>Ga0233403_10000755_pt1 | contig 15522 bp, 6 predicted proteins | sample Na_oxic_1_MG_FD_179866 | JGI IMG/M metagenome (GOLD analysis project Ga0233403, IMG submission 179866) | Seawater microbial communities from Saanich Inlet, British Columbia, Canada - Na_oxic_1_MG | ecosystem: Environmental > Aquatic > Marine > Inlet | place: Canada: British Columbia | collected...
AAAGCAATCACCCAGCAACTTGAATCGGAAGGCTACCGGACTAAAGGTTTGCTCGGTGATGTGAAACCTTATCTGCAAGGCAATATTGGCAAGTGGCAGAAGAAGTTTAATCAGACGGGAAAGATTTAATGGGAGGCAATAAAAAGCCCCTTGGCTTGGGCTTTGGGGTTTGGTTGTAGAGATAAATAGTGGTCTGTCCCCTATTTTTACTCTGACCCCTTTTATTATTTTACATTGTTGGTTTTGAAACAAAAATAAAATATTAACCTTAAACTACAAGGATTGTATATAAAAAAGAATTTATAAGAAAGGATTTTTTAACGATTACCGAGGTTTGGCTTGAGGACAATCCCTTCTTATAAATCATTTTTTATATACAATCCTTGTTTTTCAAAAACAACCGGTCAAAAAGACATTGTTATTGGACTACCGATCTTGAACCGAGGGACGGCCGCTTTTAAGGTTTCCAAACGCTTTACGGTTTAGCACGAACTATTTTTCTGAATGTCTATAAATAAAGAACTCATCACAAGTTTTTTCATTGGTTTTATCGAGCATAGAACTAAACCAGTGCCCTCACTGGTGAAGCACAAAAGGTTTTAGTGACCACAGTAGCTCAATTGCTCAATTCATCAGGAGTTGAGTTCACATCGGATTTCGCGTACTTCAGCAAAGGCAACATGGTATTGGTTAAACCAGCCACAGTCCCCGCATAATATAACATTACTGCTCCCAAAATACTTAAATGAAAAAATAGTACTCCGCCTAAACAAAACGCGCCCGGTACAATAGTCGTCAAATAATTAATCTGTTGGTTATCTTCAAAATCATTTGCTATTTCAAATAGTTGATTAAGTTTATTGAGATTACTATCCATTAAAATAATTTGAGCCGTATCAGTGGCCGCTGTTGAAGCACCACGCAAGGAGATAGAAACATTGGCTTGCTTGAGAGCAATAGCATCGTTAATGCCATCACCAATAAAGCAAACAAATTTTCCGTTGTTACGCAATTCAGCTACTAAATCGCCTTTTTGTTCTGGCAAAGTCTCGGCAAAATAATGATCAATTTCCAAGTTTTTGGCAAGCTGGCTGGTTGCTTGTTCATGATCACCAGAAATAATGTACAATGACATACCACGTTGTTTCAGATGTTGGATGATTTCCAGTGCTTCTGGGCGAATGCTCGGTTGCAATTCAATGACCCCGGCTAATTGATCATCTAATCCCACATAAACCAATGAATATCCTTGTTCGTTACGTTGGGTTTGCAAGGTTTGTATATGTGGTGGTATGGCGATATTTTCCTTGTCCATAAAACGGGCACTGCCGACACGCACAATTTGTTCTTCAATTTTGACTTGAATGCCATAACCCACTTGATAAGCGGCTTCATCAATCAATGGTGGATTCAGTCCACGCTGCTCGGCTGCTAGAATAATTGCTTTCGCAATTGGATGTTTCTGGCGGTATTCTGCGGCAGCCGCATAAATCAGCAAATCCTCTTCAGTCAAATCCTCAATCAGCGGATATAAATGTTCCACTTGCAGTTGTTCCAAAGTTAAGGTACCGGTTTTATCAAATACCACTGTATCCACTTGTTGCAACATTTCCAGAGAACGTCCATCTTTAATCAGAATACCATTTGTGGCCATAATGTGTAAAAAATTCAATACGGTCAAAGGCCCTAACAGACGCATGTTATAGCCCAGACTGGAACTCAACACAGCCAGTGCCGAGTTGGTGCCTAATACTGGCCAAGCAATGCCGCTTGCGAGCAAAGTTGGCAAGACAAAACTATCCGCGATTTTTTGCCCACGCGCATGTAAGGTATTCTTATAGTCACTGGTTTTTTGCAAAATTTCACCGATTTGAGCGGTAACGGTCTCCTTGCCGGTGCTTTCCACTCGAATAGCCAGTCGTCCAGTTAGCACTAAGGTAGCCGCAAAAACACGGTCTCCAATCTCTTTTTCCACGGGTTGTGATTCACCGGTCAACAGATGCTGATCAATGGTTGCTAAACCTTCGGAAACAATACCGTCAACTGGAATCACTTCGCCAGCATTGACTATCACAATATCTTCTTTATGTACGGCTGAAAACGGTATTTCCACCTCCACACCTTCTCGTTTTACCCAAATGAACTGTGGTTGCTGTCCAAATAGATTAACTAATTGCTGATGCGAATCATTTTCTGTTTGTAGCAACAATTTTAAGCTCAAAATACCCAGAAAAATCAGGAAGGACACCAGTAAAAAATATCCCATCGCGATAAAAGCTATAAAAGCTATAAAGTCAAGTAAATAAGTTGTAGTACGACCCAACTTCAATTCTTGATAACCTTTTTGAACTAAGGGAAATACCAGATAAAGAGTCCCGGTAATAACCAGCAGCTTTAACAGTGGAAAGAACCATGAGCCAACAACACCCAAAATAAGAGCGACAAAGAAACGCATACGTCGGTTGATTCCTTGTTGCAGGGCATTGGGTTTCTTATTTTCATTTTCTGGCACCATTTCATTCAGTTGCTGATGGCGTATTTCTCCACCAGTTAACGGAATTAACACGGCTTTTTTGAAAGCTTGTAGCGTCGTTTTGATTTTGTGTGACGCTTGCTTGTTTTTTTTCTGGCGTACTCGGTTTATTCCAAACGTTATCGCACCACTAATGAGTAATATTTCAATAAACATTTAAATACTATCCTACTTAGAGACAGATACCAGCACAACAAGGGATGGTATCAATTGTCAAATGTTAAAAAATGAATCGCTTAATGAGATTGTTCAAAGCAAAGTTTCAGTTGTTCAGCCAGTACCAGCACATGAGGCGGATTCATCATGTTGAAATGGTTGCCCGCTACCCAATGAACTGTGACCGGATTCTCAGCAAATTGATTCCAATTCCAATATGAATTTGAAAGCGGCTCATCAGTTGCCATTGTTTCAGTGTGACTTTTTTCTGGAATTGGCTCTGATGCTCTAAACAGAACAATGTGAGGAATTTTGGCAGTGGGGGCATAATGGGTTTGTAGCTGCGCTTTAAACACTTGAACCAAACCACGCACCAGTTTTATATCTGTTCCCTGTGGTAAAAAGTGAGCCTTTTTTAACTGTTCATGAAAGTACTTGAGTTGTTCATCCGGAGCCAGTGAGCAAAGTGTTTCTTCAGTGAAGTCAAGACGGATTCCACTGATTTGTTCGATGAAATGAGCTATTTCTATCAACCAACGGGCATCAGTCCAATCGACACGTTTTTGTTCATTAAAATAGCGTGGTACCACACTATCAAAAAGGGCTAATAAGGCAACAACTTGTCCTTGTTGTTGTAGCTGTTGAGACATTTCAAAAGCCACTAAGCCACCAAAAGAGTGACCCCCAAGCAGATAAGGCCCTTGTGGTTGTATGGTTTGTAGTTCTCTAATGTAATGGGCTGCCATATCTTCAACACAAGTATGAGGCACATTTTTACCATCCAAGCCCACTGGTTGTAAAGCATAAAAGGGTTGCTCCTTACCCAACTCACGCGCTAATTCATAAAAATATAATACATGCCCTCCCACACCGGGCACACAGAAAAATGGTGGTTTGGAACCTTTTGACTGAATGGGCACTAAGGATGACCAAAACGTGCTATCATCAGTTTGCTTTTGAAGCAAGGTAGCCAATTGTTCAATGGTTGCCCCTTGAAACAATGTTGCTAAAGGCAAATGTTTATTTAACTGCTGTCCAATTTGCGCCATCAAACGAACCGCTAACAAGGAATGTCCACCCAATTCAAAAAAATTGTCACGAACACCAATTGGGCGAACATTTAACACGTCTTCCCAGATTTGTACCAATTGCAATTCTATGGAATCACGAGGCGCAATAAAAGTTTCTTCTGAATCCTTCCAATTGTCCAATGGTAATTGCTCAAGTGTTTTACGATCTATCTTACCATTGGGTGTCAGTGGCAAACTTTCTTTGGTGACAAAAACCGAGGGTATCATGTAATCAGGCATTTGTTCAGTCAAGAAAGTGCGTAATGCTTGATTATCAATGATTTGCCCTTGATTAGGCACAATATAGGCGACTAAGCGTTTATCAAAAGATTCGGTTTCATGGACAATGACAACATTTTCTTGCACAAAAGGATGTGTTGCCAGCATGGATTCAATTTCACCCAATTCAATGCGGAAACCACGCAATTTGACTTGGTGATCGATGCGTCCAAGATATTCAAGATTACCATCGGCGCGCCATCGAGCCAAATCGCCAGTTTTGTAGATACGCTCAGTTTTTCCAAAGAGTTCGACTTCAATAAATTTTTCGGCGGTCTGTTCTGGACGATTGAGATAGCCGCGTGCCAGTCCGCTGCCAGCAATGCATAGTTCACCAGGGATGCCAGGCGGCTGGGGTTGGTGTTGAGCATTTAGGATGTAGATGCGGGTGTTGACGATGGGTATTCCAATGGTTGGTTCAGTTGTGCTATCTCGTGCCACACACGTAAACGTAGAATAGGTGGTATCTTCCGAAGGCCCATAGAGGTTATAAATTTTTTGAACGGAAGTTGTTTTATACAAGGCTTGAGCCAAATCATTTTTCAAAGGCTCACCAGCCAAGTTAATGACTTGTATACTGCTTGGAATAGCAGCAGCATTTAATAAAGCGGTGGCCACTGAAGGCACCGTATTAAGCAATGTGATGGGTAATAATGTCTGGTTTATTTTTTGCAATTGAAGTGCGTCTTCAACCACAATCACCCCTCCCCCGTGACTGAGAGGTACAAACAGCTCAAATATAGAGAGATCAAAACAAATAGATGTAGAGGCCAATACCCCGGCTAATTGTGCAGAATCGAATATTTTATCTGCCCAATTTATTAATTGAGCCGGACTAGAATGCTCAATGGCAACACCTTTCGGCATTCCAGTTGAGCCTGATGTATAAATCACATAAGCCAAATCCGTAGCGAAGCGATTTACCTGCGGATTCTCAATAGACTGATTAGCGAAAACCCCGTCATCCAAACACACCACAACACAATCATGTTCTAACTCATCTAACGATAATTGTGCTTTCAAGTGGCTTTGAGTCAGTAACAACGGTGCCGTACTGTCATCCAGCATATAACGAATCCGAGTCTGTGGATAACTGGGATCAATCGGCACATAAGCCCCACCGACTTTGAGAATAGCCAATAAACTGATAACCATTTCTACTGAACGTTCTACTGCAATCGCTATCAAAGAATTGTTTGATAATAAAACCGTACCTTCCTGACTATTAATACTGAGTAAATAGTGAGCCAGTTGATTAGCCTTTTCATTGAGTTGCCAATAACTCAGTTGCTGGTCTTCAAATATCACCGCGATGTTGTTAGGTGTTTTTTCCACCTGCTGTTCAAACAAATCAACAATGGTTTGGTCTTTGGGATAATCCGTTGCCGTGTCATTCCAAGCCATAAGTTGTTGTTGTTCGGTTTCTGTGAGTAAGGGTAATTCGTAAATCGGCTTAAATGGATTTTTCACCACACCATCAAGTAATTTTTTAAAATGCTCGTTCAGACGTTCTACGCTAGATGCTTTGAATAAATCAGTGTTATATTCGAGTTTACCCACTAAACCTTGAGTCGTTTTTTCCAAGAGCAACGTGAGATCAAATTTGGCGTTCATGCTATTCAGTTCTAACTGGGTGACAGTCAGTCCCGACAATTCCAAATTCGATAGGGGGGCATCCTGTAACTCCAACATCACTTGAAACAGCGGCGAATGACTGAGATTCCTCTCTGGCTTAAGTTCCTCCACTAACTGCTCAAAAGGAAGGTCTTGGTGGTCGTAAGCTTCTAATGCCACACGTCGTGCTTGTTGCAAAACGGTTTCAAAAGATGGATTGCCCGATAAATCCAAGCGTAATGCTAGGGTATTGATAAAAAAACCAATCAGTGATTCAGTTTGGCTATGGGTACGATTGGCAATAGGAGAACCAATCACAATATCGCTTTGCCCGCTGTAGCGAGCCAATAAAACAGCAAAGCCCGATAGCAGTGTCATAAACAAGGTAGCCCCGGTTTGATTGCTCAAGGATTGTAATTGCTCTGTGAATTCAGCACTAATATGAATCAGGCTGGAAGCACCTTGAGATCGCTGCATAGCCGGACGCGGAAAATCGGTGGGTAATTGTAACAGTGTTGGTGCGCCGGCCAGTTGTTGTTTCCAATAATCCACTTGTTTTTCAAGCCGTTCACCGTTTAGCCATTGCCAGTTGGCAAAATCCACATATTGAATAGCCAATGGAGGTAAAGAAGGTAGCTGGTTTTGGGAAAAGGCATCATAACATTTTGACAATTCTTCAATAAATAGAGCTTGCGACCAACCATCGAAAATAATGTGGTGCATGTTCAACAACAGAACGTATGTGTCAACCGTTCTTGATATCAACATAGCCCTAAATAGAGGGCCTTGAGATAAATTAAAGGGACGTTGTACTTCTGCTCTGAACAATCGCTGTTCTTCCCCTTCTCGTTTTTGATTGGACAAGTTTTGTAAATCAATCACGGCTAAATTGAAACCGTTCTGAGAGAACGGGTGAATTTTCAGCACCGGTTTGCCATCAACCATTGGGAAAGAAGTTCGCAGAACTTCGTGACGTTGCACAATCTCTTGTAAACTTTGTTCAAGTGCGGTTTGATGTAAGGAACCTTCTAGGAGAAGTGCCCAAGACTCGTTATAGGCAATCGCATATTCACCTTCCAGTTGATCTAAAAACCACAATCCTTGTTGAGCAAAAGATAAAGGAAGGGGTTGGTTTCGATCAAGAGGTATTATGGAGGGTAATTGTTTTTCAGAATCAGTGAATTCCAAATGTTCACTTAACTGAGCAATGGTGGGTGATTCAAATAGATCATGTAATGGTAATTCACAAGAAAAACGATCACGTATTTTGGAGATTACTTGAGTCGCTAGGAGGGAGTGTCCACCTAATTCAAAAAAATTGTCGTGAATGCCGACTTGTTCGATTCCTAAAACTTCTCTCCAAATCTGGGCCAATTGTTCTTCATCAGGTGTGCGAGGCACTACCAAGGTTTCTTCTGATAATTGATAGCTCACCGGTAATTGAGAAAGCGCACGTCGATCTATCTTACCGCTTGGTGTCAGTGGCATTGTCTCTAGTGGTACCAAAGCAGAGGGTATCATGTACTCCGGTAAGTTTTCCTTGAGAAAATCACGCAACGGATTAAGCAAGTTATGGGTAAAATTATCTTGCAGTGGATGGTTAACGTAGCTATGCCAAGGTCTTTTTTGATGGCTGGTTTCAAACTGAGGCAAAATGCCATAAGTAACCGGTTCTGACGAAGCACGTTGGAATACAACATCGTAACAACCATTATTAGCGTCTTTCGACCAACTTATGTAGGTTGCATAAGGTAAATCTTTACTTAATGCCCAAAAATCTTCTGGTTCAACGCCTTTCTTCTGAGGTTTTATCATGTCCCGTAAATCACCAGTTGTAATGGTGTCATCCTGATTTTGAAGCAGCCATTCTACCAGTTTAACGGCAGGCTGGACACGCGCATTAGGCACATTTTTAAAGCCGATAAGACTTGGTTGTTTATCTACTAACATTTGGTGTGCCTTTGACAAATCCCAGTTTTCTGTTTGCCAATCCACAGTTTGAAATTCACTGCTCAATGTATTTTCGCATTCTATATGAAGAATTGCATCATAGTGAAAATGAGTGATTTCATTATGCGCTTTACCTCGTTTGAGCTGGATTTGCACTTGACTGATTGGTGGGAAATGCTGCTTAAGAGCAATAAAAAAATCGGGATCAACACGTAAGTGTTCATCTTTGCTCATGCTACTCTGAATCCGTTGCCGCAATTGCAATAGGGACATAGAGGCGGGTGCTTTATGAAGTTGAACCGAAGTATGATAAGCCTTTCTTAGTGTTAAACTACTGATATCTCCGATGAATATCAATCCCCCCGGTGCAACAACCTTGATTGCAGCAGCAAGTACCTCAAGTAAGTAATCAATTCCCGAAAAACACTGAAGAACACCATTGAAAATCACAGCATCATAAGAAGCAGGTTCAATTCCTTCAAAATCATCAGCGGTTCTTTGTTCAAGGGTAACTTGTGGCCATGTTTGTTGCTCCATTTGTTGTTCAATATAACGTAAAGCCTCAGAAGAAATGTCAGTTGCAACGTAGTGATCGCAATGGGGCGCAATCCGAAACAGTAACATCCCAGTGCCGCAACCCATTTCCAATACGCGCTTTGGATGCCATGCTAAAATTTGCTCGACTGACCAATTGATCAATTCAAGCATCTCTTCTCTAGGAATGGGTGCTCCGGTGTAACTATCATTCCAGCCAACGGTATTAGAAATGGTACTTTCTAAAGTAGCTTGGCTGTATGTACTGTCCCATAATATTTGTTGCCATTGAGTGTGTTGTTCATTTTCTGCTTCATTTTGATTAAAAGAAGAATTAATCTGATTAGGCACAATATAAGCCACTAATTGTTTATTATCAGCAGATTTTTCATGGACGATAACGGCGGTTTTTTGCACTGCGGGATGTTGTGCCAGAATAGATTCGATTTCTCCAAGTTCAATGCGGAACCCCCGAATCTTAACCTGATTATCAAAACGGCCCAGAAATTCAATAGTGCCATCAGGCAGATAACGGGCTAAGTCCCCGGTTTTGTATAGGACTGTGCTTGGAATCTCACTAAACCCATTTTTGATGAATTTCTCTTGCGTTAGTTCAGAATGCTTGAGGTAACCTCTTGCTAAACTGGCACCGCCAATGTGTAATTCACCCGAAACACCGATGGGAACTGGTTGAAGATGAGTGTCTAAAATATAAATTTGAGCATTAGCAATAGGATGACCAATAGGAGGAAGTATAGGCCAATCAGTTACTGAACCTGTGAGGGTAAAACTGGTAACTACATGGCTTTCTGATGGACCATAATGATTGTGCAGAGTACAACCGGTCAGGTGTTTAAACCAGTTAGCAATGCTAGGTGTAATCTGTAATTGTTCACCCGCCGTGATAACCTCACGTAAAGAGAATTGTAGTTCTTTAGAATTGCAAGCCATTTCCGCAAGATGTTGCAAAGCGACAAATGGTAAAAAAAGTCTCTCAATGGCATGTTCACTGAGAATGTTTAACAAGGCTTGGACATCCTTTCGCAATTCTTCTGAGATGAGAACCAATGTTCCGCCTGAATACCAAGTCGAAAATATTTCTTGAAATGAAACATCAAAGCTGATTGGGGAAAATTGCAAGGTTTTGGTTTCATAGCCAGCTATAGAATATTTCTTTTGCCATTCTATCAAATTGACTAAACTGCCTTGTTCCATAGCAACCCCTTTAGGTTGCCCAGTTGAACCAGAGGTGTAAATTACATAAGCCAAATTGCTTGGTGTCACTTCACTCGACAGATTTTCAGAACTATACTGTGATTTGGTTTCAACATCTAAACAAACCACCAAAGTGTTTGTCGTTTCTGGTAGATGTTCGACTAAGCTTGATTGAGTCAATAACACGGATACTTTGGCATCCTCTAACATAAATGCTAAACGTGCCGTCGGATAAGCCGGATCAAGTGGTACATAAGCTCCTCCAGCCTTGAGAATTCCCAGCAAGCCTATCACCATTTCCAGCGAACGTTCGACACAAATACCCACTAATACTTCTGGTTTGACTCCCAAAGTTTGTAGATGATGTGCTAACTGATTAGCTTTTTGATTTAAAGTGGCATAGCTTAAGGATTGCTCTTCAAACACCACAGCAATCGTTTTCGGGTTTTGTTCAACTTGTTCTTCAAATAAGTGATGAATACATTTGTCTAAGGGATAATCGGCAGCGGTGTCATTGAATTCATATAGAATTTGCTTAAGTTCAGCATCAGGCATGATTTGCAAGTGCCGAATCGGCACTAAGGGTTTGTTGATCATTTCATCCAGTATAAACTCAACACGCGCCTTGATAAGTGCCATTTCTTCTTCAGAAAAGGCTCTCAGATTGTAGTCAAAATGGAGGTTCACCGATTCAGATTGCGGAAATTCTTCAAGCAGCACCGATAACGCATTGGCTTGAAAACCATTAGTGAGGTACACCAAACGTGTGGGATTGCCATTGAAGTGAACATCATCAGGGTACTTGACATAAGACAACGTGATATCGAAAAGTTGTTTTCGGCTTTCTTGGTGTAGTGAAACTCGTTGATTAAGTTCAGTCAACGGAAAAGCTTGATTGTTGTCGTTATGTTGTAATTCCAAGTCGATGGCTTTCAGCAATTCAACCCCGTTCAAGTCCGTACCCAAACGAAACCAAGCCGGACTGATATTGGCAAAGGGGCCAATTGTCTGTTTAAAAGCGGCCGTATTTCGATTGGGCGTAGATAACCCAATCGCCAAATCTTCTCTCAAGCCGGTTCTCACAAAGTAACAATATAATGCGCCCAAAATGATCTGAAAGAGAGACGTATTATTGGCTTTGGTAAATTCAGTAAGCCGATGGTAAAAATCGGGTTTGATGGATAAACTGGCGCGTTGACTGGTTATGGGTTGCTCTTTAATAGAATGAGGCACAATCAACGGCTCTGGCTTAGATTGGTATTTTTCCAACCAATAACGTTCATGTTGACCAAATGTTTCTGAGTTGAGGTACGCTTGATCATGTTTTACAAAAGTAAGATAAGCATGAGGGTTTGGTTTTTCAAAGGATTTTCCGGTTAGCTGAGCGTTATAAACTTCAGCAACACGTTGAATAACGAGGGAAATAGACCATCTATCCACAATCAGATGATGGTACTTTTGAAACCAGTAATAACACCGCGTCGAAATTTTACATAACGCAAATTGACACAAAAGTTCATCGTCAAGTGAGAAGGGTTTGGCAAATTCTTGTTCCATCCAAACCTGTGCCACAGTATGAGCATTGTTTTGCTCGGAAAAATCATGGCAAGCAACGGAAACGTGAACGTTTTCCAAAAACTCTTGAACCGGCAACGTTTCTCCTTGGTGCAGGATAATACGTAGTGCATCATTGTCTTGAATGACTTGATTAAGTGCTTGTTCAAACACAGTCATTTCAATGGGGCCATCTATTTGCAGATAACCCCCAACGTTGTAGAGCGGCATATCAGGATACAACAGTTGGTAAAACCAAATATCTCGTTGCGGGGAAGAGAGTGGATGTTTAATAATCTTGTTGATTGTCATTTAAAATTATCTTTAAGTGAGTTGTTTCAATACACCAGGTTATCCGTTTAAGAAGGTTATCTTGTCTCTCTATAGCGGGAAAAACCGTGATTTTTTCAATTTTAAAATATTAAACGCTGTAACGCATTAAACGCAAAAACGCTATAATTTGAAAAAAAGCGGGATTTGAACGAAAAAAAATAGGGGACAGACCACATTTATTTTTGAAGCAATTTCAGCTTTGGTAGCATTTTTGCCTCCTTAATTATGTGGAAACAAAAGAATATCAACAATCAAGAAAAAACGCAAACATGAGTGAAAACAGTCAAATAGAAGTCATTCAATGGGCACAATAGCTATTTTCCCTACCCACCTTTTGTATTTTGGACACCGAAACCACCGGGCTTGAGGATAATGCTGAAATCGTAGAAATAGCCATTATCGACAAAGAAGGACATACTTTAATCAACCAATTAGTTAAGCCCACTCAACCCATCCCCAGCGAAGTTATTGGTATTCATGGTATCACCGATGACGAAGTTAAAAAAGCACCCACTTTTAAAACAGTCTGGCCAAAAGTAAGAAAGCTATTAAAAGACTATCAACCCATCATTATTTACAACGCTGATTTTGATACCAGAATGCTCACGCAATCCTGCCAAAAATACGGCACCACGCCTAAGTTAGAGCGGTTTACCTGGCATTGTGCCATGAATCAATATGCCTATTTCTATGGCGAATGGAACGATTATTGGGACGGTTGGAAATGGCAAAAGCTCATTCGAGCCGCTCACTGGGCATCAGAATACTTAGACTGTGAACGGCACGGCGCACATAGGGCTTTAAACGACTGTCGAAACACATTATTGGTTTTAAAAGCCTTAGCCCAATACGATGGGCCCAGAGAAAAGCCACAACCATCACCGAAATTTATCAATGCTAATCAAGATGAAAATGTGCCATTTTGAGATGATAGGGTCATTCTTTGAATTCGTTACAGATTCAAAGCATTGATTTTGCAAATAATAATGCTTTACAAGCTTCTCAAATTATGTGATAATTTTAATTTGTCGAAAGTATTGTCCATATTTAATGGGCATTAAAAAAGCCTACCCGCTTTTCAACGGATAGGCTCATGTAAATTTTATTTCACAAATGAAAAAGCCCGTCTGCAAACGGGCTTTGGTACTACGAAAAGGTATTACATTACAGGAACAATTAATAAAAATTGCTTGAAAGGCAGGTAATATTATACTTATTTCAGCATAGAAATCAATAGATAGTTTTATTAATTGTTCCTGTAGTGTAATGCCTCATGAAAGGTAGATATTATGGGAAAAAACTCCCCTCAAAATTCTGACCACAAATCCGAGTATGAATTTCTCGTCATCAGTGGCCTCATCTACGATAACTCGGCTTGGCAAAAAATGCCTTTTCTTGCCGCCGATGACTTCATAAACCCAGTGTGCTGTGTGGCTTTCTCTGCTATTCAAGCCTTAATAAAAAAAGGTACACCGATTGACTTTACCATTCTCAGTGACGAGCTCGTTAAAGCGAATACTCCAATACGAGACATGTCACCTTTTACTACCGCCTTTGCAGACAAACCGACGATTTCACTTATTGTTGAATATGGTCAACGTTTGAGAGAACAAACCTTGGAACGGGAATTTAGAAATATCGGACAGCTAATACAGACCGTCAATTGCTCTGATAAACAGGCGTTAGACAAGGCGTTAGGCAAATTGGACTATTGGAAATCCCAAAAAGCTGCCCTCAGTAGTAACGGTTATGATCATCTATTTACAAGGGGCACGGCCTTTATGAAACAGGATTTTGGTCAAACAGAATGGTTAGTACCAAGTCTTATTCCCGTAGCGTCATCTGGTTTGGTGACTGCAAAGCCAAAAGTCGGCAAGACTACGTTAGATGCCACACTCGCATTAGGAGTTTCAAGTGGTAGTATTATTTTCGGTAAATATCAATGCAGGCAAGGCAATGTGCTATTCGTGAACCTGGACATGTCCCCGGCTAAATTCCAAGGATTATTAAAGCGTGTCTCCCTGGGCAATAGTATTGCTGTCAATAACAACCTTGATGTCATATCAGATTTGCCACGTTTTGATGAAGGAGGGATAGCAATTCTTGAGGCTTGGTGTAAGCGCGTCCCTAACCCTGCCCTTATCTTGATTGCTATGTTAAAAGATGTAAAGCCCGCGGCTGACTTAAGGGCAAGCATTTATGACGTTGATTCTAATTGCACACGCGCTGTTCGACCACTGATTGAGCGATATAGTGTCTCAGTCTTCTTTGAACATCACGCCAACAAAAGGGCGGCTGATGGGGATTTAATTGATTTGGTCTCTGGTTCAACAGGTCTATCCGGTTCTGTTGATAATAATATCATCATGACGCGAGGAGGTAAGAAGGGTCAAGGCATCATCAGCCGTGTTGGACGTGACTATGCAGACGATAGCGACATCCATTTTGTTTTAGAAAGGGATGGCGGTTACATCAGGGAGATTGATGAAGTTGAAGCCCAGTCTGACGAACGCCAGCAAGTGATCGACGCAATGAACGATGGTTATTGTCATGCAAAGGAAATAGCCGACATCTTGGGTAAAAAGTCTAATGCGGTTAGCAACCTTCTTTATAAGATGTTGAAGGATGGTTTAGTCGAAAAGAAAGGTTATGGAAAATATCAGCTGACTTTGGGTGCAAAATGCGGTGTAAGTGGTGTAACTCTCTGTAACCCCAATGATGACGAGGCTTATGGCGATACTTACGCCGGTGTAAGTGAAAGTGTAACTGCAAAATGCGGTGTAAGTGGTGTAACTTCACGCAACCCCAATGATAACGAGGCAAGGCGTGAATTTTCGCCTCAATTTTCACCTCAACTTACATCTCAAGTTACACCGACAAATCTTAGCGGTGTAAGTTGCGGTGTAACTTCAAAACTCAATAACGACGTGGGGTTGAGTGGTGTTTTAGAGCAAGTTACACCACTTACACCGCCTTTTACACACCCCCCTGAAAAGGACAAAGGGCAAGGGAAAGCAGAAACCAAGGGGAAACCTCTAAACGGTAAATTTGTCCCCTTAGAAGTATTCATCACCGAAAACAGGCATCGCAATTTGGATGTCTCTAAATATCTTAAGAAAAAGGCGACGGTTCAAGGCACAGTGCAAGACCATTACTATCTTAAATTTGTGGCCGCGTTTAAGAATGAATACAACCGCAATGCAGGACGTGTCATTCGCAAAGTCGCTGATGAGATGAAGGTAGGTTATCCATTTAGCAAAACGATGGGTGAGATTTTGGACTCCAAAGAAGTTCAAAAGGAAATCCACCACGGTTGGGCAAGAATAAAGACTCGTTTGTCGAGCCAATATGGTGAAGATGAGTTAGAAATATCCAAAGACGAGCTTATCGAGGCGGGTTTTATTGAGTACAATGTTCAAAAGCAAACGCTCAAATTGCTTGATAATTAAGCACTTATCAAGTCCCCTTCAAATGGAGGGCTTGATAGTATTCAACTGACAAATTATAGTAAATTATAAATGCGATTGCGCTTGACTAACTGCATCATTAACTTCATTTCCAGAAGGGTCATTTAAAGTCGTTCTCCAAACATGATTTGATTTCGATGCGCTAGCTACAATATCAACCTTTTTATTACCATGGTGAATTACATGTACATGTGGATAATCAATTGTTGGAGCACCATACTTATCCACAAATAATTCACATGAATCTCCCCCCATAGTTCTTGAATAAAATTCATCAAGACCATTAGCTTGTCTCATTTTTATGCCTCTTTTAGTGTTTAAATGAAAAAATAATTACAGATTAATAATTTAGATAAGCAATAATATTGCCAATTTGGTATTGTATTATCCTAATATAAACTATTTAGTAATCAAATATTTAAACAACCCTGCGTTTACAACACTTTGATTTTAAAATGAATATGAATAAGAAAGTTGAGACACCACCGGCAAAGCCAAAACCAAAGTTCAACCCGAATGATCGTCAACTTCCGTTTTTGAATAAATTGATTAAAGCGAAAGTACCGGTAACTTTTGTGTTCGCTAACGGTGCCAAAAGAAAAGTCGATGCCGTTATTGGTTACGATCAATTTTGCATCGTTGTAAAAGAAGGTGAATTAGAAACTTTGCTATTTAAAAGTGACATTCGATCAGTGACACCGGTTGCGCCATTCCCTAAAGAGCGTGAAATTCTGTCGTTGAAAAAATAATTGGTGTGGCCATGAAAACAATTTCCTTGCAATAGGGGGGACATAAAATTGTGTCAATTTTTTTTCTC
>Ga0233403_10000756_pt1 | contig 15522 bp, 16 predicted proteins | sample Na_oxic_1_MG_FD_179866 | JGI IMG/M metagenome (GOLD analysis project Ga0233403, IMG submission 179866) | Seawater microbial communities from Saanich Inlet, British Columbia, Canada - Na_oxic_1_MG | ecosystem: Environmental > Aquatic > Marine > Inlet | place: Canada: British Columbia | collected...
TAATCCTGTGAATCTTTTAATCCGTGTCATCTTGTTCAGACAATGTAAAACAACTAACGAAAAAGGAACCCAAAATGATTTCTGATGAATTGGCAAAACAATTACATGATAAATCGACACGAGGAAAATCACTTTCTTCAGAAGAACAAAGCTTATTAGAACAATGGTATGCTTTTCAAGATCAAGCTGAAACCCAAACCTTAGCTCAGTCTTATGACGAAAGCAAAACAACGATTTTACAAACTCAGGTTAATGCCGCATTTATTCAGTTGATGACAGTCACAAAACAAATACAGAAGATGATGGCTGAAAATGAAATTTTAAAAGGAGAAATTATTCAATTACATAACCAACTGGTTCAACAGACGACATTGAGTTTAGCGAAATGACAATAACCGTTGATATTCGAGAACAAGTTCGACAACGAGCGAATTTTGCGTGTGAATTTTGTGGTGTGACAGAAATAGACAGTGGAGGACAACTGACGATTGACCACTTTCAACCCAGTACGAAGCAAGGCAGTGATAACCTAAAAAATCTCGTTTATTGTTGTATTCGTTGTAACCAATACAAATTAGATTATTGGCCGACACACGCTAATGACCCTTGGCCAAAAAAGCTTGGCGTTTTTTACGCATAGTATAGGGTATATTTTCCTTTTTCCAATTTTTTAGCTCTTTGTGAGATGCCTGATTTAACGCCGGTGTCATCATATTTTCATCCGGATTTCCACTTCGATCTGGAATTAACAGCGTCGTTCGGTTCATGTCTGCCTGTGGACTACGCTCAATAATATGCTTAAAACGTCCAAAAAGTGATTCAATAATGTCGCTGCTAACCATTAAAGGCTTTGATGTTATCTGTTGTTGAATTTTAATATGTTGTTGCAGCCAAGTTTGCATCCGATTTTTGACTTTTGAGTTAGGAAGCTGTTCTGACAATTGATAGCATTGCTGGTAGGTGGTTTGGTTAAGTCCCTGATTTTTAATCATTTCCATAATCAACGAGACGATTTTAGCCTGATTTGCAAAACGCATAATAAAGGGTTTCAATTGAGTGAAACCAGGTAATGCCTTTTGAGTCTAACAAACTTTCTTTTTTTGCACGGCCTTTAACTGCCAGTACTTCAATCATTTTATCCCCCCATTTTCCTAACTTGCTGATACCTAGAAAACGCCCTTTGGTGCGTAATTTAGGGGGGGTCAAAAAAGCCAGATCTGTCTGCCGTAAACGTTTCGCGCATTGGTTTACCATCGAGGTAAAACATTTGTAAGTGCTAGTTCCTTCAAATTGTGATTTTAATGCGTTTGCCATAACATGACCAATATCTTCAATGATTGGAATGCTAACCTCTTGTTTTTCCGACCATAATCGAACACCTTTTTGGAGCGTATAATCACAGTCTTTGACATAAGCATCCGGCATTCCCGCATGATTAAAAATGCTTTCTAAGGCGATTGTGTTTCCATTGACGGTTTCTGATACTTTGATTCCAATACATTCGCAGTCCTTAAGCGTGATTGCTTTTGAAGCCAGTGATAAAGCATCCATACCCACTCGCAAAACCACCAGTGCTTTTTTGGTACCTATATCTATGGAATGGTCTATGATTGCGATCATCGATTGACTTTACGGTTGAACTTGTTTAAGCTTTCCTAACCCCAAACGTAACGTCCAATTGATGACCGAAATAAAATGGGGAGTCCAGTTCAATGAAAGTGGCGTTTTTGCCTTGAATAAATTTAGGATACGGGGTACACTTCGGTAGGAAACAACCGCTTGTAAAACGAGCAAAACACATAAGGTACGTGTTTGTTGAGTTTCACTTATCTCAACTTGAGATGTGGGTGCGGGTAAATTAAGTGTTATTTCAGCGTTTTTTTCCATTAGGGTAATTTGTGCCGTCAGTGAGGCTATTTTTTCCTGATGGCGTTTTTGGGATTTTCGATATTCCCTAATTTCATTGGCTCGCCTTACGGCTTTAGATTTCCAGTCATTGCGGCTGTGTATGATTTTTGATATTTGGGGCATTTGTGTTATCTCGCTAAGTTATTTTAAATTTGAATTTGACCATTTTAATTTGAATTTTATCATCTATAGTTTTTCACATAAATAACTTCACAAAACCTGCTAGGTTTCCAAAACCTAGCAGGTTTGATCGAGAAATTATTTTTCTGAACATCTATATTTTTAAGTATTTCCAGCTTTGATTTTTTAAATCCATTTTTTAGGAAATTTAAATATCGATAAAATGGGGGAATTTCGACAGGCTAGGGTGGGTCTCGCTTTGCGCAACAAAATTTCGCTACCGCTACTACCCACCCAACATTCGCTAATTATTTTTTATGCTGTTCGTCTTTTGTCCCTCAACAATAGGGGTATCTGAGTGTTCTATATCACCTGTAGATATTGTGTATAATGCGTTATCCACAAGTCCAAAACAATACTCATAAAAAAGTAGGTTCATGCACTGATTTCCATAAAAATGGAGTCTAAGCACACCGATTAATCTTTCTATTAGCCTCCGCAATCCGCCTTTAATGGCTTTCCTATCTGAGTAGGGACCACATTTTTTCGTTGCTGAAGCATTTTTAGGCTTTAAAACAATACATTCACCTTTCTTCAGGGTGATGGATGTCTTCTTGCTTAAACAAGTATCTTTCTTATATTTAGGGCTTGTGGATTCTTTAACCAACACTTCATTATTAGCGCAGGCAAGAGCTGATTCTAAACAGAAACAAAATATAAACCCGATGAGTAATTTTCTAAGCATGATGGTTCTCCTTCAGTGAGTCCTCTTTTAATCGAGACTTAAACTTAATTTATTTGAAAGTTGAGTGATTGGCACTGGGACCCTGAGTGGAATTAGTTCAAGTCAAAAAATAATGGGCAACCATAAAGGATTGCCCCTACGTAAAACGATGGTTTGCAAGGACAATTCTTTGTGGTTGCCCTTGAATGTGAAGCTTTCCCATTTAATGACCCCAGTGTCGAGTGATTAAAGCCACGCAAAAAGCTTACCTTGATGTATATACGCTCTACCCACTATACGTTCGTTTCTTTTAACAAGCTTGGTGCTGATAGGATTTTTCTCATGATTGATTGGAAATTTCTAATTACTTTAGCTCTTTGCCCTAGCTCTTTGCCCTTCAATCTATAAATGTTTTTTAAGTAGGTAGGTATAAATATTTTAACATTTTGAAGGCGTAAAAAATACTTTTTCTTGCCCACATATGCTCTTGCTCAACACAAATACTTTCTATTATTATTTTAAACTAAAATTCTTTATTTTGCAAGGGTGCATTCCCATTTTTTTGCTCATTGAGCTGATAATTGCAATATAAATCCAGATCATTAATAGTATTCCTAGCCATCAAAACCAGAAAAAAGTACATTGAACAACAATTTGGACAAAAACCATTGTATAGCAAAATATGATGAAATGCAAGCAGCTTATAAAAAAATATGGAAATTAGAACAAACAAACGCAGTATATATAGATGTTCAGATAAATAACTTCAGAAAACCTGACAGGTTTCAAAAACCTGTCAGGTTTGGTTCGGAAATTATTTTTATGAAAAACTATAGATAGATACTCCAGAAGCACTGGCGCAATTGAAACATTCCTTACAAGAAGCAATGGATAATTTAACCGCCCAAATACCACGCGCCGTAAATTAATCTGATTATTCAAACCATCAGTGTCTTACCAATATAAGTAGGTATGCATAAATATTTTAAAAATTTTGAGAATCAGGAAAAATCCGATTTTTTTAAAAATCGAATTTCTTGAGCCTGTTAAAAATGTTAAAAAACTTTTGCGTATCTACATAAGTCCACCAAAAGGATTTAACTTTCGTTAAGTTAGAGAAATCAATGGAGTCCATAATCCGTTGCATCAATTCCACAATAGACTTGAAGTTACCCCGTTTGAGCAAACTGCGACTCAAAATGCTAAACCAAATCTTGACCTGATTGAGCCATGAGCAGTGTTTGGGCGTATACACTTTACTATTACGATGATTTTCGTTTTGCAAAAAATGGCGCGTAAATTCATATTGTGCAAAATTCCACTTTTATCCCTAAATCGTCCTCAATTCTGTATAGTTGCGCGATGTGTTAATATCGCTGCTTTATGGGTATTTAATTGAACACAGATAGATATCCACTGCTCATGAGGATCGGTTTCTACCGTCGTCACAAAGTGTTTCACAAAATCTGCTTCGGTACGGGTATCCTACTGTTTTTCTTCTTACTTGCCCTGTCGCGACTTCAAAATTGACAATTAAGGCTTGGGTGGCGTGTCGTTCGTATTCATGTTTCTTAGCGAAGCTAAGTAGTTACGATTTGCATTGACAACAACTGACTTCACTTTTTGTTCAGTGACACGTTATTTGTACCTGACAGTTCTTTATCCTGGGTAAAACTTTTCTGGATAGCTATGCCCACCCTACGTTCACTATTTTTTAATTCAATTAATATATTCCAATTATTAATATTACTTGATGTTCTAGTTTTTAATAAAAACGGGGCTGACAAATCGTCATTGTATGGAACTTTATTATACTCGATATTCAAATTTTTTGCAAGTCATTGATTTAAAAAGAAATATAATTTTAGCCCTAAAAATTAAATAACTTTAAAAATCAATGAGTTGTATATTTTAAAGCTCAAAAATAGATCGTCACAAAGCCAAATAACATCAAAAACTAGAAGATCGAGTATAATATAGATGTTCAAAAAAATAACTTCATACGCATAATAAGGGCAACCATAAAAGATTGCCCCTATATTTTTGAAACTTCGTTGCCCGTTAGCTTCCATTATTTATCTGACAAAGGGCGACAGGGCAATGCCATTAAGTTAAGGGATATTTAATTGGAATCCAAACCTTCAGATTTGGATTATGTTATTTAAAATCAAACACTTCCAAATCTAACAGGTTTGGACTCCAACGCTTAACTTAATGGCATTGGGGCGACAGGGTCGTTCCAAAAGTTCTCATTTCTTCCATGTTTCCAAAACCTGTCAGGTCTTTAGATCAAAATATTTATCTGAAAAGCTATAGCTACTGACAATAAAAGTTATAGTTTTAAAGAAATACTATTTTCAAAAATACTATTTTTGTTCAATATTGTTCGGAATAGTTTTTGTGTAAATTGTTAACTTTTTGTTATTTAACATTTTTTTAAGCGTCAAAGAAATTTTTTGAAAAAAATGGATTTCTGGCTGAGTTAAATTTCTTAGCAACAGAAACTGATGCTAAGCGAAATTTCTATGAATTATAACTATACAAAAATTATTGATTTTATTTAAGCAAAAAGTGTTCCAATCACTATTGGTAATAGTATATTTTTTCAGAAATCACCTTAATATAATCCTGGCATTAAAAAATTTGTTCGCTAATCTTGTAATTTCAGTATAAAATATGCTAAAAGAATCTGGTATTGTCGTTGAAATCGACGATAAATTTGCTATTATACAAATTCGGCGTACCCGTCATTGTAGTCAATGTGCTGCTAAGGGCTGTGGTATAGGAAGTTTATCTTTTGTGCTAGGGCAAAAAGATACGCGGTTAAAAGTCATAAATCTAAAGGGTACAAAAGTGGGTGATCGGGTTGCGGTAGGTTTGCAAGAGCAGGTTTTACTTAAAAGTTCATTGATTTTATATTTGCTCCCTTTGCTCAGTTTATTTGTGGGGGCGATTGGCTATGAAATATTGGTGACAATAGGGGAATGGCATCGCTATGAGATTTTAACGGTGTTAGCCGGCTTGGTGGGATTTTTTATGGGATTGGTTTGGGTGAAACGAATAAATTTTTTTATGTCTAAAAATGCAAATCATCAACCGGTAATACTTTAAAACTAAGAATCAGTAGAAGTCCGATTTTTTCAAAAATTCGGATTTCTTGAACAGGTAAAAAATGTTAAAACACTTGTACCTACTTATGTTATAATATTAACAATTGGTTCAGATTAATTAATCATTTTTTTACCAGGTTCAGCTGGTGATGGTAAAAAATTAATTTAATTAAGTACTTATCGTTTTTCAGATAAATAATTTCACAAATGTAGGGGCAATCACTTGCTCAAGCCTTTATGCGTGTGAAGTTATTTTTCTGAATATTGGCATCCTTCATTTCCCTGTTAACTCTTTCCTTAGGAATGGTAATTATTTAAATGGAATATTTTTATATATAAGTATTTGAAATAATTAAAGTTTATTACAAAATGGGTTCACTTTATTTAATTATCATTCCTTATCTGGGGTTTGCGAGACATGCGAATGCCAAAAAAAGTGTAAACTACTTTTTAACCGATATGAAGGATGCCAGAACATAAGTTATTTATTTGAACATCTATATAGTTAGGAACGTGCATAAAATAACTTCGAAAACTAAACCTGACAGGTTTTGGAAACCTGTCAGGTTTGATGCGACATTGTGGAAGTTATTTTGTGCATGTTCCTTAGCCAAAAAAGTTTTGTTCAACAAAAAATCCGAATTTTTTAGAAAAATTGGATTTTTAAGTCGCAATATTTATTTGGATAACTATATTTAAAACGACTGATATTCACTCAAATTTTTAGGAATGATTTATGAAACACTATTTATCAACTTATCTATTAGGATTTTGGTTGATGCTAGGGTGGTTAGCAGTTCCACTTTCAGCACAACCGTTGCCAGATTTTACGCAATTGGTTGAAAAATATGGTCCCGCGGTGGTTAATATCAGCACCACGGCGAAAAAAATTGAAAAAAAGGACCGTTCCCTTCGAGATATCCCGGGCTTACCCGAAGATAGTCCTTTTCAGGATTTTTTCCGTCGTTTTTTCGATGAAGAAAATGGACTGTTTGAAGAACAACAGCGCCCTTCTACTTCACTGGGTTCAGGTTTTATTATCTCAAGCGATGGTTATGTGATCACCAATAATCATGTGATTGATTCCGCCGGTGAGATTATCGTGCGTTTGGTTGACCGCCGTGAATTAACTGCTGAATTGGTCGGCACTGATAAACGCAGTGATGTGGCTTTGTTGAAAGTGGAAGCCACTAATTTGCCAACGGTTAAACTTGGTTCATCAAGTGGTTTGAAAGTAGGTGAATGGGTATTAGCAATTGGTTCACCATTTGGGTTTGAACATTCTGTAACGGCTGGCATTGTCAGTGCTAAAGGTCGTAGTTTGCCTAGTGACAATTATGTTCCTTTTATTCAAACGGATGTGGCGATTAATCCAGGTAATTCTGGGGGACCCTTATTTAATTTGGACGGAGAAGTGATTGGGGTTAATTCACAAATCTATAGTCGTACCGGTGGATTTATGGGTTTATCGTTTGCAATTCCGGTTGATGTGATGAAAAATGTGGTTGAACAGTTAAAGACGAGTGGCAAGGTGTCACGCGGTTGGTTAGGTGTACTGATTCAAGATGTGACGCATGAATTAGCCCAATCTTTTGGCATGAAAAAACCCCAGGGTGCTTTGGTTGCTAAAGTATTACCGGATAGCCCTGCGGCGGCGGCTAATTTTAAAGTGGCTGATATCATTATCAACTTTAATGGTAAGGATATAGAACGTTCAGCTGATTTACCGCCTTTGGTAGGCAGTACTGAGGTTGGGTCAAGTGTGGCAACGACTGTAATACGTCAAGGTAAAGAAATTACTTTGCAGGTGACTATTGGTGAATTGCCCTCGGATGATGATATTCAGTTGGCTGTCACTCATCAAGGGGATAAATCGGCAGTTAGTACTCGTTTTGGTTTGTCTATCATTGAACTGAATGATGAAAAACGGGATGAGTTGGGTGTTAGTGAAGATGGTGTTTTGGTACGACGTGTTGATGATGAGGGTCTAGCTTATGATGCTGGTATCCGCAAAGATGATGTTATTATGATGATAAACAACATTGACATCAAAGGTGTATCTCATGTTAAAGAAATATTAAGTCAACTGGATACGACTACCGTGCCGGTACTAATACATCGGCGTGGTTCTCCCTTATTTTTGGCTCTGAAGATTCCAAAAAAATGATAGTTAATCCAACTTTGACACTCTACACCCGAGTAGGGTGTCACCTTTGTGACGAAATGAAACAGCAATTAGAGCAGTTTCAAAAACAGTATGGATTTTCCATGAATGTCGTAGATATTGATGCAGATAGTTATATTAAACTACGTTATGGGGAAAGGGTTCCGGTTTTAGCTGCAGGTGATCGGGAAATTTGCCATTATCATTTTAATAAGGATTTAGTCTTAGAATATTTTAATAATGGTTAATTGTTAATTATTAATGGTTAATGGTAATGGTGTTTTAATAGACAGAAATACTATTTCTTGAAGAAATAGTATTTCTAATACGCTAGGCTGAGTCGTTACTAATCATTAACAATTAATCATTAACAATTAACAATTAACCATTAACAATTAACAATTATTATGAGGCATATCCGTAATTTTTCTATTATCGCTCATATTGATCATGGTAAATCTACCCTCGCGGATCGTTTTATACAAATTTGTGGGGGCTTGACTGATCGGGAAATGTCTCAACAGGTCTTAGATTCAATGGACTTAGAGCGAGAGCGTGGCATTACCATCAAAGCTCAAAGTGTGACATTAAACTATAAAGCAAATGATGGGCAAACTTATCAACTGAACTTCATTGATACACCTGGTCATGTGGATTTTTCTTATGAAGTTTCACGTTCACTGGCAGCTTGTGAAGGGGCCCTTTTGGTTGTTGATGCGGCGCAAGGTGTAGAAGCCCAAAGTGTTGCTAATTGTTATACTGCTATTGAGCAAGGGTTAGAAGTAATGCCGGTACTCAATAAAATTGATTTACCGGCAGCCGAACCACAGCGTGTTATCCAAGAAATTGAAGAAATTATTGGAATTGAGGCTGAACAAGCGGTACGTGTCAGTGCGAAAACCGGTGTAGGGGTTGAGCAATTACTTGAAACCTTGATACAAACTATTCCAGCGCCCCAGGCTCAATCAAATGGTCCATTAACTGCCCTGATTATTGATTCGTGGTTTGATAATTACTTGGGTGTCGTTTCCTTGGTTAGAGTTATGCAAGGGCGTTTGTCTAAAAAACAAAAACTCATTGTGATGTCAACTGGGCGGCGCATTCAAGTGGAAAAAGTGGGTATTTTTACCCCCAAACCACAAGATCGTGATGCCCTGGAAACGGGTGAAGTCGGATTTGTGGTAGCGAGTATCAAAGATATTGATGGTGCGCCGGTTGGTGATACATTAACTGATGCGGCTACGCCGATTGATATAGCCTTACCTGGTTTTCAAGCCATCAAACCCCGTGTATTTGCTGGCATGTTTCCCATAGATGCAACTGATTATGAGGCTTTTCGGGAAGCATTAGCTAAATTGCGCCTTAATGATGCAGCTTTACACTATGAACCAGAAACGTCACAAGCCCTGGGCTTTGGGTTCCGTTGCGGTTTTTTAGGTATGCTACATAAGGAAATTGTACAAGAACGTTTGGAACGTGAATATCAATTAGATCTGATTAGCACGGCTCCCACTGTGATTTATGAAATTCTTAGCACCTCTGGCGAGGTATTAATGATAGATAATCCGGCGGATTTGCCCCCAATTAATCAAATAGCGGAAATGCGCGAACCGATTGTGGAAGCTAATATACTATTGCCCCAGGATTACTTGGGAAATGTTATCAATCTTTGTATTGAAAAACGGGGAGTTCAGAAAAAATTGCATTATACGGCTTCACAAGTCACTTTAACTTATGAGTTACCTTTAAACGATATGGTATTGGATTTTTTTGATCGACTTAAATCGGTATCACGCGGCTACGCTTCTTTAGATTATAGCTTTTTACGATTTCAAGCGGCTGATTTAGTGAAGTTAGATGTCCTTATAAATGGTGATCGAGTTGATGCACTTGCCATTATCTCCCACCGAGATAAAAGTTTATTGCGAGGGCAAGAACTCGTTAAAAAAATGAAAGAAGTTATACCGAGACAAATGTATGATGTAGCGATACAAGCCGCTATCGGTACCCATATTATTGCTCGCCAAACGGTCAAGGCATTTCGTAAAAATGTCACGGCTAAATGTTATGGGGGTGATGTGAGTCGTAAAAGAAAACTCCTTGAAAAACAAAAAGAAGGCAAAAAACGGATGAAAAAAGTGGGTTCAGTTGTCATTCCCCAGGATGCGTTTTTAGCCGTACTACAGGTTGGAAAAAAATGAATTGGAATTTAGCAGCCATTTTAGTATTATTAACTTTTGTGACGGGATTAATTTGGCTTTATGACAAAATTGTATTGGCACCCCGTCGGCAACGTGCAATGGCTAAAGCTGATCTTGCAATACCAACAAGTGAAGTAGAACGTTTGAAAGCCAATCATACACCGGTTCTAGTTGATTTGGCACGTTCTTTATTTCCGGTTTTTCTGATTGTATTATTACTGCGTTCATTTTTGGTTGAACCGTTTCGGATTCCATCTGGCTCCATGATGCCAACTTTATTGATTGGAGATTTTATCTTAGTCAATAAGTTTAGTTATGGAATCCGTTTACCGGTGCTTGACACCAAAGTGATCGAAATAGGGAAACCGCAGCGGGGTGATGTAGTGGTGTTTCGTTATCCAGAAGACCCGAGTATTCCGTTTATTAAACGAGTAGTCGGTTTGCCCGGTGATTTGGTAGAATACCACCATGCTAGTAAAAAAGTGTATATTAATAATGAGCCAATAGAGCAAACCGTAGATAGGCATCGCTATATAGGCATCGGTTCGGGTAGCGATATGACGGGAAGAGAGCTACGTATCGAACAGCTCCCTGGGGCAGAACATGCTATTCTGGTTATTCCTACAAGAATGCAGTTCGCACCGGTTAAACAGTGGGTAATCCCAGAAAATGAATATTTTGTGTTAGGCGACAATCGTGATAATAGTAAAGATAGTCGTTTTTGGGGTACGGTGCCGGAAGAAAATTTGATAGGCAAAGCTTTTTTTATTTGGATGAATTGGGATTGGGCTAATGGTGGCATCAGTTGGCAACGACTCGGTACACCAATTAAATAATTCAATTATCAATTATCAGTTACCAGTAAGAGTCACAATTTTATTACCAAACAAATTGGCATTTTTAACTGATAACTGATAATTGATAACTGATAACTGACAACTAAATACTTATGAACATCAATAAACACCAACAGCGTGGTATGAGCGGTACGACAATCATGTTTCTGATTGTCATACTCATTGTCGTTTTGACCGTCTTCTTCAAACTCTTTCCACTTTATATGGATAACTGGAAAGTGGTTGATGCCCTAGAAAGCATTTCCGAAGACAACAAAGTGTTTAGCAAGACGGATAGAGAAATCCAAAGTCTTTTTTTGACTCAATTAAGCAACAAGGATATTGAACGGGAAACGCTTGGACTGGCTGATGACAAAAGCCTTAAACAACAAATGTCCATCGACCGCCTCAGTGATGAACAATTGGTCGAAATCACGCTGACTTATCAACGGGCTAAACCGTTTATGGGCAATGTTTCTTTTCTCGTCAATTTTGAAAATAGTGTACAGGTACCTTGAACCAAAATTACACCCCTTTATACCAAGCGTTAACCTACAGCTTTAAACAAGAACATTATTTAACCACCGCACTGACTCATCGCAGTGCGGGTACTCCCAATAATGAACGCCTGGAATTTTTAGGTGATGCGCTACTCAATTGTATTATGGCGCAAACATTGTTTGAGCGTTTTCCAAATGCCCGTGAAGGTGAATTGACGCGCATGCGTGCCAATTTAGTTAAACGAGATACTTTGGTACAAATCGCACAGCATCTTGCATTAGGGCAATATCTGCGGTTGGGGGGCGGTGAGTTAAAAACAGGAGGCAAAGGACGTGCCTCCATCTTATCCGATACTGTTGAAGCTATTATTGGGGGTATTTATCTTGATAGTAGCATGAATACCTGTCAATCCGTGATTTTGCAATTGTGGGAAAAATTTCTCAATAATCTATCACAGCGTAAAATTAAAGATCCTAAAACTCGTCTACAAGAATATTTACAATCCAAACAACAACCCCTACCGACTATACCGATTTACCGAGTGTTAAACATCAACGGAACCGATCATGCTCAACTATTTAAGGTGGAATGTCTCGTACCCGGTTTATCTAAACCTACTTATGGCAACGGCGAAAGCCGTCGTCGCGCCGAACAATCCGCTGCTGCAAAAGCTTTGAAAGTGTTAAATGTCGATTGAAGGAAACGGTGGTTTGTGAGGTTTTTTCGTTACCACAGGTTTCACTTGTGGCTATTCACATTCAACCCACTGATTAAAATTTGGTGGTAAAATCGATATGTAGGGTGGGTTGGAATTTCATTACAATCCAGCATTTTTCAACGGAACGGTGGGTTTCCGCTCCTACCCACCCTACATTTTTATTTGCCTCTGAATTTTGATTAGATACAAGGAAATTTTATTTTGAGTGCAAAACTAACTAAACTAAAACTTGAAAATATTGGTGGTTTTAAGAATTTTGAATTAAATTTTCATGAAAATTTAACCGTTTTAATTGGTAAAAATGGTACCGGTAAAACCACAATATTAAGAAGCATGGCTTTTTTATTTGATATAGTTTTAGATATGCTTCTTGAATATGTCAATGATCCTTATAAGAATGAAGAAGATTTGAATCATTTTACCAGCCGAAAATTATCAAAACATGAAGTGTTTACCTTATTTGACAAAGGGAATGCTTCTCATATCAGTATTGATTCATGTATTGACGGAAAAGTTTTCCCATTAAAAATTGATGGAAAAACGATTTCGTTAAAAAATGATACCGATTCCTTTTATAGTTGTCTATTACAAAATCCCGATGAAAATCAACAACATCTGCCCTTATTTATTTATTATCCTACCTATAATGCACCGGTTGGCGATATAAAATTTTCCAAAATAACAGATTTGGAAAAAGATATTTATGCCGCTTATATATCGGCTTGTCAAAAAGGCGTTTTTGATTTCAATCGTTTTTTTGCTTGGTTTGCCTGGCAAGAAAATATTAGTCGGGAAGTGGGAAGTAATAAAAAATATGAAATTGTTCGTCAAGCGATATGCAAAGTAATAAGTGATGAAGAAAATACTTTCGATAACTTACACGTTACTTGGCAAAATAACCCTAATGGCGATTTATGTATAGAAAAAAACGCGACTTTATTAAATATCAATCAGCTTTCTGCCGGTGAAAAAATGTTGATGATATTGGTTGCTGATTTAACACGCCGTTTAATAATCGCTAATCCAACCAGTGATGATCCTTTGCGACAAGATGGTGTGGTATTAATTGATGAGATTGATTTACATCTTCATCCGAGTTGGCAGAGAGCAATTGTATCTCACTTGAGAGAGATTTTTCCAAATTGTCAATTTGTTATGACGACGCATTCGCCTCAAATTATTAGTCATGTTAAACCGGAAAGTATATTTATTCTTAGAAAAAATAGTATCTTGCATCCAGAAGAGTCTTATGGTAAAAATACAGATCGCATTTTAGAAGATTTGATGGATACAGATGCACGCCCCTCAAAAGAGAAGCAACGGTTACATGAACTGTTCATATTAATTCAAGCTAAAAAATTAGCGGATGCAAAAGATTTAATTGATGAACTGCAAACCGATATTGGCATGGATTCTGAATTGGTGAAAGCAAAGGTTCTGCTCAAACGAATGGAGATCATTGGCAAATGAAGTCTATTAAAAAGGGCAACGAACTTAAAGAATTTACGGAATGGAAACAAAAGGGCTTTACTAAATTTAAAAGTTTACGACGAAGCAAAGTAAAAGCTGAAGTTAAGAACGCTTTGATGGAAGAGCAAGGCTATATTTGTTGTTATTGTGAACAAGAGCTTATTGCAACAGATAGTCATATTGAACATTTTCTGCCACAGGATAGCTATCCTGAAAAAGCACTTGATTTTTCTAATATGCTTTGTTCATGTCAAGATCAAATCAAGAAAGGAGAACCACGTCATTGCGGTAACTTGAAAGATAATAATGAAATTCCAATCTCTCCATTAGATGAAGATTGTGAAAAATTTTTTAAATATACTTATGATGGTTATATTGAACCCGTTGACGAAAAAGCACGAACAACAATTGAAAAACTGGGTTTAGATATAACTAAGCTCAATGCGTTGAGAAGAAATGCAATAGAACCATTCATAGATGACTTATTGACAGAAGATGAATTAATGGAATTTGTATCTGCATATCTTAAGAAAGTTGATGGGAAATACCAGCCCTTTTATACGACGATAAAATTTTTGTTTTGGAAAAATACTGAAGAAAAAAAGCAAACATAAGTACCCAACAACAACTCAGGGCAACCACAATTTAGGGCAACCACAAGGGATTGCCCCTACATAAGAACATTAAGGGATTGCTTGCCCCTACACTACATAAAAATATTGTTGTAGTGGCAAGACTGAAGGTTGCCTCTTAAAACGCAACAGCAATTAATTGAGAGAACTAAATGTCGATTGAAAAACACTGTGGTTATGTGGCGATTATTGGTCGTCCGAATGTGGGCAAATCCACTTTGCTCAACCATTTACTTGGACAAAAAATTAGTATCACCTCGCGGAAACCGCAAACTACCCGCCACCGCCTATTAGGAATCAAAACAGAGGGTGAGACTCAGATTGTTTATGTTGATACCCCAGGCTTGCATCAGCGTTACCATAATGCCATGAATCGTTATCTTAATCGTGCTGCCACAAACAGCATGGTAGGTGTCGATGTCATTGTATGGCTGGTAGAAGCATTGCGCTGGACAAAAGAGGATATTTTTGTCCTCAATACCCTAAAACAAACCTCGGCACCGATCATTTTATGTGTCAATAAAATAGATAAAATTTCTGACAAAAATGCCCTATTACCTTATTTAAAAGAAGTGGCAACTCAGCACGAGTTTCTTGAAATTATCCCCATTTCTGCCAGCAAAGGTCATAATTTGGTTGAACTCGAAAGCAAAATTACGCAATTGTTGCCTATCACTACCTTCTTATTTCCAGAAGAGCAAATCACTGATCGCACGGAACGTTTTTTAGCAGCCGAATTAATACGTGAAAAATTAGTTCGCCGTTTGGGAGCGGAATTGCCCTACCGCCTGACGGTAGAAATTGAACACTTTTCAAGTGATAAAAATTTAACCCACATTGCTGCCCTCATTTGGGTGGAACAGCATGGGCAAAAAGTGATTGTAATTGGAAAAAAAGGCAAAATATTGAAAGCCGTTGGCGAAGAAGCCCGTAAAGAAATGGAAGCAATGCTAGAGTGCAAAGTATTTTTACAACTCTGGGTTAAGATAAAACAAGGATGGTGTGATAATGAACGCGCTTTGCAACAATTGGGATATTCTGAGAATTGAAATTAAAAATTTAAGGGCAATCATAAGGAAAATTAGAAATCCGAGTTTTTGCAAAAAAAACAAGGTAACTGAATTCTTTTGCTATAACT
>Ga0233403_10000757_pt1 | contig 15514 bp, 8 predicted proteins | sample Na_oxic_1_MG_FD_179866 | JGI IMG/M metagenome (GOLD analysis project Ga0233403, IMG submission 179866) | Seawater microbial communities from Saanich Inlet, British Columbia, Canada - Na_oxic_1_MG | ecosystem: Environmental > Aquatic > Marine > Inlet | place: Canada: British Columbia | collected...
TGACGGATTGGCCGCATCTGGTGGCTGCACTCTGCACTCCGTCAACCGCGAAAATTTCGCCTGGCGCCTGCCATTTTCGCACTCCGGATTGGCTGCGAAATTCACTGTTCACTGAAATCCTCCCGGATTTGCCAGTCCGAGCCGGGCAAATTGTGAACCGCCAAGATATTCAATTGATATGAGGTAAGGATTATGGAAAATATCAAAAATGCGATTCGGCATCTTGACAACAGCATGAGCGAACAAAATCAGCGTTCGCCAATTCCCTTTGAGGAATTTCTCAAAGTCCTCACAACAAATCCTTCCGCTGTGATACGCAATGTTTTTCAGATGTTTCATGACATGGTCAAGAGCTATGTCTCAGAAGGTGCTGACGAATATCCCAATGATCCGGAATCCATCAATTTTCTCTATTACGACTGTGAGCGGCTTTTTGTGGAGGATTCGGATCATCCCTTCTTTGCAGACCGGCTCTTTGCCAATCGGCTGATCAATCATGTGGAGGCATTGCGGCGAGGGGCCCAGCAGAACAAAATCTATATTTTTGACGGCCCTCCGGGATGCGGAAAAAGCACCTTTCTGAACAATCTTCTTATGAAATTCGAGGAATATTCCAATACGGAAGATGGTTCGCATTTTGAGGCAGTGTGGCGGCTGGATCGGAAAACGCTGGGAAGTTTCACAGAACATGAAGCCATGCCTCTGTTTGAAAAAATGTTCCATATGATGGACAGCTCCTCACATGATGATCCGGACGGATTTATGAAAAAGCACAGACTCCTGCATTCGGCTCAGGATCAGAATTTTCTGAATGAGCAGCATTCCCCCTATTTTACGGAACATTATATTGAGGTGCCCTGTCCCAGCCATGATCATCCCATCCTGATGATCCCCAAACCCTTTCGCCGGGACTTTCTTGATGAATTGTTTCAGAATGACGAGTTCAAATGGAAACTTTTCACAGAGAAGGAATATGAATGGATATTCAGGGACAGCCCATGCACCATCTGCAGTTCCATATACAGTTCCCTGCTGAACCGGCTGAAAAGTCCGCTCAAAATTTTTGACATGCTGTTTGCCCGGCCTTGCCAGTTCAACCGTCGGCTCGGTGAGGGCATCAGTGTGTTCAATCCCGGGGACAAGTCCATGAAACAGGATGTTCTGAGCAATGCCATGCTTCAGCGGCAGATAAACGAGCTTCTCCGGGACAGCAATCAGGTGAGATATATCTTTTCCCGATATGCCAAAACCAACAACGGCATTTACGCGCTTATGGATATCAAGTCCCACAATGTGGAGCGGCTCATAGAGCTTCACAACATCATCAGCGAAGGTGTTCACAAGGTGGAGGATATTGAGGAAAATGTGAACTCGCTGCTCATGGCCCTGATGAATCCCGAAGACAAGAAAAATATTGAGGATTTTCAGTCTTTCTCGGATCGTATCGAATATATCAACATTCCCTATGTGCTGGATCTGAACACAGAGGTGAATATTTACCGGAATACTTTCGGCAAACACATTGAGGACAGTTTTCTGCCCAGAGTGCTGCACAATTTTGCAAGGGTGATCATCTCTTCCCGGCTGAATCTCAAATCCGATGCCATGCTGGAATGGATTTCCAATCCGAAAAAATACAGCCTCTACTGCGACGAGAATCTGCAACTGCTCAAAATGGAAATTTACACGGGATATATTCCCCCATGGCTTATTGAGGAGGACAGAAAGCGGTTCACTGCAAAACGCCGCAGAAAAATCATCGCTGATTCGGAAACCGAGGGACAGAAAGGCTTTTCCGGCAGAGATTCCATCAAGATATTCAATGAATTCTATTCTGCCTATGCCCGTGAGGGCAGGCTCATCAATATGAGCACCCTGTATAATTTTTTCACAAATGTCCGAAAGGATCTGAACACATCTGTGCCAGACGGCTTTCTGGACTCGCTGATTCATCTGTACGACTACACGGTTTTGCAGGAAGTCAAGGAATCGCTGTATTACTACAATGAGGAACAGATATCCAGAGATATCCAGAATTATCTGTTTGCCGTGAATTTTGAACCGGGAAGCGTGGAAACCTGCAAATTCACGGGGGATAAACTGGAGATCACAGAAATATTTTTTGAAGGTGTTGAAAACCGGCTGCTGGGAGCAAAAACGGATAAAACCAGGCGGACAAATTTTCGGAAGGATACCCAGAAGGAATACACATCCAAAACCCTGACTCAGGAAATTCTGCTTGATGGGAAATCCGTTACTGAGACTGATCTGTACAATGCCCTGCATGAACGCTATGTGCATAATCTCAAGGAAAAGGTTCTGGATCCCTTTCTGGAAAATGAGAATTTCCGTCAGGCCATCAAGGACTACAATGAGGAGGCCTTCAGAACCTATGACAAAAGAATCCGGGATGATGTCACCTTTCTGATGGACAATCTGTGCAACAAGTGCCGTTATACTGAACTGGGCGCAAAAGAGGTCTGCATATATGTGATTGACAGTGGGCTGGCCAAGAAGTTCTCAAGCTGAGAAAACAACCATTTCAGGACCTCCGAGGTTTTGGAAACATCGGAAATCTCGGAGGTCTGCTCCTGAGTGCGAAATATTTTAAGCTATCTGTAAGACTTCCGAGGTTTTGGAGAGCCTCAAAGGAGGAAATTATGCTCAGACGTAAGAAATATTTTTCTGTATGCGTGTTTTTTCTGGCAATATTTTTTGCAGCGCAAATTTCGGTGGCCGCCGATATCCATGTTGATGATGATAACACCGCAGGTGCTCAGGACGGCACGACGGTTCACCCGTACACCAGCATTCAGATCGCAATTGGCGTAGCGGAAAATGGTGATACCATCAAAGTGGCTGCCGGTACTTACGGGGAAAATATCAGGGTTTCGGGCAAGACGCTCAATATTCTGGGCGGATATGCGGCAGACGGAAACTTCAATGACCGTGACACTGCCGCAAACGCAACTCATATTCTGGGAGATGGTACAGATGCGGTGGTTACACTGATCAATCCGGGAACCAGTGTTCTTGACGGATTTCGGATTACCAACGGAACAGGAAACGGGCAGTATCTGCCCGAATTCTACGCAGGGGGAGGTATTTTCTGTGACGGAGGATCTCCGACAGTATCGAATAATATCATTGAGAATAATGATACGCGGCATCCAGGCGAAAATGCAGGGTTGGAAAGCCAGGGAGGAGGAATTTATTCATCCGGATCTGATATTTCCATCATCGAAAACATCATTCGGAACAACACAGCCGGTTTTGGCGCGGGAATAAAAATCAATGATGGGCAGGTGGTGATTCGGGGCAACACTGTCCAGGGAAATACCGGAACCAACGACCACGGGGGTGGGATGCATATTTATGCCAGACCCGCGGAAATCTCATATAACCATGTCACAGGAAATGTGACAGGCAAGGATATTGGCTACGGCTACGGAGGAGGGATTCTTGTTTATGGAGCAGGGTGCAGTGCCAACCTTTCATATAATGTTGTTCACGACAACTTTGCTCCTTTATTTGGCGGCGGAGAGTTTATAGATGACGGAGCAACAGCCACTATTGACCACGATCTTATTTACAATAACAAAGTTGACGGGAATGGCGCTGTCGGCGGCGGTGCGGGCCTGTTTGTGGACGGGGGCAATGATGAAGACGGGCAGCAGGTCGGATCTGAGGTGACAGTCAGACATTGTACAATCGCAGATAATACCTGCACCAGCAGTGAATTATCCGGTTGCGGACTTCAGGTATATGAAACTTCCCAGGTAACAGTTCTCAATTCCATCTTCTGGGGAAATGGCGGGGATGATTTCGATGTTGAACTTGATCCTGCACCTGCCCAACTGACGGTGACATACTCTGTCTCCCAGGAAGCGATTTCCGGGCAGGGCAACATATCTTCTGATCCGCTGTTTGCGGGTGCCAATGACTATCATCTGAAATCTTCGGCAGGCAGATGGGATCCGTCAGCAAGTGGCGGTGGCGGCGGATGGGTTGTTGATTCCGGCCACAGTCCGGGCATTGATGCTGGTGACACTTCATCTGAATATGCGAACGAACCGGCCCCCAATGGCGGCCGGATCAACATGGGTGTTTACGGCAACACAGCAGCAGCAGGCAAATCGTCAGATGGAAATACAGAACCGCCGGGTGAAAATAAGGGCGTTTGGGAATCACGCGGTATCGGGGCCGGCGGAGCGCTTTTTTCCGCGACCATAAGCCCTCACAATCCGCAGGTTATATACATGGCAACAGATATGAGCAGCGTTTTCCGTTCTGACAACTTTGGCCGAACTTGGGAAACCGTTCATTTCAATGAACTATGGGGAGGAATCGACTCCCATGTCCGCTTTACATCGGATCCCCTGATACTTTATGCAGTGAGCCTCGCTAATGATCTGATGACCCCGAAAAAAAGCATTGATGGCGGAGATACCTGGAGTCCTCTTGCAAACGATCCGACATCCGGCGAAGCTTATTCGCTCCATGCTGACCTGGGAACTTCAGATCGCATTCTCGTTTCCGACTATAGCACCCTTTATTTTTCAAATGACGGGGGCGTGAGTTTCAGCACTGTTCACAGCGACTCCGAAAGTCTTCGCATTGCAGGTGTGTTCTGGGATGGCAATGACATTTTCGTGGGCACAAATGCGGGGCTGCTGGTATCCTCCGACGGGGGAACCAGTTTCACCCTGTCTTCTGTCGGAGGTATCGGGGCCAATGAAGCCATGGTTTCTTTTGCCGGCGCAAAAGAAGGCTCTGTTACCCGCTTCTTTGCCGTCACTTTGGGATCAGGCGATGTCTGGCCGGGAGTGACAGGCGCGGAAATGAGGGAATATAAAGGAATATACAGACTCGACCGGGGCCAGGGTGCATGGACAGGAATAACTGCCGGAATCGCTGATGATGCCCATCCTTTTTTTGTGGCAATGGCACTTGATGATATTGATGTGGCTTATGTGGCCGGCGGCAATGTGGACACATACTTCCCTGTCGTATATAAGACCACAGACGGCGGAGATGCCTGGAACGAAGTCTTCCTGACCCAAGACAATCAGAACATTGCCACAGGCTGGTGCGGCAGGGGAGGGGACCTTGATTGGTGGTTTCCGGAATATGCCCTGGGTTTTGCAGTCTCCCCTGATGATCCGGATCGTGTAATCATCACTGACCTCGGGTTTGCCCATGTAACTGACAATGGCGGGGTTAGTTGGCGACAGGTCTATGTGGATCCGGCTTATGAAAACCCGGCAGGTGCCCAGACACCCAAAGGCGGGACTTATAGCGGTGTCGGCATCGAACAGACAAGCGTATGGTGGCTCCACTGGACCGGTCAGGACACCCTGCTTGCCGCTTTCACGGATATCAGGGGCATAAGAAGCACTGACAGCGGCAGGACATGGACATCCGGTTTCAGTCACGGGCTGCCGCATAACACCACCTACCATATCATTGAGCATCCCACGACCGGAACATTATACGGGGCCACGTCGTCCGTACACGATATGTATGAGGTGCCATATCTGGAGGACAGCAGAATTGATGGTGGTGAGGGACATGTGAGTGAGGGACATGTGATCATGTCGAACGATCAGGGCCAGACCTGGCCATTGCTCAAAGACTTCAGACACCCTGTCATCTGGCTCGCCATCGATCCCAATAACACGGATACCATGTATGCAAGCGTGATCCACAGTGCTGAAGGTGGGATATATGTCACCCGCAATCTGAGCGCAGGCGACTCCGCGTCATGGACCAAACTCACCAACCCACCGCGGACAGAGGGACACCCCTTCAATATTCATGTGCTTAATGACGGCACCTTGCTGGCAACCTACTCGGGCCGGCGTGACGCATCCGGCCTGTTTACCGAAAGTTCGGGAGTATTCGCAAGCACTGATGGCGGAACTTCATGGGAAGACCTGAGCGATCCGCTAATGGTGCGATGGACAAAAGATATAGTCATTGACCCGCACGACTCAGGCCAGAATACCTGGTACGCTGCTGTGTACAGCCACTGGGGGACTGCTCCCATTGACGTGGGCGGGCTTTACCGCACAACTGACAGGGGTAAGAAGTGGACCCGTATCAGCGACCTCTTCCGTGTCGAATCATGCACTATCCATCCTGATAACCCGGATATCCTTTATCTTTCCACTGAAGCCCGGGGCTTGTGGTCCACCGGCAATCTGCGGAGCGACACTCCCACATTTACACAGGTTGAAGAATACCCGTTCAAACAGCCGGTGCGAATATTCTTCAACCCATCGGACCATGATGAGGTCTGGGCCACGAGTTATGGAGGTGGTCTGAGAGTGTGCGATGTTTCCGGGATCGCAAATTATGATCTGAGCGATGCCATACGGATTTTACAGGTTCTGGCAGGAATGAGGGTTAATGAAGATGATCTTATTCAGGACATAAACAATGATGGAAAGACAGGGATGGATGAAGTGATTTATGTGTTGCAGATAATTTCCGGGTTGAGGACTGAATAATATATTAAGATATGAGGACAAAATAATAAGGTATGCGTCCAAGTTTTCGCTGTGAAGCCCTGCCTTTGTAAAATTCCCCGATGTCAGTGACACCTCCGGTTGCAATCATCGGCAGGATCGGTACCTCTGAGAAATTTCCCTTCCTGCTCGTTCATCACATTCCAGAGCGGGAAGGAGGAACATCTTCAAGAAGGCTGGCCATCATTTGCACAGCGCAGAAGCTCGGAAGAATTTTTCCAGCCCGGGGTTTGACACCCACAGCATGGGCCGGAAAATGGTGAGGACGGCGAAATCCAAAATCCAAAATCCGAATATCAAACATCAAACATCCAACATCCAACATCCAACATCAAACATCAAACATCAAACATCCAACATCCAACATCCAACATCAAACATCAGCCCGCCCGTTGCGGTGTTTGGCGGAAAGGATGGGCGTGTTGACAATCAGGGCCGACAATTCGTCCGAGCGGCGTATGTCCAGCTTGAAGGCCTCCTGATCAATTTCAAAATAGCGGGAAATCACCTCCACAATGTCCCGGTGCAGATTGTTGAGCGTATCGTCGGAAACCTCCAGTTTGTCGTATATCAGGGCAAATTTGAGTCGCTTTTTGGCCACATCTCTGCTGTTGTCACCTTTGCTGCCCATCATTTTTTTGAAGAAATCATTGAACATGGAGGCCTCCTTATTTTCCAAACCCGAATTTGCCGGCAATTTTTTTCCAAAGACGCTGATCTGTCCGGGGAACCTCAATGGGAAGGTCGGTCATGCCGTCAATCCGTCGTGCAATGCGGCAAAATGCCTCCCCTGCCGGAGATTTTTTCTGCAACACAAGAGGCGTGCCTGTATTTGTGGAAACCACCACCTGATCATCCATGGGAACCAGACCTATCAGCTCAATGGACAGCACATCCACCACATCCAGATGATTCAGCATGTCACCCCGTTCCACCATTTCCGGAACAATACGGTTCACAACAAGCTTTGGCGTGATGGAGCGCGAATACAGCAGCCCGATGATCCGGTCAGCATCCCGCACCGAGGAAACTTCGGGCGCGCAGATGACAATGGCCTCATCAGCGGCTGCCACGGAGTTTTCAAATCCCCGCTCAATGCCAGCGGGACAGTCCATGAGGACATAATCGAATTCCTTGCGGAGCTCCCCGCTGAAATCTGTCATCTCCCGCGGATTCAGCACATCCTTGTTGTCACTCTGGGATGCGGGAATGAGATAGAGATTGTCTATGCGCCTGTCCTTGACAGATGCCTGTCTCAGTTTGCATTTGCCCTTCACAGCGTCAACAATGTTGAAAATAATCCGGTTTTCCAGTCCCATCACCACATCCAGATTCCTGAGACCGATATCCATGTCCACCACAACCACCCGCTTTCCTTCCAAAGCAAGGGCTGCTCCGATGGAGGCGGTGGCAGTGGTCTTCCCCACCCCCCCTTTGCCTGAAGTGATAACAATAATTCTGCCTTCCAAATCACACCTCATATTTATTTCAGTTGTCAGTTCAGTTGTCATGCTGGTCACTGTCATTTTATCGTACACGGGGCCAGGGTATGCGCCCGAAGGGATCTGTGCCAAGATAATCCTTCACCACAATCGCACCGTTTTCCACATGCGCGAATTCAGCGGTCTTTCCGGGAGATGATGGACTGCCAGCGGCCAGCACCTTCCCGATCTGTATCTGAGTGGGATGGAAATCAAGGGCCAGTACTATCACCCGGTCATTGTCAGGCTGGCCTGCCGCGGCAATTCCCCGCAGTTTTCCCATGATCAGAATATCCCCTCCGGCAATAACTTTTCCTCCGGGATTCACATCTCCCATTATCACCAGATGCTTTTTGGCTGTGACCTTCTGACCGGAGCGGATTCGGCCGGTCAGCATCAGCACATCACTGCGATAATTGTCCCATGAACGCTCCATATCCAGCTTCCGAATTTTTTCCTCAGAAATCAGCCGCTTCCGCGGGGGACATGAGACAGATGCGACGCTGAAGGTTTCTTTCAGAAACTTTCCCAGTTCCTCAACGATCTCCTCATAACCGTCCTGTTCATCTGCATCAAGTATGACCCGCGCATTTATTGCCAGATGCTTCATCCGTTTGAAAAGCCTGTCCACCTCTCCCCGCAGATATTCAATCGGCTGGGCCGGATCGAAAGACACATACACACTGTCTCCCATGCCTTTCAGTCGTACCGGTGTCCTTACCTGATTTGCTTTATCCATCCTGTGATCCGATTTTTCGGAGCGCCGGCCTGATAAATTTTTCCGATGCCGGTATTCCGAAAATCCCCTGACTTTTTTGTAACTCTGTTATATATAAAAAAATGTTCTGTCAATATTTCAGTTCAGCATGTGCTTTTTCATCCGAATCATTCATAAACTCCGGGACAGCAAAGCTTCAGGAGATTCGGAAAGACCGCCGGAGTGAAAAGCCTGCTTGTCCGAAAATGACTCCGGGCCGCAGATATTGAGGCACAAACCCCGGAGAACTTTTGCCTGAGTAATTATTTCCACTTTTGTAACTTAACCGGCATGATTCCTGCATGCAAAAATTGAGAACACTGATATGCCCGCATTTCTGAAAATCTGCCGGTTGGTCATCTGACACAGCTATGATATAGCTGTGTTAAGCAATATCAATATGTTATATTTAAGTTGCCAAAGTGGAATTATGCTGATTTTAAAAAATCAACTTTCAGTATATCTCTTTGGGAACATATTTTCAAGGACAGATAAAATATTTTTTCCTGATAACGAATGTCATACATAAATCATCCCCCTGTTTTCGCAGATATGGCCATGGAAACAGATGAACAGTGAGCAAAACACGGCCAACTGATAAATGATCTGTGGAAACAGAAAATTTTGGCTGCCGCGGATTCCCGCGTCTGTGGAAATGACAGATTTTCGCAGATCATTTTTTTTCTCCTGAAAGCTTGACAAGCAGAAAATCGGTTTTATTCTTTACGGTATAAAAACAATGTTCTTTTTCATACCACGTTTTTCTCTCTTGTTTTCAGGGGGCGAAACGGCTTCGACGGGGATAAAGAAGTTTAGGTTGCATACCGAGATTCCTGCCACTCGTAAACAGGTGGGATTGAAACATAATCGCAGATGATTATGAATATGCCCTGGCCGCTTAAATAGGCCAGTGTCCTGCCGGAACCTTCCTGCGGATCCGGTAAGGGCATCGACTTGCAGGATAGCCTTACTCTGGTTGTTTGCATCAGGGTGGGTGAAACTCAAGCAGACTAGCTGATCAGACATCGTGCCCAAAGGAGGTCTGAATTGGCGAACACTAAAATTTGGGATAAGTATGTAGACGCCTGAATGGAATGTTTTCGGACGCGGGTTCGACTCCCGCCGCCTCCACCATTTTTTCAGTTCCGAACAAAATTTGGTGCAGAAGATAAGAAAAACTGGTATATATGAATCTCCCGCTTTTACCATCCTGTTTTATCTCAGCCTGTTTTATCTCAGACAATCAAAAAAAGACTTGATGCTCCTCAGCTTTGGCATAGCCGCAGAACTGTCTGCAATTTTCCTGTTGGCCAACAGCCTATTCTTTTGCATAATAAATTATAAATCCGGGTGCGGAAAATCAGACTCAGACTTCCAAAGCCTGACTCAGCCGCTGACATCCGGGTTTGCGGGGAATTTCTGTTCTCCTGACAAAGCAGAAGCTCTGTTCTCCGGAGTTCTGCCGGATTTGCCAATTCAGCGGAAAGGCGAGGTCTTATAATCCATTTTTTATATAAAATCCACTGATTATAACGGATTTAGGGGAGGCATGCAAAGCCCCGTAGGGGTGGCATATTTGTAGCATCAGTCCGCCACAGATCACATCAGAGCCCCGTGGGGGCGGCATATTTACAGCCACAAATATATCGCCCCTATGGGGCCTGACGGGGCTTCGGGCCTGCCGGTGCCACAAATATGCCGCCCCTACGGGGCTTGACGGGGCTTCGGGCCTGCCGGTGCTACAAATATGTCGCCCCTATGGGGCTTGGATCGGAGCTTCCCCCAAATCCGTTATAATCAGAAAATCCATATAGCTGCTGGCGCATTTACAAATTGGGGGACACCGGTTATTCCGCGCTTGAGGGCACGGGGTGTTTTTCATAATCCCTGATTTTTCAGACTGACACCCCTGCCCTCGGGGAATCTGATACGTCATGCAGCTGCCAGACAATTCCCAGACAATTCCCAGACAATTATAGGTAAAGACAAATGACAGATACCGCACAAAAATTTGTTCACCTTCATGTCCACACCCAATACAGCCTGCTGGACGGAGCCATCAGAATTGATGCGCTGCTGAATCGTGCAGAGAATTTTGGCATGAATTCTGTGGCAATTACGGATCACGGCACCATGTTCGGAGTTGTGGAATTTTACGAAAAAGCCGTAAAAGCCGGAATAAAGCCCATCGTGGGCTGCGAATGCTATCTCGCGCCCCGAAGCATTGCAAAAAAGGACAAAAGTTCCTATCACCTTGTGCTTTTGGCACAGAATGATGAGGGCTACCGGAACCTGTGCAAAATGGCCTCAGTGGCCCAGTTGAAAGGCTTTTACTACAAACCCCGCATTGACAAGGAACTCCTGAAGGCGCACAGCAAAGGACTGATCGGGCTTTCCGCCTGTCTCAAAGGCGAAGTTCCCAGCCTGATTCGGCAGGGAAAAACAGATGAGGCAGACGCGGCCGCAAAATTTTACACTGATCTTTTCGGAGAGGGAAATTTCTTTCTTGAACTTCAGAACAACGGACTGAAAGAGCAGGAAATTGCCAATGAGGGACTTCTGGATATGAGTCAGCGACTTTCCATCCCCATGGTGGCGACAAATGACTGCCACTATCTGGATAAGGAGGACGTTCGCGCACACGAGGTGCTGCTGTGCATCCAGACCGGAAAGACAATGAATGACGCTGACCGTTTCAGATTTGAAACAGATCAGTTGTATTTCAAGCCCCCTGATATCATGAATGCCGATTTCAGGGATTATCCGGGCGCACTGGAAATACCGCAGATATAGCGGAAAAATGCCAGATTGAATTTGATTTCAAAACCTATCATTTCCCCCAGTTTGATGCAGACTCCGGCCTGAGCCCTGATGAGCTGTTTGAGCAGAAGACGCGGGCCGGCTTTGAGAAACGGCTTGGGGAGATCAGGAAAAAGCATCCGGACACAGATGAGAAAATCTATAATGAGCGGCTTGACTACGAGATAGGGATTATCAACCAGATGGGTTTTCCGGGATATTTCCTGATTGTGGCCGATTTTATTCAGTATGCCAAGGAAAACGGTGTGCCTGTGGGACCGGGAAGAGGCTGCATTGTCCCGGACTCGAAAGTTCTGCTGGCGGACGGCACGGAAACAGAGATACGGAAAATCAAAGCCGATGATCATATCATCACCCATCTGGGAAACATACTCCCGGTTCGTGACAAGATGGCATATGATTGCGATGAGGAGATTGTCCGGATAGACGCGGCCAATGAGATGCTGTCACTGACACAGGATCACAAGGTGTGGGCCGTTCGTTCGGAAACCTGCACTGTGGATACTCCCAAAACCCGACCCATTGTTTGCGAACCGGCTTGCAAGCGTTATTGCTCCCCAAAACCCTCTGAGCATTATCACCCGGAGTGGATCAGGGCCGGACAACTCAGAAAGAATGATTTTGTGGTGTTTCCGAGGATCGCGTCGGAAAACAGAGATATCGTGTTTGATGTCTCGAAGTTTGTTGAGCGGAAAACACACCTGAAATATGATGAGAACAGCCTTTGGTATGAGATGGGCACGAACCGTATGCCGACCAAAAAAGTTCCGAGGTATGTTCCCTTTGATGAAAACTTCGCCAAACTGTTGGGATACTATATCTCAGAAGGGTGGTCAGAGCCGGGAGAACTGGAATGCGCCCCCGGTTTCAGTTTTCACAGACAGGACACGGAATACGCACAGGAGTTGCAGCATCTTCTGGAGGCCGTTTTTGGTCTGGAAAGCAGGATCATCTTCAGAAATTCCTTGCAGGTCATCGGATATTCAAAGATTGCCGGAGAATTTCTGGCTTCCCTCTGCGGAAAAGATGCGAACAACAGGCATATCCCTTTCAATATCGTTTCCGACGGAAAAGACGAATCGCTCAGAACGCTGATTGCCTATATGTTCAGAGGAGACGGGCATGACGGGGCCTGCGATGAAACCATCAGCATAAAATATTCCACAACATCCCCTGTATTGGCATCCCAACTGAGATTCCTGCTTGCCCGTTTTGGCTACTGGACAACGCTCCTCAGACAGGGGAAAGAAAAGGGAACCGAAATTTCCGTCAAACTGGCAGGCAGGCAGTTGTTGCGATGGAATGATGATTTTCCGGCTTTTTCTCCGAGGCACAGTCCGCAGAACTTATGCGGGAATGACAGTTTCTATGTGGACGAACAGTATATCTATCTGAGGATAAAAGAGACTGGCCGGTCGGCTTACAAAGGCAAGGTTTATGATATCAGTGTTCCCCCGGACACCTCCTATGTTGCCAATTCCATGGCCATACACAATTCCGCCGCAGGCAGCATGGTGGCCTATTCCCTCGGCATCACCGATCTTGATCCCATTGAACACGGCCTTATTTTCGAGAGATTCCTGAATCCGGCCCGTGTCAGCATGCCTGATATTGATGTGGATTTCTGCATCAACGGCAGGGAGCAGGTGTTCAGGTATGTGGTGGATCGCTACGGAGGCGGGGATTATGTGGCGCAGATCATCACCTTCGGAAAGCTCAAAACCCGTGCCGTGATCCGGGATGTGGGACGCGCACTCGACATTCCGCTGCGGGAGGTGGATGCCATTGCAAAAATGGTTCCGGATGTCCTGAATATCAGCCTTGATGATGCGCTCAGACAGGAACCCCGGATCAGGGAAATGGCGAAAAACGATGCCAGAATCAAAGACCTCATCAGCATCTGCCGGGTGCTTGAGGGGCTTCCGAGACACGCGTCCACCCATGCGGCGGGCGTGGTCATCGGCGACAAGCCCCTTGCGGAATATCTGCCCCTGTACAAAGGCAAAAAAGGGGAAGTTGTCACCCAGTTCGACATGAAGTATGTGGAGAAAATCGGGCTGGTGAAGTTCGATTTTCTGGGACTTCGCAACCTCACCGTCATTGAAAACGCACTTTCCCTGATCAGAGAGGGAAGAGACGAATCACCTGATCTTCTGAATATAGATTTCGAGGACGCGGACACCTACAAACTGCTTTCCGCAGGAGACACGACCGGCGTGTTCCAGTTGGAAAGCTCGGGCATGAAAGACCTGCTCGCCAGACTGAAACCGGCCTGCTTCGACGACATCATCGCACTGGTTGCCCTGTACCGCCCCGGCCCACTTGACAGCGGCATGGTGGATGACTTTGTGGAACGCAAGCACGGCAGAAAAAAAGTTGAATATCTTGTTTCCGAACTGGAACCCATCCTCAAATCCACCTATGGCGTGATCGTGTATCAGGAGCAGGTCATGCAGATCGCGGGAGAACTTGCCAGCTATTCCATGGCCGAAGCTGACGGCCTGCGGAAAGCCATGGGAAAGAAGATAGCGGAAATCATGGCCGAGCACCGGGACCGCTTCGTGAAAGGCTCCGTGGAGAACAACATAGACAAGAACAAGGCCACACAGTTGTTTGATCTCATGGAGAAGTTCGGAGGATACGGGTTCAACAAATCTCATAGTGCTGCCTACGCGCTCATCGCATATCAGACCGCCTACCTCAAAGCCCATTATCCCGTGGAATTCATGGCCTCCCTGCTCACCAGCGAAATGCACTCCATAGACGGTGTGGTGAAATACATAGCGGAATGCCGGGGACACGGCATAGAGGTGCTGCCGCCGGACATCAACGAGAGTCTGAAGGAATTCACGGTCGGTGACGGAAAAATCCGTTTCGGGCTGGTGGCTGTGAAAAACGTGGGCGAAGGGCCTATCGAAGCCATTATCGAAGCCAGAAAAACCAATGTCAGTTTTACATCTCTGTTTGATTTCTGCGAAAAGGTGGATTTCAAAAAATTGAACAAACGCCTGGTGGAAGGTCTCATCCGGTGCGGAGCCTTTGATTCAACAGGCGCGCATCGTTCACAGATGATAGAGGTTATGGAGGAGGCCATTGACTACGGCCAGCGAATCCAGAAGGAGAAATCCGGGCCCCAGATGAGTCTTTTTGATGTGGGCGGGGGAGACACTCAGGCGATCAACGCGCCTTCTTTGCCTGATATGGCGGAATGGGATGAGAAGCAGCTTCTGGAGATGGAAAAAGAATCTCTCGGTTTTTATATCAGCGGGCATCCCCTGAACAAATTCGAATCCGTGCTTGCCAGATTCGGCAATGCGAACACCCTTTCCCTGAAAGATAAAAACGACGGCCAGCCCGTGAAAATCGGAGGCATCGTCCGAAACATCAAGCTCATAAAGGACAGAAAAGGCAAGGACATGGCCTTTGTCACCACCGAGGATATGCACGGCATGGTGGAGACAACGGTGTTCTCCTCTGTTTATGAGACAGCGAGAGAGATTCTGACGGAAGATTCCGCTATTCTGATTGACGGAACTCTGCAAAAAGATGAGAAATCCGTGAAACTCCTTGCAAATTCGATCATTCCCATAAACAAGGCAGAGGAAATCCGCACGGAAAGCATTCATTTCAATATGGATATGACCCGCACGGACAGAGGAATGCTCGAAAAACTGCACGGCATTCTGAAAAAACATCCCGGAGCCTGCCCGGCATACCTTCATCTGCTGAACCCGAAAACAGCGGAAACCGTCATCGCCCTGCCCAAGACACTCAGACTGAAGCCTGATGCTTTGTTGCATGATGAAATCAGCGGGCAGTTCGGAGAGGATGCGGTCAGGACTTTTTTTAAACCGGGTGCTTAGTGCTTCGTTTCAGAAATACTGATTATAACGGATTCAGGGGAGGGCCGCAGTCCGATATCCCAC
>Ga0233403_10000758_pt1 | contig 15512 bp, 12 predicted proteins | sample Na_oxic_1_MG_FD_179866 | JGI IMG/M metagenome (GOLD analysis project Ga0233403, IMG submission 179866) | Seawater microbial communities from Saanich Inlet, British Columbia, Canada - Na_oxic_1_MG | ecosystem: Environmental > Aquatic > Marine > Inlet | place: Canada: British Columbia | collected...
TTGGAGTAATAACTCCTAATGATTTTGGAAAATCATTAATAGAGAAGCCGTGTGAGGTGAAAGTCTCACGCACGGTTTTGAAGACCAGTCCCTTATGGCGACATAAGGGGTTGAGTTTAACTTGCAGACAGTCAGAATTAACAGAATTAAAATCAAAAGCATTTTGTGAGATTGATTGTGAAAAAGTTTTCAGAATAAAAAAAACATTCGTTATTGGTTTTCATTCTGAAAATTTTAAAATTCTGAATCAGACAAAAGGTGCGTAGGACGCATCCTACGCTTGCTCCAAGATAAAGTTAGTAGGTAAAGCAATGTGTAAACGAGCACTACCTACTAACACCGCTCTTCTCCCGCGCGGCTTTTTGCGTCGGTAGCAAGGCTTAGTTAGGCTCTGTTGCATTTAAACTTGGGCCAGATTTAATTCGAGCCAGACCCCTTTTATTACCTTTTATTTTTTCCTTGATAGTTAGGTATCTCCGCGATATTTACCAACTGGACAATCTGAAGGACGTTTTTCATTCCAGAATTTAATCAGATTTGTTTTATTCTTTTTGTGCCATTTCTTTATGTTGCGAAAATATGTTTTCAGCGCATTTCCGTTCAATGGAGAACAATCTTCTATTTTAAAGTTGTTGCACTTGTCTTGATAACAAACTCTAAAATGTGGTGGCGGATGTTCATTTGAAAACACATCAATTGTTAGACCATTTAGCCTGTCAAAGACTTCTTCAGTTATATAACGCATTTCGTTATCGTCAACGATTGGCCCCATCATAAAGCAATCTTCTAATTCTTTTCTTAAATCTTCAGGTATTGGTACTTTCCACTCTTTCATATTTCAATGCCCTCATCTAATGGTAATGATATAATTTATCTCCTCGAATAACACCATTCTTGATCCGCTGAATGTTGGCCAGCAAGACTAAAAAGTTAGAACTAAAAAAGGGTACTGACCCCTTTTATTGCAATTCCAATTCCTTAAATTGAGCATACTTAGCATTAATTCTGTCTATTTTTGCTGGATAATCAGTGACAACATAATCAACCAATAATATAATCCCACTCACATATGCAACTGGATTTGTATACCAACTGAACAAATTTTTAGTGACAGCTTTCCAAGAATCTTCTTTTGAATTGTAAATCCCCATATCAATATTATTTTGTATCCTATCTGCCCCGCTTGCAATAACATCCAGTAAATCCTGATCTGTAGCTAAATTTAATGCTTGATTAAGTAATTCAACTTTTGTTTCAAATGAATGCATTTCTACGCTTTGAACCAATAAATTAAAGGCTTTGAGATTGTTTAAATACTCTAAATCTTCATTTGCCAACACAGGAAGAGCCATGAAACATGACAAACTCCATACCAAAGCTATTTTAGCCAGTATTTTCATAATTTATTCCTCATTAAAATACCTAACGTTGCAATTCACCAGCAAGCGTAGGGTGCGTCCCACGCACCTCTTTTAATTTTCAATCCAAAAACGGTGCATGGAACGCACCCTACATTTTAAACTAAATTTTCTCAAAGAAATGTTTTGACTTTAATCCCTTCTTATAAACAATCCTTGTTGTTTGCTTTAACAAATTTGAGTTTGAAATGATGACTTTAAAATTTATCTAATGAACGACACAAGCCCAAATTTGTTAAATAGAATTTAATGGGGTGGTAAAATCATCCGGGGTCTTTCAGTGCTTTACCACTTAACACTGAACGAAATTGAAGGGGGTTTTTGAGGGTGATTATTGTATCACATTAAAATAGCAATGGCCAACTTTTTTTAGGGCCAGATTGGTGAAGATTAGATTCAAATATAACAGGGGGTTTCAGGAGTGATTGCAATATATTGGCCAAATTTTCCTATGGGCCTGATTAGTATAGTATTTTTACTTTTAAATAATGAATATGTGAGTCATATTTCTTAGATGATAATTCAATCGAAATACTGATTGAAAAGTAAAAATACTATAGTGATTGGATTCCAAAATGATCCACACGCCAAACCTTCGAGGTTTTTAAAACCTCGAAGGTTTAAGTGAGCGTAGCTCATCTCTTGGTGGACGCTCTACCCATCCTACGCTTACTAATGTGACAAATGTAGAATAAAAAATAAAAACAATTATTTGATTTTTTAGGTTTTAATTCACCATTCACCATTCACCATTATTATTTGTTGTCAGGATCAACGGCTTTGATATCCTTATGTGGCACAAATAATCCACAGCCTATTTTTCTACCCTCGCCCAAACCTTGCTCTTGTAATGTGATTGAATCTTGCGACGTTAGATCGGCAATCATTAAACTGCGCGTAAATAAATCGCCATCAGCCCATTTAAAATAATGCGTTTTGCCACACAAAACTTTCCGACATTGGATACCGATTTGTTGTATTTGTGCAACAGCCCAATCTAAAAAAGCGTCTTCTTCTTGTTCAGGTTTAGCAATAATGTGCCGTGCAAATAATACCGGCATTTGAGTCAATGGTTTTTCTTTCGCTTTACCAACTTTAAGAGGATTATTGGCAATATCCAAAGTCATACCGGTAAGCACTTTAGCATCTGCAACTCGGTGTTGGGGTAAGCGGAGTGTCAATTTTGTGCGACGAGATAAATATAACAATTCATCTTGTTCTTCAGGGCGATACCAGCCATTACCAGAATCTGCGCCATAAATCAAATGGAGTCCGGCTTTTGGTTCATCTTCAAACCAAGGCAATGCTTTAGCAATAGCTTGAGACAAGGCTATCGCATGATCTACCGGTAAACAACGACAATTCATGTCAAATACTACATCAACAATATTTTTCTTGAGACTTCCCTCATTTTGAGGCTCTTCTTCTTGCCACAACATATTTTATTATCACATCAATTATCAATTATCAATTATCAATTATCAGTTATCAGTTATCAATTATTCTGAAAACTCAGGATAATTATGTAAGTCTTTGATTTTTATTTTAGCTTATCCGCGTTTTTGAAAATATTATACGCAAAAAAGTTCTCTGGAGTTTTCAGTATCAGTTATCCATAGATGTCCAGTAGTTTTTATAACTTATTGATTATTAAGTGTAGGTCGGGTTAGCGAAGCGTAACCCGACAAATAGACTAATCTACATTTATTACACAAGTAAAGATCGTAGATCGTAGAAATTCCCAACACCTATGATCAGTTATCAGTAAATCTTTTGATTTTCCCCAACAAATACTATTTCTTTAAGAAATAGCATTTGTATCGTTTTCAAATATATTTGTAATCAACAATAGCTTATAATTTTATTAAGAAAAAGCAGCTTCTAAACGATCTTCCCAATTTTCTGGCGTATCTGGGTATGGGGGACGTACATCCATACGAAAAAAACGTTCACCTTCTTGTGTTTTTTGTTTAACAACTTCAATCAATTCTTCAAAATTTTGCAATTCGTGATGTTGGATGAGTAATTCACTAAGGTATAACATTTATTAATTTTCCTGATTTTGTCAAAAAAAATATCCAAACATCCAAAATAAATTTTTGGACTCCAAACTTTTGCTATTCGCTATTTCTCCTTCCCATCAATACTTGTCTAAGCTATCCTAAGCAAGTAAAATGCTACACGCTTTTTTATAAGCATACAACTGTTTATCTTTAAAAGCGCATTAAAAGTGCAACTATATCTATCAATGATGATGGAAGTTAATAAAACAAGGCAAATTGACCGCTTCACGCTTTTCTCTTGAATTAAGGTGAATATTGTTGGGTTAACTTCAAACTTATCATTTTTTATTTTAGGCGATTTTTATTGATATCGTGCTTCAGAAAAAAAGGACAAATACTGATGTTTGCATTTACTAACCGGCAATCCTAGGTGTTTACAAAGCTTTTCTGAAAATCTATATAGCGTTTCCCGATTTAATAAATTACAGTTAATCTAGTTTAAGTTATTCATAATTAAATATAAAACGATATAACGCTGTAACGCATTAAACGCAAAAACGCTATAGCTCCCTAACTTTCTACCAAAATAATTAAGGACTCATTCATGAGTGACTCGCCCTTAGAAAATCTCTCCCCCAATAGTCCCATTCAACCCGTAAAGCTTTCTTTAGATGACACGATTCAATTTCGTTGTCACAAAGATATTGCTTGTTTTAATGAATGTTGTAAACGTATTGATATTTTACTAACCCCTTACGATATCTTACGTCTCAAAAAACGTTTGGGTATCAATTCCACTGAATTTTTACAGCAATACACCGTCCCTTATGAAATGGATGGAGATGGAATGCCAGGGGTAAAAATTCGTACTGCTGATGATAACCCGGCTTGCCCATTTCTCAGTGAAAACGGTTGTAGTATCTATGAAGATCGTCCCACCGTTTGTCGATATTACGCGCTCGGTTTGATGTCTATGCGTCTGCAAAATTCATCAACCGACGAAAAAGCCTTTTTTTTAATTAAAGAAGATCATTGTCTGGGGCATAAAGAACCTCGTACCATTACTATTAAGGATTATTGTAAAGAACAACAGGTTGGAGATTACGATGAGATTGATCGGGAATGGCAACAACTCATCCTCAAAAAACGCTCTTGTGGACCTACCATTGGTAAACCCACACCACGCAGCTTTCAGTTCTTTTTTATGGTCAGTTATCATATTGACCAATTGAGGGATTTTATTCAAAGTCAAGGATTTTCCGATGTTTATGATTTACCCACGGCTGAATTTGAACAACTGAAAACGGATGATCTGGCGTTATTAAAATTTGGCTTTAAGCTACTCAAACAAGTGCTATTTGGAGAAATGACGATTCCAGTTAAACCAGAGGCCATGCAAAAACGGGCACAACGACGGCGTGAACAAATTCAAGAGAATCCGGATAATCCCAATAGCAATTACAATGGGCCTGAAATGGTTTAATTTGAAAATTGAACCCAAAATTGATTTTTGGGATGAAATCAACAAAAACCAAAGCTTATACTTTGAAACGCCAGCCTGGTATTTTGAAGTCATTCGCTATAGCTTTGGAAATGAAATAGATATAATGTTTTGTACCTAAATTTAGACAAAAAACTAAAGTCCATGTTATTTTAAAGACAATGGACTCCATTAAGGGACATGGCAGTAAATAATATACGTGAAATACGTCGTTTGAAATGGTTCGACCCTTCGACAGGCTCAGGGACCGCAAGCTCATGATTCGACAGGCTCATCAACCGCCAACCATAGAAATTTCTACATAAGCTATTTCTTAAAGAAATAGTATTTGTTAAGAGTCTGTCACTCGACTATCAAGTTTTTAACTCGACTATCAAGTTTTTGACAGTATTTAGCTTTGCGGCAATCAATTTTTGAGTATTCAAATAGGCAAATAATTGATTTTTAAGAAAGTTAGTTTTTAGACACTAAAATAATAATCCATTTAAAATCAATCTTTTATAAAAAACTTGATAGTCGAGTGTCAGTTATTTTCTGGGGCATCCCTTATACTGTTCGCCTTTGAATTTTGTGAAAATCTAAAATGTCAAAGAAATCCGATTTCTTCAAGAAATCGGATTTTTCTTGAGTCAAAATTTTCACTGATTTAAAGTACGCTCAGTATACATATTATGTTCTATTTTCTAGGAATGGCTATTTTTTAACAGGAATATTTTTTAGCGGAAAAAGTGATTTATAGTTTTTCAGGTAAATAACTTCACAAAACCTGCCAGGTTTCCAAAACCTGGCAGGTTTATAAAAGTGAAATTATTTTTCTGAACATCTATAGCACACCTTTGATTCATAAATGAAAATTTGCGATTTCCTAGTCCATCTTATTAGATTGTCATTCCTGCCTTAACAATAACTAAGGAAAAAATCCTTATGAAAAAATTCAGTTTGACCAGCCAAATATTACTCGCCATGCTCTTCGGGGCCATTTTAGGCATTGTATTTAACTTCTTTGGCTTGATGCAATTCTCCTTTATTGGAGATTTTTTAGTGAATAATTTGTTTCACGTTGTCGGGCAAGTTTTCATTGCTTCACTCAAGATGTTAGTAGTACCACTTGTTTTCATCTCGTTGGTCTGTGGTGTTGCCGCCCTTGGCGATATCAGTAAATTGGGCCGTTTGGGTGGTAAAGCCCTGTTGTTTTATATCAGCACAACCGCCATTGCCATTACCCTTGCTATGGGATTAGCCATTACCATCAGTCCGGGTGAAGGATTTAATCTCGAATCACAAGCCGCTCAAGAATATACCCCGAAAGAAGCACCTTCCCTCGCAGAAACCGTTATTAATCTCGTGCCTAATAATCCTATTCAAGCGATGGCAGAAGGTGAAATGCTTCAATTAATTGTTTTCTCAATATTGTTTGGTATTGCTATTGTGATGGCTGGCAAATCTGGCAAACGGATTGAGGAACAATTTAATGACTACAATGCCATCATCATGCAGATGGTGGGTATTTTGATGAAACTTGCACCATTTGGTGTTTTCTGTCTCATTGCAAAAACCTTTTCATTACAAGGCATGGAAGTCATCAAGCCATTATTAGGCTACTTCCTAGTGGTGGTTCTCGCACTATTTGTACATCTTTTCGTCACCTATCCCCTCTTGCTCAAAATCTTCTCAGGGTTAAGTATCTCAACCTTCTTAAAGAAAATGCGAGAAGTGCAAATTTTTGCCTTCAGTACCGCTAGCAGTAATGCGACTATTCCGGTCAATATTGAAGCTAACGTTAAGAAGCTGGGCGTAGACAACTCAGTCGCCTCATTTACCATCCCATTAGGTGCCACCATCAACATGGATGGTACTGCGATTATGCAGGGAGTTGCTACTGTCTTTATTGCCAACGTTTATGGCATTGATTTAAGTGTTGCCGACTACCTCACAGTCATTTTAACCGCTACCTTAGCCTCAATAGGCACAGCCGGCGTTCCCGGTGTCGGGCTGATCATGTTAGCGATGGTACTCAATCAAGTTGGCTTACCGGTTGAAGGTATTGCCTTAATCATTGGTGTTGATCGCCTGTTAGATATGATGCGTACTGCTGTCAACGTCACTGGTGACGCTGCTGGTACTGTGATTATCGCCAAGAGCGAAGGTGGCTTAAATGTAGACACCTTTAATAATAAAAATATCCCTGATCCTCAATAATCCCCATTTTTGGAATCCAAAAAACCCAGAACCTGAGTCCAAGATTTATCTTGGCTCATTTCCCCAAAATAACCGGCTGATTTTATTAAGATAAGAACAAGGAATCAGCCGGTTCCGTTAATTTCTTCAAATCAATACTCTATATTTTAAATGCGCCAATCTGGACGGCTTATGGTACTTGGCAATTTAAGGGTCCTTTCTATTCTTTCGCACTGTACGATTAAAAAAACCGCTATTTGTCTTTTGATAGGCTCTTTTCTAAGGGCTCAAGTTTGTTTGTCAAGAAAAAAACGCTAAAGACGCTAAAGACGCAAGCGTTTTCGTGAACTCAATAGCGTCGCTTGCGCCTTTTGCGTTTATTTTTTATAGAAACATTGGATTATTTTTATTTCTGAACAAGTCTATTCTTTATTATGAAAGCCGCAAAAAAACCAAACTCCATGAAAACCTTCCCTCAAATTATCACCCCACCCAAATCGACTCAACCCGTTACCTGTTTAGGACTTTCGTTTGACAATGATAAAGCACGTCGATCTTATTTTTTAGATTTACTCAGTGACAAACTCAAACAGATTGAGAATAAAAATAATTTTCCAGAAGCCGATGAAAAAACTATTCTAGCACTTTCTGATCCCCCTTATTACACCGTTTGCCCTAATCCTTGGCTAACAGTCAGTTTAGAAGCATGGGCCCAAGAAAACCAAGCTTCTTCTTCTCATAGAGAACCCTTTGCCGCTGATGTCAGCGAAGGCAAAAGTGATCCGATTTACACCGCACATGCTTATCATACCAAAGTACCGCATCAAGCCATTATGCGTTATATTTTGCACTATACCAACCCAGGCGATGTCGTATTTGATAGTTTTTGCGGCACCGGCATGACTGGTGTTGCCGCACAATTGTGCGGCGATCAAACCGCAGTTGAAGCATTAGGATATCGGGTGCAAACCGATGGCACGATTGAGCAGCAAGCTGAAGATGATAAGGGCCAATCAGTGTGGAAAGCATTTTCACAATTGGGCCCTAGGTATTCGGTATTAAATGATTTATCTCCAGCCGCCACATTTATCGCCTATAACTACAACACCCCCGTTGATGTCATTGCTTTTGAGCAAGAAGCCAAGCGCATTTTGCACGAAGTGGAAACACAATGGCATTGGATGTATCAAACCATACATAGTTGCACCAAAAATACGCAACAATTGGCTGATGACATCAAAAAAATTGTGTTAGGCGAAAAAGATTGTCCAGCCTGGATGACGTTAGGACAGATTAACTACACCGTTTGGTCCGACGTATTTATTTGCCCAGAATGTACCAGCGAAGTCATTTTTTGGGAAGCTGCCATAGAGCAAGGTAAAGTCAAAAAAACCTTTCCATGTCCACATTGTGCGGCACAATTGACTAAGCGAACTGTCGAAAGAGCTTTTATCACACAATTAGATAGCGTGATTGGTGAAACCATACAGCAAGCCAAACAAGTCCCCGTTCTCATTAATTATTCAATCGGGCAACAACGCTTTGAAAAAAAGCCCGATCAATTCGATTTCGCCGTATTGGAGAAAATTGAAAATGCTGAAATACCTTATTGGTTTCCAACCCAACGCATGAAAGCCGGCGATGAATCACGGCGCAATGATCGTCTAGGCATTACCCATCTACATCATTTTTATACCAAACGCAGTTTATGGCAATTGAGCGCGTTACTTCAAAAAACCACCCAACTAGAATCACAAGCTTTGCGGAGTCGATGTCGCTTTTTATTTCAGCAATGGGCGATTGGTTTTTCTAAATTAAATCGCTACTCACCAACTCACTTTTCGCAAAACAACCGCAATTTAAGTGGCACCCTATATATTGGCTCGCAAACCGCCGAAGTATCGCCTAGCTACGCCTTCACCGAAAAACTCAAACGGCTCAAAATAGCTTTTGGGAAACAACGTCCAACAACCGCCCTCATTTCAACCCAAAGTGCTACCCAGTTTGAATTACCCGATGGCTGCATTGATTACATTTTTATTGATCCGCCATTTGGTTCTAATATTATGTACTCAGAACTGAATTTTTTATGGGAGGGCTGGTTACAAATTTTCACCAATCATGAGCAAGAAGCCATTGTCAATAAAACCCAAAAAAAGCAATTAAGCGATTATCATCGTTTAATGGTACAAAGTTTTAAAGAAGCGTTTCGTTTGCTAAAATCGGGTCGGTGGATGACCATCGAATTTTCTAATACCCAAGCTAAAGTATGGAATACGATTCAAACCGCTTTACAAGAAGCCGGCTTTGTCATCGCCAATGTGTCAGCTTTAGATAAAAAACAAGGAAGTTTTAAAGCCGTTACTACTACCACCGCTGTCAAACAAGATTTGATTATTTCCGCTTATAAACCCGAACAGCAGTTAAAACAACCCGCTAAAAAAGCAGTTGCTGGTGAGGATGCGATTTGGAAATTTGTGAATAACCATTTGAAATATTTACCCTTAACTAAAAAACAAGGCAAAGAAATCGCTTTTATTGCAGAACGTGAACCTCGCATTTTATATGATCGCACAGTGGCTTATTTTATTAATCAAGGTTATCTCGTACCCCTATCCAGTCAAGCCTTTCAAGCCGGTTTGCGCGAACATTTTAAAGAACGAGACAGCATGATTTTTCGACTCGATCAAGTAGCCGCTTATGAGCAAATGCGAAAACAAAAAAATCCGCCCCAATTAGAATTATTTGTGTCTGATGAACGTAGCGCGATTGATTGGTTACAGCATTTTTTGAAAACACACCCTGCCAGCTATCAAGAAATTCATCCACACTGGACAAAACTCATCGGTGCCGGTTGGAAATCTTATGAACCACTGCCAGAATTGGATACGTTGTTAGCATTAAATTTTTTAAAATACGATGGCATTGATGAGGTGCCATCACCAATTCATGAATATTTAGCACATCACTTTGAAGCGTGTCGTGATTTGGTCAGCGATGATCCATTATTACAACAACGGGCAACCGAGCGTTGGTATGTGCCTGAACCGACGCAAGCGGTAGATGTCGAAAAACGCCGAGAAAATCACTTACTTCGTGAATTTAAACAATACTGCCAAAGCCAAAAACGACTAAAAGCATTTCGTTTAGAAGTCATGCGCGTCGGCTTTAAAAAAGCTTGGGAACAAAAAGACTACAAAACTATCATCGACATGGCTAAAAAAATTCCGGAATCGGTGCTTTATGAAGATGAAAAATTATTGCAACTATATGATTTAGCAGAAGTGCGGATAAATCAAATGGAATAATTTCTGGCTTGGGTTCTGGTTCCAACGCTCCGGCGTTGGAATCCATATTGTGACGCTCCCGCGTCACTCCTTAAAATTCAAATTTGGTTCTGATTCCACAGCGAAGGCGTTGGAATCCATATTGTGACACTCCCGCGTCACTCCTTATTTTCTGGTTCCAACGCTCCGGCGTTGGAACCCATACGTGACGCTCCAGCGTCACTCATTTTTGCCTTGGGGTATATATGTCTTATGATTTATATATGGGTGTCAGCGAGCAATCAAAAGCCAGCAAACACCGGTTGGATGACGCACGCGCTTTGTTGAATGCCGCCCGGTGGCGGGGCGCAATGTATATGTCAGGATACGCGGTAGAATGTCTTATAAAAACCAAACTCATGCAGAGCTATGGTTGCCGAAATCTTTATGAACTTGAAGATGAGTTACAACGTCGAGGCATACTTGCGAGTCATGCAACCGTCTTTACACATCATCTGGAATTATTACTTCGACTCACCCCGAATTTTGACCGACTCAGGCAAAATCAAGAAATTTGGCCTAAATTTAACATTGTCAACCGCTGGATGCCAGCTTGGCGATACAATTCTGATCTTGCGAATCGTCAAGATGCTGAAGATTTTTTGGAAGCTGTTTTAGATATGATAAAGTGGATTGAAAATAACCTATAGGAGTTTTTAGAGATGACTGAATACGAACAACTCAATAAAAAAGTCTACCAAGTTCTAAAAACGGGCTATTTCAGTGGCCCAGATGATGCTGTTGATGTTTCGGCTGGTCCGGAAGACAGTCTCCATCTAGTCATTGTTAGCCGCAAATTTGATGGTAAACGTCTTAACGAAAGAAATGATTTAATTTGGTCTGAACTGATGCAACACTTAGTTGCTGATGAATGGGGTAAAGTTTCTTTATCAATTGGTATGAGTCCAGAAGAAATAAAGGCCACTTAAATCCAGAATCCTAAATAATCAGGTCTTTTCTGGTTCCAACGCTCCAGCGTTGGAATCCATATCGTGACACTCCCGCGTCACTCCTTTTTTGGTTCCAACGCTCCGGCGTTGGAATCCATATTGTGACGCTCCAGCGTCACTCCTTATGAACGAGAATTAAATAAAATCCCAAGTTAAACCTGACCGGTTTTAAAAACCGGTCAGGTTTGGCACCAACTATTTTTCTGAACTTCTATAGCAAAATTTATTTTACTCTGACCCCAATTATTCTTTGGTATAACAAACTTAAAAACCTTAACAATCAAAAAGTGATAGACGTAGGTTGGGTTAGATTTTTTTGCGTGCAAAAAAACGTAACCCAACAATCAATCTATATTTATCACACGTAGTATTTGACTGATTTCACAAAATTTGGATTCGCTATAACAACAATGTAGTTTATGTGTTGGGTTACGTTTTTTTGCGAGCAAAAAAATCTAACCCAACCTACAACTGCTTTTCCTATTTGAATAGTCTTCAAGGATGTCCGCATGGATATATTCCATCATTTAATGGCATATGTTTAGCCATCAATCTAATGGTTTCGCAAACTCCTTCTTTTTTTCCATACATATCACCAGAACACTCCAATAATTCAGCAATACAAAATCCACCACAATTGTATTTCACTTCACAACCATTACAGCCGTCTATATTATCAACTATTCGATGACGCAGTCTATCTATTTTAGATTTGTCATATATTATTTTTCCTTCAGATGGATTCCATTTACCGTATATCATAACAGAGTATATACCTGGATTTTCACCAAAAAGAACATTATCACATGAACTTACATATCCATCTGTAGTTAGTAAAGGAGATGGACGTGAAGCATTACAAAAATGTCTATGTTGAACATCAAAATTACAGGACATAAATGAACCTAAAAAAATATTTAGCTCTTTTGCATAAGATTGCGCCTTAACAAATTCTTCCGCGTATTCTGAAAGGCTAATAATCTCATCCTTTCCCTTTTGTTCTCCTATTGGTGGTGGGAAAATTGGGCGAGTCCACACATACTTAACACCTAGATCTGAAAAATAAGTCAGTAATTCACGCTGTCTATATAAATTTGCATTTCCAATAGTAGATCTTACAGCTAATTTTCCTTTCCCATTTTTAACTAGGAATTTTATGTTTTTTGATACAATATCAGCTGTATCTTTTCCTCCCTTGCTCGGACGATAATAATTTTGTACAAATTTTTCACCATCAGTAGATACATAAACTGTAGATATATTATCAGCAATCCATGCGGCAATTTGATCCGAAAATACACCATTGGTTTGGATCTCAGCTTGTAGTTTGTCTCCTGCTTTTTCCTTACAGTATAATGTGATGTCTTTTAATAGTTGAAACTCAGTAGTCGGTTCTCCAGAACCAAAAAAACGGATTCTTCTACTTGTAGAAGAATCAAAAAAATCATCAATTCCAACTTTTGCGAAATCTAGCAATAAAGTTTGTGGCTTATGAGAATGCTTATTAGAGTAACAGTAAATGCAATCAAGATTGCATTTACTAGTTATTGAAAAAGTTATCTTACCTTCTGTTGTATATAAACCCATTAGAGTTCTCCATTCAGTTTAACGAGATTCGTAGCAATTTCGATACCAAAAAAGGGGTCAGGCTCGATTTTACCAAAGATAGGTACGATTCACCTATTGCACATAACGTTGTCCTAACCGCTTCATTACCAAAACGAGCCATTTCCATCGGTTGGTGTGACCAATCAATGAACGTAGTTGGTCATCAAGACATCAGCATGTATTTCTACATTTTCGTAATTAACGGCAATACGCATATCGATATTCAAGGTAAAACTGATAATCTTCATCCGCATAGAAACAAGCACTGTTACCCGGTTTCCTGATATGTATTGGAATACCATCTGTGTTTTAAACGAAAACGACGAGACATTAGTCTAAATAGAATAAGGATTATAACATCTCATAATTATATGAAATGTGGCCAGTCCCCTATTTTCCGTTGTATTCAATACATATCCTCTCCAAATCCAAAGGATGCCAATAATAACACACCTAAAAAAAATTGGCCATCTGGTCACACGATTTTGTTTTGAATCACGGCGCAAATCAGCCGAAAATTTCGTTATAAAATTTTTATAAATCAAATCATTAAAATTTTTTAGTGCTGAGAAAAACCTTTTTGATGTCAGAACGAATTTGAATGATAAATTCAACCATTCTGCTCTTAAAAAAAGGGAAAAAAAATCCCCTACCCCCCATTCATCCCCTAGAGGGATGGAGGCAAGGAAAATTGGAATTTAAGGTAAAAAAATACCTTTACCTCTCCTGTTTCAAAGGGGAATTTTTAAACTTGAATCAACGAGAAATTGAGTTTTTTCTCAATGAATGAAGCGAGAATAGGCCGGTATTTTTATCGTGCCGAGCTTTTGGGGGGAATTATCGGGAGGTGAGGGGTGGGATTTCCTTGGAGTGTCCGTTGTCGCCATTGATGGGGGGCGTTGTCTTTGCCGCTGAATAAGGAAATGGAAAAAATGGGCTTTTTTGAGGTGCAGAATGGTATGGAAATTTGCGCCCTCTTGTAGTAACCTGACAAAATAATAATATTAAGTCATCTTTGAATGGATTTAAAAGGAAATTCGTCATCTATGAACAACTCTCTTTTACAGCTTAAAAAATTAATCACAACCCATTATAAAAATTTAGTCATCAACCCAAATCAAGAAATAGAACTCCAGCCTTTAAATATTTTAATTGGTGCTAACGGTTCTGGAAAAACGAATTTAATCAGCATATTAAAATTTTTAAAGGATTGTGTGACACCCATTGATGGTAGTCAAGGCGTGACCGCCTATCAACAAGCCGTGATTAATCAACTTGGTGGTTCCAAATTATTAGATGGTAATCTACCTTATCCAGCCAATGCCACTTATGTCTTTGAATTGACTGATAACCAAACACTCCCCTCCATTCGGTTTGAAGTAACACTTCATGCCAAAGATACGATGAGTATTCCTTTTATTGTTGAAGAATCATTTTATCACCATCAAATTGAGCCTTTTTATTATTATAGATGCCATCATAAACAAACGGGTATGGGTGTCGTTTCAATCAACAACCCTGATGAAACCCAAAAGGGGACGCATTTTGAAGAGATAACGGGCGTACCCACCAATGAACTCACTTTGTTGGCGATACCTAAATTATTGGAAGAAAGTCATTTTGCACCCGAAAAGGCCCCTATTTACAAGGCGCGTCGCCGGTTGCTAGAAACGGTCCAAGCATGGCGTTTTTACAATGCTAATGATATGAGTTTAAAAGCCATTCGGGATGCCTATCCGAAAATCGGGGCCAATGATATTTTTCTCTCAGCTACCGGCGAAAATTTACCCCTGGTATTAGATAATCTCATGCAACATCCAACTTATGGCGTTGATTTTGAAGAACACATTAATCACGCCATGAAAAGCATTTTACCCAACACACGTAAGATAAAAACCTATCGTTCTAATCTCTCCCTCGCCGTGCAATGGCATTTTGAGGAGATGCGAGAACCTTTTTATTTGAGTGAACTGTCCGATGGTTCAGTACGGATGTTATGTTGGGCAACGCTTTTACACTCCCCCATCTTACCGACCTTATTGGTGATTGATGAGCCGGAATTGGGTTTACATGTTGCTTGGATGCAAATTCTGGCTGAATGGATTAAAAACGCAGCTCACAAAACCCAAGTGATGATAAGTACCCACAGCCCAGATTTGCTGGATTATTTTACCGATTCGGTCAAAAATGTGCTTTGTTTTGAACGGCAAGACAAAAGTCATTTTACGATCAAACCACTTTCAACAAGCGCATTGTCTTCTAAAATTGAAGAAGGTTGGCAACTGGGTGATCTATATCGAATAGGTGATCCTGACTTAGGAGGTTGGCCGTGGTAGTGTGGATTTTTGCCGGCGGTGGTGAAGCCGAGATTAGGGGGTTAGTCAATTTTTTTAGAAAACACTTTACGAACTGCAAATTTGAAAGAAAAACCCCCATTCGACCCAAACGGGTGCCCCATAAAGTCAAGAAAAAACGTCATGCACTTGGACAAACGGGTGAAAGTCTAGCGAAACAAATTGAAGAAGAGT
>Ga0233403_10000759_pt1 | contig 15509 bp, 12 predicted proteins | sample Na_oxic_1_MG_FD_179866 | JGI IMG/M metagenome (GOLD analysis project Ga0233403, IMG submission 179866) | Seawater microbial communities from Saanich Inlet, British Columbia, Canada - Na_oxic_1_MG | ecosystem: Environmental > Aquatic > Marine > Inlet | place: Canada: British Columbia | collected...
AACAGCTAAAGCAGTTGTCTAAAAGCTCAAGTCACCTAAAGGTGACTAACCCAATATATCCATATAAATTTTAAAGGTATTTACAAAAAGCGCAAATTATGACGGTTGGCAGTATAGTATAAACGCTTCACTATATTGCCCGTCAATTTTAATCAAAAAATAACTGACTACCTATCAATTTGTGTCTGCTTCAAAAACACACACATTTACACACAATTGTTATAGACATAAGCTCATTTAAAATCATAGACTTATCCTCTGTGGCACTCTGTGGTATTCTGTGTTCTCTGTGTTGAAAGCGTCTGATCAAATTGAGGAAAATTGTACATTCTTTTAAATTGCGGACTCAAGCGTCTTTTGCGCTAATAAATAATTACGCATTAATCATTACAGAGCAATAACAATATTAATTTGGAAAAAGAGACTTTTTCAACTATGCTTATAAAGTCTTTAATTAAATTATATAGGAGAAGACAGTATGTACTCACATCCTTGTAGGGTTGCTTCCGCGAAGCGTTATCGCAGTTTCGCAAAGCTAAACCCACCCTTTTTGGCTTGGCTACTGATAATCGGAGCCTTATTGTTCAACATTTCAGCCGTTCAAGCGAAAGCGAAGCAATGGCCTGCTCAATGTGTTCATCCTGTGACGGGTGAATTAAAATCCAATGCGGCGGCTCATCCTCAGTGTGATGAGGCTATTCAGGCACTGAGTGGCACGGCTAGTGGCGATACTGATGAGGCCACTGAATTGGAAATTGAGCCTAGCTCTCACGATTTTGGTGCGGTGAATATGGGCCAAACTTCCGCAGAGCGGCAAATTACCCTTTTTAATAACGGTGATCAACCTTTACAGCTTGATTTCATTGATGAGCTTGGCAATGTCACCACTACCCTTGATGAAATGGGTAACGTGACAACGGCCTTTGGGTATCAGGCGCTTGATGACTTAGGTAATCCGACGACGCTTTCTGAGTTTCGCATTACTGATGATAGCTGTTCTAATACTGAATTAAGCATTACACCTTCGCCCTCTGCGGCCTGCGAGTTGACGCTTGTCTTTGAACCCCAAGCTTTGGGCACTAAGACGTTTAATCTCCCTATCCCTTACTTAGATGAATTTGGTAATCCCACATCATTAGCAGTGCCTTTATCCGGCCAAGGTGTTGATATACCGATACCCAATATTGGCGCGACGCTCATGTCTCATGATTTTGAAGAGATCAATATTGGTAGCGAGTCAGATGTGCAAACCATTCGTATTTCCAATTCAGGTGATGGTGAATTAAATATCGGGCAAGTCACGCTTCCCAATACCGCAGATTTCATTTTGCTTTACGATTTCTGTTCTAGTCAAACTCTCAGTTCTGATCAAAACTGTTCGCTCAGAATACAGTTTAAACCACAAACCGTAGGCGCTAAAACGGCTACACTGGCGATAGTCTCAGATGATCCCAGTACGCCAACATTAGAAATTGCGTTAAGTGGTGAGGGCACATTACCGCCTACGCCTAATATTGAAATGGAAGAGGCAAGCTACGATTTTGGTGAAACCCAAGTCGGCACAACTTCTGAATTCAAAGTCGCTAGGGTGATGAATACCGGCAATGCGCCGTTACAACTTGGACAAATCAGTCTTGTTGGTTCAGAGTTCATGATTAAATATGACTTGTGTTCCAATAAAACGCTTAGCCCTTCTCGGTATTGTTCCGTGATCATGCAGTTTAAGCCCATTTCGGTTGGTGCCAAAACAGCCAATCTGTCCATACCGTCCAATGATCCTGATATGCCCACATTAGAGGTGCCCTTGAATGGCACAGCAACAGGTTGGTGCCAAGGCAACTATGAGCAAGGCTTTTCCACCTATCCACAAACACCTGATTTTGGTACCGAAGTCGTGGGTGGTTCTATCTTTATGCAGCAAAGTGTTTACACTTGGGCCAGAGGTTGTGGTGCGCTTCATATTGAGACGATCACAGTGACTGGCACTGATGCGGCTGAATTTAGTATTACGAATCAACATTGCTATAACGGCTCATGGCAGGATCAAGCCTATTCTTCTTGCTATTTTAAGCTTGTCTTTAGCCCAACAGTAGCGGGTACCAAAACAGCTGAATTGACCGCAACCTTTAACGATACCAGTGTAAAAACAATACCATTACAGGCGACAGCAGTGAATCCGCCAGCACAACCCAATCTGTCGGTTTCTCCAAACGCTTTTGATTTTGGTACCGTGATGGTTGCTCGCCAATCTGAATCTCAAATATTAACGCTTCAAAATGCGGGTAATGTTAATTTGAGTTTCAATCAAATTGAGCTGACAGGTATAGCCGCTTCAGAGTTTAGCGTTAATAAATGGAACTGTTACTACAGACGTTTTTTGCGTCCATCAGAGCATTGCTATATTAATACCCAATTCACGCCCATCTCGACTGGGAGCAAGCAGGCGCAATTGACGATCACTTCTAATTCAGCCAACATGGCTTCAGTCAATGTACCCTTGACTGGGATAGCAGAAGAATCCAAGGATTGTTCCGATGACAACATCACGATTGAAAGCGCAACGAATGGCATATGGGCCACAGAAACGCCCAATGGTTACACCGGTGATTCTGATGCTTGGATACGACGGAGCGTTTCAAACGGCAGTGTCGCACCTAACCGACCCACTGAGAACGATGTGGTACGCATTAATGGTGATCACACCATAATCGGTATTCCCTTTGCCAAAGTGAGAACGTTGTGTATTGCCCCCAATGCTAACTTAGAAAGCTTGGATAGAGCAGGAACACCCTTGGAAATACAAGCCACAGATTACATAGAAAATAAGGGGAATATTATCGGTCTGCCAGGTGTTGATGATATGCCCGGCGCGACTTCATGTACCAGCAAGCAAACCATTGGTAATAGAAAATGCGCTAATCCGGGTGCCAGTATTCTCCTGAAAGTGGGCAAAAGCTTCCAAAAGCATGGCAAGATGGGAGACTGGTGGTGGTACGGTTCTGGTGGCCCCATTCTTAACACGGGTATGATTCAAGCGGGTAACGGTGGTAACGGTTCCCAATATGGCGCACCTGGCGGTGATGCTATCGTACTGGGCCGCAATACCCTCAACAGAGGCACTATTCAAGCCGGTAAAGGTGGCAATGTCACGGGCACGACGACAGGAGAAGGTGGTCGAGGCGGGTTGACCCAAATTTGGGGTAAACTCGGCGGCCCTGGACATCTGTACAATATCAATGGCGCTGAAGCGTTAGCCGGCGATGGCGGTTCTTGCAGTGGCGACAATCAAATCGGTGGCCGAGGGGGTAACTTGTGGCTGGTTTCCTTACCTAATGTCCATCTCAGTAATGGCATTTTTAAAGCCGGTAAAGGCGGAACTGGATGCACGACACCTGGTGGCGATGGCTGGGTAAGAATTGAACCCAGTGTCATTGATTTATCAGGGAGTAACACCAAAATTGAAGGTGGCGATATCACCATATTTGGTGGTAAAGATTGGACGCTGGATCTCAGCAATCTCAGCGATACCGCTTTAACGGCCACGGGCAATATTACCTTAGCCGTTGGTAAAGGCGGTAGTATTAACCTCAGCGGCAGCAGCGGTAAAATCCTGAAGTCTGGTGGTCAAATCACGCTTTTTGCCGACAATATCGTTTTAGATGAAGATGTTGCCCTATCTGCTCTAGTTGAGGCGAATAGTATTGTTGCAGGCCCCAGCAAAATCTTACGCGATGTTGCCCTAGTTGGCCCAGGTACTTTAATAGGCAAACCGGGAGAAACCTTGCAAGTCAACTTAACCTTGACTAATAACGGTGCAGAAGCCGATACTTACGCACTCAGTGTGACTGACACAGCCGGTTGGCATTTAGGACAATTACCTTACATCGTTGAAATTGAGGGTTTGGCGAGTGTGAGTTTAGTACTTAATGTCACTTTACCCGCTGAAGAAGAAGTGACGGATATCATCAGCATTAACGCAATTTCGCAATTAGCACCTGATACCCATTCGACGGCAACCGTGCTGGTTTCGACTACCGAAAAAGGTGACAGTGTAACCCTTGATGAAGGTATCCTCAACTTACCTGGTATTGACACCAACGTAAACGGTGGCGATGTCACTATTTCCTCATCTGAGGATGGCACCCTTGATCTCAGCAACGTCGGTGGCAGCAAAGTGGTTAGCGCAACAGGTAAAATCACTTTAGCCGTGAGCGAAAATGGGTTCATTGATCTCAGAGGTAACAACAGCGCCATCCTAGAAACAACAGGTGAAGTGATTATCTTTGCCAATCCCGATAATATATTATTGGATCCCGGTGTCAAGCTGGAAGATATCATCAAGGCCAGCAACATTGTCGTTCTGCCCAGCAAGCCTTCGCATAACGCCGCATTAACGGGCCTAAGAAGCAGCTTGTCTAAACCAGCGAATGCCATAGTGCCTTTGAGATTCACGCTCGCCAACACCGGCATGGAAACAGATGCCTACACGCTTAATGCCACTGATTCAGCAGGTTGGCGCATGACACCCTTACCTAAATTAAAGAGAATCAAAGGGTTAGACAGTGTTGATTTATTAATGAATGTCACGCTACCTGAAACCGTGGGCGAGACGAATGTCATCACCGTCACAGCCACTTCACAGGCGAAACCCAGTCTCGTTGTCACCGCTCAGGTTAATTTAACCGTCACGTCTGCCAGTCTCAGCGGCACCGTCGTTGGCGTATCACCCATCAATACCAGCGGATTGTGTCCAAACAGCGGCCCGATCAGTCGGATGTGTAGCAACCGGGGGCGCGTGATAACCGATGGCAAGCTGGATAGCAGTGCCAGTGTTTCAGGCGGTAGCTTCGCGGGAAGCATTGAAAATCAAGGCATGATTGCCCAAGCCACGATTGAAAGCGGAGCGGTATTACACGGTGGAAAGCTCAGTGGCCGCATCAAGAATCAAGGCACCTTAGCTGATTTTGACTTTGTCGGTGCTGAAATCAAAGGCGGCACCTTATCCGGCAAGATCACTAACCGCAGTAAAGTCGGCGGCGTTTTCATAGATGTCCATTTGGATGCCGATACCCAGATTGATGGGGGCGCGATTGCTGGCGATGTCACCGGTAAAGCAGAAGCACCAGCCTCACTAACGGATATCGAAGTGAAATCCGGTACGCATTTAAGCCACGTCGTGCTAGGCGATGCCGTGCAATTAGACGGTACCGTCACCTTTACAGATGTCTACTTAGCGCCTGATGTCCAATTAATAGGCGGTAAAGTGCGCGGCAACTTGATCGGTGATCTCAAAGCCCCAGGCTTATTGGAAAACATCACCATCGAAGCCGGTAGTCAATTATCCGCTGTGATCATTGGCGACGATGTCAAATTGCCCAAAGCGATCACCTTGGGAGAAGGCGTAGTGTTTACCAATCGCGACACCATTCCCAGCGGTGTTGAATTGCTTGGCATATTGCCCTCAAGAGGCGATGAAATCGCAGGAGTCAGTTATGAAAGACGACGAGTGGATTTATCGGTTGATGTCTATGAACCCAGTGACGGCATCTTATCGGCAATCAATGATCTCTCTGTCTTCAAAGACAATGACTGGGTTTTTACCCAAGAATCTGATTCCGGTTTGATGACACTCCGCATCGACACAGTCAGCTTCAGCCTGTTACCCGTCTCCATTAAAGGTAGCACAGGCCCAGTTGGCTTAGAAATCGAAGGCTCACAAGGTATCTACTTTATCACCGATACCGGCCTAGCCGTACTCACCCGGCCCATGCTAGAAGCACCAGGCGCGTTACAATCGGCATTGAGTGAATTAGATTTACCAGAGTTCACAGTACAAGGCAACGGTAATTTATCCATACCCGGCGACGGGAATGTCTGGTACAGTGCCAACCCAGATGGCTTATCGTTTGAAGTCAGTGGTGATATTGAAACCGGGTTAATGATGCTAGATTCACCAGTACTCAGTGGCACCCCATCAGCCGCTTTAGCCTTTAGCGACAAAGGCGGTAATGTGCGCCAGCAACTGATCTATCCCGCCCCGGCTCAACCAGAGGCCCTGTACTCAACCGCGCAAAATGTCAGCATTGAAGCGCATGGGTTAATGAGCTTCAGCTTGAAAGGCAAAAAATATCGAGGTGTAGTAGATTATGCGGTTAAAAACGATGGCGGTTCCACAACAGACGCACTACAAGTTGAATCGATTGCAGATGCGAATGGAGATGGTATCAAAGATGTCGTGTTGAAATATCCCAACGGGAATCAACAAACGATGTTTGTGCTTGAATGAGAATTTTGAATTGGGATATTAGCCACGGAATGACACAGAAAGCACGGAATATTTCCGTGTTTTTCCGTGTTTTTCCGTGGCAAAATCGCTAAAGTCCTGAAACTGATTGCTACCGATTTATTCAAATTATGTTAATTAGATTTACTGTTGAAAATTGTTTATCCTTTAACGAATTGGTTGATTTTAATCTGATAGCTTCAGAAGAAAGCCGTCATAGTCACCATATTGTCACAGGGAAAACGCAACAAGATATTAACTTATTGAGAACCTCAATCCTTTATGGAGCGAATGCCTCAGGCAAATCGAACTTGATTAAGGCCATGCAGTTTGCCAGAGATTTTATTGTCCACGGCGTTGCCAAAAATCGAAATATCAACGTCAAACCATTCAAATTAGATAGCACTTGCTACACTAAAGCATCCCGTTTTGATTTTGAATTTCAAAGTCAAGGCCGACAATATGCCTATGGTTTTTGCCTTAATAAAAAGCAAGTCCTTGAAGAATGGTTGTTTGAATTAGGACAAGATGATGACATGCCCATCTTTGAAAGGGTCAAAAATACCATTTCTTTTAACTTTAGCCATCCACTTTTCAGGCCTCTCTCGGCAGAAGAACAACAACGGCTCAACTACGAAGGGCGTAGCACACGAAAAAATCTGCTCTTTCTCACCAATTGTCAAGAACGCAATATTCAACTGTTTCAATTTATTTATCACTGGTTTGCCGAAAACTTGGTTATTATTTTCACCACATCCAAACATCAAGCACTAACATCCTTAGCCAAATTAAACATTGAATTTTTTAATCAAGTCTTAAGTTTTTTTGACTTTGGCATCCAGCGCGTTCAAGTTGATGAAATTGATTTTGAAAACACCAAAGACATTCCCCCCGACGTAAAAGACGACATTCGTACTGAATTTCCTTATGGGCAACAAACAGCACAATTCATCTCCGTTTCCTCACGCAACTATGTGATTGAAGAAAAAGAATCAGGAGGATTAAAAGCTTCAATCTTAACAACCATCCGAAAAAACGAAGCAGGGCAAGAAATCGCCTTTGAGATATCAGAAGAATCAGAAGGCACACAACGGCTTCTTGATTTCATACCCATGTTGATCGGCTTATTGAAGGATAAAGTCTTTGTCATAGATGAAATCGAAAGAAGCTTACATACCTTAATGATTAGGAAATTAATTGAACTGATCTTAAACCATGAATTGTTTGCACACGCCAAAAGTCAGTTAATCGCCTCAACACATGAAGTCAATTTACTGGATATCAAAAACCTGTTCAGAAAAGACGAAATTTGGTTCATCGAAAAAAATCAATCAGGCGAATCGCAACTTTATTCATTAGCGAATGCCGATGTTGATAACTTAAGCCTCGTTGATGGCTACTTGACGGGCAAATTTGGCGCAATTCCATTTATCAAGGATATCAAAGATTTGGGTTGGACGTTCTAATTAGTGCCTGAACGAAAACCCCGATCCTCATAAATGAGGAGGCACACAGCACAATACAGATTCAATTAGAGTAAAATCCTTCCTGAAACTCAGTCAAGTGAAACTCTGTGTTCCTCTGTGTTCGCCGTAAAGAAGTTTTCGTTCAAACACTAATTAATAATTTGTCATTTGTGATTCATTTGTGATTCATTTATTTGAGGGCGAACATTTGAGGTTCGCCCTTTTCTTTTTATCACTCTCTATCATCCTACAGGATTCTAAATCTAAAATAATGACTCAAGAAAAAAAGACACTGAAATACTATCTCTCTCGCTACTTCCTCACCGGTATTTTAACGATAATACCGATCTGGCTCACCTGGACGCTTTTCTATTTTCTCTTTATTCAACTCTCTCAAATCGGTAAACCTGGTGTGCGTGCTATCGCAGACACTTTTCAAGAGTCTTTACCTTGGCTCGCTGAAGGGATACGTGATCCCTTATTTCTATCCATTATGGCATTCATTTTCACACTGGTTGCCATTTATCTGCTAGGTTGGGCAGCGACACTCGTGATTGGCAAACGTATCATCAGGGTATTTGATTCGATTATGAATCGTCTGCCCCTAGTACAAACCATCTATGGCTCATCCAAAAAACTGCTATCGGCATTACAAAAGAAACCAGGAGAAACGCAGCGAGTCGTTTTGATTGATTTTCCCTCATCACAAATGAAAACAGTAGGCTTCGTCACACAGATTTTGACAGATGAAGATACGGGAAAAAAACTCGCCGCCGTTTACGTGCCCACCACACCCAATCCCACATCAGGTTACTTAGAACTGGTACCCTTAGAAACGTCGTCTCAACAGATTGGACAATGGACGAAGCGATGACATTTATCATTTCCGGCGGCACAGTAGCCCCCGATCATATCAATTACACAAACGGAGTAGGCAAAATGGAAAACGGCAACCAGTGATAGCCGTTTAAGTACTGAAGCATAAGTTTTCAAATATTATAAACGAATAATAAATGTAGGGTGGGTAACGTGTTTTTGTTGCCCACCTGAAGCATAAGTTTTTGAATATTATAAACGAATAATAAATGTAGGGTGGGTAACGTGTTTTTGTTGCCCACCATTTAAGCTCACGTTATTTGCAATCGAACTAAAACAAATTCGCCGATGAATTAGAAAATCAGGCCCAGAATATGATGTCCTCAAAAAGGATAAAATAAATATAAGGCCGTGATTTTATGCGAAGGTGATATAAGCAACGTAAAAAACGTTGGACTCAACCCAACCATCTATAGAAATATTGACGGCTAATTCCCAATTCACTAAATAGTATTGAAAAACGGGAGAAATAACTTTATGGAAACCAAGCCCAAATCAAAACGAAAAGTACCATCGGGTAGCCCTCTTTTCCCCAATAAACCGCGACTTTCTAAAGAAGAAATCGCACGACGTAAAGCTGAAAATGAAATTTTCGGCCAACGTTGTCGGGCTATTTTTGACCAAGTGGCCCCTCAATTAATAGATGATCATTACGGTTGGTCAATTATTATCGAACCAGACAGTGGTGATTATTTTATTGACTCTGATCGAAAAGTGTGTTTGCAAAAAGCGAAACAGAAACATTCAACCGCTATACTCTTGGAAATGTGTTTAAACGAAAATGGGGCGTGTGGTCGAATATGAAAAAAGGATATTTTAACAACAAGGGCGAGCTATTTTTTGAAATAGATTTAATGGCTGTTGATAGTTCAATCGTAACCGTGGATGCCATGCTAGATACAGGTTTCACTGATTGGTTAGCCATGAATACTCAAGATATAGAGGATTTAGGATGGCCTTTTATTGATAGATTGGAAAAGCAAACGGCCAGTGGATTGTTTAGATTTAATCTTTATGCTGGAATCGTTTTTTTTGAGGATCAAAAATTCGCTATTGAAGTGATTGGTGGTGATGAATTTACTCACGTTTTGATGGGATTGGAGTGGCTTAACCATCGACGCCTCATTGTTGATAGGAAAAGGGATTGGCTAAGCTTAGAGAATGTTAATTGATCACAAGCGTTTATTTCTAAATATCTGTTTAGTTGTGGTTCTGTACTTAAATAAAGGGTAAATAAAAATGTCTAATTTATCATCTGAAAAAGAACTCGAAGAGTTCGTGAAGAAAATCATGTCTCAAACGACAGAAAAAGGAAATCCGATCACTAGGAATGGACCTTATGAAGAATTATCCAAGCTGAAACAAAAGGTTGAGACTTTATTACAACCCACTCCAACATTCAATCCTTTCGATGTGGTTAAGTGGAAAAAAGGGTTGAAAAACAAGAAATACCCAGAAGAAGAACAACTTGCTATGGTTATCCAAGAATTGGAAGAACCCATTCTACAATCTGAACGCGACTCTGGAACCCCATACTTTCGTGAACCATTGGATCTGATATTGGGTGTTTTAGATCAAGATGGTGATTTAATGCTTTACCATTATGATAAGCGGCGATTTGAAATTGCTAAGTAGGGGGTACCAGCGTAGCATGAGTGCGCTTTGCTTAGCCCAGCATTAAACTTATTAGCAGGTAACGGAGTTTCTTACAGGCTGAAAGGTCAAAATTCAAAAGGGCGAACACGCAGGTTCGCCCCGACTAAGCCTCTGTAGGCGAACCTTTGTTATCGCCTGGCGCATTCCCAAAAAAAAGGGTTATTATCAATCTTAATCAATCAGGCCTTCGCAAAATAAATTTTGCACTCCATTTGCCTTCGCAAAATAAATTTTGCACTCCATTTGCCTTCGCAAAATAAATTTTGCACTCCATTTGCCTTTGCAAAATAAATTTTGCACTCCATTTGCCTTTGCAAAATAAATTTTGAACGAAAATAGGGCCAAAGCAGATTGATAATGACCCTTTTTTTAGAAATGCGCCCCCCTACAGATTGGAATAATTTATTTTTTGGATATGCCTTACCCTATATTTTTGTTTAACTCTGGAGAAAATACAAATGTCATTTAGTGAATACAGAAATTATTCTGCGGCTGAATTGAAAAGTATTTTTAAGATCAAAATACAGAAAAATGAGAATTTGTTTAGCACTTTTAAACCAAGCAATAAACAATATTCCACTTTACAAACAGCCGTAAAAAAGATGCTCTCCCGTATTAACTTGTCAAAATCAGATAACGAAGCAACCAGAGGGAGCCTTTTAGTTTCACATATTTTGTGGAAAGCGAGTGATGTTTACAATTTAGGCCTCTTCTTTGAACCACTCGTAGAAGTTCAGATAGCAGAAATTCATGAGCTACCACATCAGCTAAATGGTAAATATGATTGTGCTTTGAGCCTTGATGATATTGATTTTATATCACCTATTATATCTGTGGTTGAAGTAAAAAAAAGTAATTTATCTGACGGTTTAGGTCAGTGTTTAGCTGAAATGTACGCGACTTTAAGGAAGTTTAAGCAGGACAAAGTGTATGGTATTATAACCGATGGAGAGGTGTGGAAATTTTTTTTGCTGAAAGAGGCTATCTTGTTTGTTAACGACAATAATTATTACGTCAGCAATGTATCTGATATTGTTGATAGGATTGGTTATATAGCAGAAACCTTTAAAACCGGATAGGGTGGCTTGATCTTGCTTGAAACGAAGTTGCGCGACAGCGAAACCCACCATACAGAAAGATAACATTTACGCTTGACGAACAGATTGTGCTTGTGTAACAAAATACCACCGACATGAACTCACAGTATCAATGCCATATCGTATCGGGCAGACACGCAGTCGGCACCTACAAAACCCCGCGTATTAAGGGGCTGTAGGGGCTGCCTGATCGTGTTCGCCCAGGCTTAACTGGGATGCGACAAGCGAGCGTAGCTTAGGTTAAATATAGGGTGGCTAGAATGACAACGATTAGGGGGAAGAGTAACGATAACATTTTGATATTTATGGTATTTTTAGCAACTGAACCACTGAATCAAGGAAATTATCCTCATAAATTAGCAACAACGAATTTTTAAACTACCATGCTCATTGAATTTAAAGTCACCAATTTTCGTTCTATTCATACGATGCAAACGCTCAGTTTGGCAGCTACAGAATCGACAGAACTGAATCGAAAAAATACTTTCTCATCGGGTATTCAAGCTTTACCCCATTTACTCAAGTCAACCGTTATTTATGGCCCTAATGCGGCTGGAAAAAGTAATTTGATTGGGGCCCTTAAATTTATGCAAGATTTTGTTAAAAATTCGGCTAAGGAAAGTCAAGGCGGTGAACCGATTGATGTTGTCCCGTTTTTGCTAAACTCAATGGTTCAAAATTCACCTTCGGAGTTTGAAGTAATGTTTCTTAACGATGGGGTTAAAAACAGTTTAAATTTTTATTGACAAATATACCCTTTTAGGTACAATAATTTCACCTAAATAACTGAAGAAATCATTAAAAATGAGTGCCACACTAACTCATAAAATTTGTTTAGACCCAACTTTCAAACAAGAGCAATACTTCCGGAAGGCTTGTGGTACCGCTCGTTTTACCTGGAATTGGGCCTTAAACGAGTGGCAACATCAGTACGATTCTGGTTTAAAACCAACAACTTTTAAGTTGAAAAAACAATTTAATGCGCTCAAACCGGTTGACTTTCCTTGGACGTATGAAGTGACTAAATATGCCAGTCAACAACCTTTTATTTTTTTGCAAACAGCATTTAATCGTTTTTTTGACGGAATCAGCAAGTATCCACAATTTAAGAAAAAAGGCCATCACGATAGTTTTTATGTTGGTAATGATCAACTTAAAGTTAGTCATAACTATCTGAAACTTCCTAAATTGGGTTGGATCAAAATGCACGAAGCCTTACGTTTTAGTGGCGAAATCATTTCGGCAACTATTTCCCGTACAGCTAATAAATGGTTCGTGAGTTTAACTGTCAACTTAAAATCGGCAATAACACCTTGCAAAAGCCAAGTAGGTATCGGTGTCGATTTAGGCATTAAATCACTAGCCACATTATCTTCTGGGGAAGTGTTTGAAGCACCTAAGCCATTGAAGAAATATCTCAAAAAGCTAAAACGAAAGCAACGCCGTTTATGTCGATGTGAAAAAGACTCACACAACCGATATAAACTTAAACAACAAATTGCCACAGTACATGCGAAAATAGTTAATATTAGACAAGATTCTTTACATAAACTAACGACTTATTTGACCCACAACTTTGAAAGCATTGCCATCGAAGATTTGAATGTCAAAGGTATGTTAGCTAATCACAAATTATCGCGCGCTATTGCTGATATTGGCTTCTATGAGTTTCGGCGACAACTTGAGTATAAATCCAAATACAAAGGTAATTACTTATTAATAGCTGATCGCTGGTTCCCCTCTTCCAAAAAATGTTCAAATTGTGGGCAGAAAAAAGATCAACTGAAATTATCAGAGCGTATTTACCATTGTTCCGCTTGTGGTCATGAACAAGATCGAGATTTGAATGCCGCTATCAACTTGAAAAACCTTTTGTATCAATCTGGTTGAGGCAAAATTTCAATACCGGGAGTTCCTCGGTAATCAACGCCTGTGGACAAGATGGCTCTGTTTCTGGTTTTCCATAAGCAACCGGCTTGGTTGAAGCAGGAACCAAATCGTGTGATGAGATATTTGTCACAAATTGGAGAACGGTGTTGTATTAGTACGGTTTTGCGCTTACTCATGAGCGCGTTATGCAGGAATGGTTATTTGCTTATCCTGAAGGTAAAGCACAAAAATGGTTTGAACGTCATTATGATTCCGACACGCAAAAAGACAATTGGACACTGAATACCAAGTATTTAAAAGGGCGGCGTAAAACTTGGCAAGACGCGACTCGTGCCAATGCTTTATTCCTATCGACGGCTGTCATGCTCAATAGTGTTATCCTTGAGCCTATTTTAGAATGGATGACGCAACATTTAGTTATCTTGGAATCTTTTCAAGATTTAGCGAATCGCTTTACCCTTCAACAATATGAGAATATAGATAATAAACATAAAATAATGGCATTTTTGCACACAGCAGATTTAGGCATTGTTGATATTAGCCTAGAAAACCATGCCAATCCCACAATGCAACCAACTGTTTCATTTTTGCATCTTGAAAATGACAAAAAAACCAGAGTGCCCTTTCCCGAACACTACGAATCTGCTGGCACATTAAGGTTATTCGCCCTTGCAGGCTATTTGAACACTATTTTAGAAAAAGGGCAAACTTTGGTGATTGATGAAATGGATACCAGTCTTCATCCAATGATGATGCGTTTTGTCATTGGAATCATTCACAATCAACAACTCAACCGGCATGGGGCTCAAATGATATTGACGACTCATGATAGTTCAATGTTAGACAATAGCTTATTGCGCCCTGATCAAATTTGGTTTGTTGAAAAGGATAGTCTGCAAGCGACTCAACTTTATCCTTTGACCGATTTCATTCCACGCCAAAATGAGTCTTTACAAAAAGGTTATTTAGAGGGACGTTATGGCGCTTTACCCTGCTTGAGTGAATTAACTTTCGATGAAAAGTAAACAAGATCGACACTGGCGTAAACAGGCTAAAACATGGGCTGATATTGGAATAAAGCGTGAAGACGCTGAAACCTATATGAAATACTCTATCCAGCTACGCTATCATCTTTCGGGAAGAGAGCGGAATGAATTTCCAGAAACACTAATAATCGCTATTCATAATGTCACAAAATAACCCATTACCCAATATGATGTATCACTTTACTCATTTTAATATCCATCAATTTCGTGGCCTTCGCAATTTCAACCTTGACAATTTAGGACGGGTTAATTTATTAGTCGGTATGAATAATGCCGGCAAAACCAGTGTGCTAGAAGCTCTCTCTCTTTATTGTCGTTCATTTGATTTAAGAACATGGATTGAGATTGCATCCCTCAGAAATATGAGACAATTTGCCCCATCTAGGTTTGAAGCATTGAAATGGTTTTTCCCTAAGATATCTCAGACAGAGGATGAGAGCAGCGAAATACTCATGAAAGCACAAGGGTCTTTTAAGGTACGAGAAGTACGGGCAACGTTTGAGGAAAGTGTTAACCCCTTTTCAATGACTTCTGCCTTTATGGCATCTCAGGTTGATATTGATCATGATAATGAAGAAATATTACAGGATGCTGAAATTAATGTTTCAAGATTATCGGAGCCCAATAGGGAAGAGCCTTTGTGTGAAGACAAATGGACATTTGTATTGCGTGAAAATGGAAATAAATTTGAAACAGGAATGGAAGCGAAAGGGACTGAAAAGTTTTCCTTTGAGCATGAACTCCCTGTTTCAACCATCATACCTTGTTCGCACGGGCTCAAACGGGCTAAAATAATGAGGCAAATCACTCATACCAAGACGGAAGGAACAATTAAACAGCTTCTCAATATTATAAATAAAATTGATCCTAATATTGAAAATTTAGAAATTCTCTCCAAAGATGGGAGACGGTTCTCAGTTTATCTTCAACATAAAAAAATGGGATTGGCACCCATTACCCTATTTGGAGAAGGTGTACAGCGTATCTTGGATATCGCGTTGAGTTTATTGAACGTGCAAAACGGTGTATTGCTGATTGACGAATTGGAGGTTGGCATACATACTTCGGCGCTTCAAACTGTTTTTACATGGTTGGTTGAAGCTTGTCGTGAATATAACATACAACTGTTTGCAACGACGCATAGTCTTGAAGCTTTGGATGCGGTGCTTGCTACTGTGCCAGACGATTCTGATGA
>Ga0233403_10000760_pt1 | contig 15498 bp, 14 predicted proteins | sample Na_oxic_1_MG_FD_179866 | JGI IMG/M metagenome (GOLD analysis project Ga0233403, IMG submission 179866) | Seawater microbial communities from Saanich Inlet, British Columbia, Canada - Na_oxic_1_MG | ecosystem: Environmental > Aquatic > Marine > Inlet | place: Canada: British Columbia | collected...
AGATTTCACTTTTGTCCACCGGGCTTGTCATTTCGAGCGAAGCGATAAATATTTTAAAAATAAAAAGAAATGTCTCGTTTCTCTAAAAATTATATAAAATCAAATAATTAGTTAAAAATTTGAACATAGAATTTTAGGTATGAATTACCGATTACCAATTCCCAATTCCCGATTCCCTATTCCCTATTCTCAATATAAGGAGAACACCTTAATGACTGAACAAAAATACAACGATGGCAACATCCATTATGCGTTTTATTCTGGGTGTTGTTTTCAAGGTGCAGATGCGCGGTTTTTTGATATTTTGCAACAGGTGTTTGATAAGGTAGATGTTAAACTTCATCTTATGCCAGAAGCAGTTTGTTGTGGTGCTGGTGTGATTGAAGAACGCTCGGAATTGACTTCACTGGCGATTAATGCTCGCAATATGGCGGGGGCCGAAAAAATGGGTTTGCCCTTTTATACGCCTTGCTCTACTTGCTTTAATGTCATTTCCAACGTTCAAAAGCGGTTAAGGGAAGAACCGAAATTGTTTGCTCAGGTTAATGAGATTTTGGCGGAAGATGGTGTTGAGTATAAGGGAGAATGTCAATTAACTCATACGTTGTGGATGTTAGCTCAAGATGTTGGCTTGGAAAAATTGGGTGAACGTGTGACTAATCCGCTGAATGGATTACGAGTGGCTTCTTTTTATGGTTGTCATACGCGCAATCCCACCGATATTCAAAGCTATGAATCTTCTAACAATCCGACTTCATTAGAAGATATTCTCACCGTATTGGGTGCCGAAATTGTTGATTATGAGAGTCGTGATGATTGTTGTGGTTATCATGCAACTTGGCCCAATAATAACTTGTCGGTCAACATGACTGGTTCAATACTTCAAGGGGCCCAAAAGCAAAATGTTGATTTGATGGTGACACCCTGTCCACTTTGTTTCAAAAACTTGGATGGTGTTCAACCCAAGGCGATGGCTGCAAAGGGACAAAATTCTGAATTACCGGTTCTCTTTTTACCAGAACTCGTTGGGCTCGCTTGTGGTATGTCTCCAAAAGAGATGAAACTAGATTATCATACGGTTCCAGTGCATGTGCGATTGTAGGTTGTTGTAGCGTTTTCGAGTTTAATGCGTTATAGCGTTATAGCGTTTAATGCGTTATAGCGTTATAGCGTTTAATAGATTAATTATCAATAATTTGAATAATATGGTTACCATTTCTATTGAGTACAACGGAGCAGGGGATTGAACGGATTGGATGAATGGCCTTTCTGGGATTCCTCAAACCTTTCAAAATGCCACACATCAATCCGTTCAATCCCATGATCCGTTGTACTTAATTGAGAACCTTGAGTACAAGCAAACAACGAATAAAACGAATAATTCGTTGTTTGCTTTTCAAATGATCTTGCTTCGTTTCTACGTTTCGTTGTACTTTTTTATAGCTAATGAAGGTAATTAACGGCCCTTATGATTTCGCTAATGTAAGCGTTTGATAGGTGGTTGACATAAAAAAAAAGCCTTTGCATCGTAATGTGATGCAAGGGCCTTTTTTTTGCGTTGAATATAGCAATTCCCGATTAAATAAAGTACAATTAATCTAGTTTAAGTTATTCATAAATTAAATAAAAAACGCTATAACGCGGTAACGCATTAAACGCAAAAACGCTATATCTTTTGACTATTTGTTAAAACAAGAATTTTAAAAATTTTTTAACACGCTGATATATGAAAATAGACAATATTTTTAAATCATTAAAAACGTCTACAACAGGTGAAATTTTTGAAAAATTACTCAGCACTTCGCATTTTAAGTTGGAAAGAATTGTTTCTACCGGACAGGCAACACCGCCTGGCGAGTGGTATGATCAAGAGCAAGATGAATGGGTAATTTTATTAAGTGGTAGTGCGGGCTTATTATTTGAAGATAAGAAAGAAGTTCAAGTGTTGCAACCGGGCGATTATGTGCATATTCCGGCGCATTCGCGTCATCGTGTTGAGTGGACAGATGCTTCACAACCGACGGTGTGGTTGGCTTTGCATTATCACTGAAAGGAATACAACGAATGATAAAGAGTACAACAAATTCTGATGGTTTATAATTGATTGATTTTATTTACTTCAATAGATTTGCAGGGACTATTCGTCAATGACAACTTGGCATCTAAAACAAGCCACGCGCTATTTAAAAACCGGGGGTATTATCGCTTATCCTACTGAAGCGGTTTATGGACTTGGCTGCGATCCACTCAATGAAAAAGCCGTTACATGTCTTTTGGCACTAAAGCAACGCGCTTGGCAAAAAGGTTTAATTTTAATTGCAGCAGATTATAGCCAATTAAGCCCTTTTCTTGACCCTTTAACGGCTACTTTAGAAGAGCAAATCTTTGCGACTTGGCCCGGCCCTGTGACGTGGCTTATACCCGCTAAATCCAATGTACCACAGTGGTTACGTGGAAAATCAACCAAGCTGGCTGTTAGAGTTACAGCACATCCGATAGCAAAAGCACTTTGTCAATATTGGCGTGGTCCATTAGTTTCTACCAGTGCAAATATTAGTCATCAGCCACCGGTTAGAACGGCCCAAAAAGTACGGCGAACTTTTGCTCAACGTATTGATTATATTGTTCCAGGGCCTATTGGTGAACGACAACGCCCTAGCGAGATTCGTGATGCTCTAACGAATACGGTGCTACGTTTTTAATACACGACCAACAAATAGTATTTTTTACTCGACTATCAAGTTTTTTATAAAAAATTGATTTTAAATGGATTATTATTTTAGTGTCTAAAAACTAATTTTCTTAAAAATCAATTATTTGCCTATTTGAATACTCAAAAATTGATTGCCGCAAAGCTAAATACTGTCAAAAACTTGATAGTCGAGTTTTAAAGAAATAGTATAGTAAAAATCGAAGGTTTTGAAAAAGTGGTATTTATTTTGCTTTAAAATAGACAATCCTCCTTATGTTTTTTGCCTCTCTAATTTTTAGAGAGGTTTTTTTATGACCAAAAAAAAAGCCCTGTCATTATAACTATGACAGAGCTTTTTTTGGGTTTAGGCTTAGCCGCGATTCTTAATCATCAGCACTTCTAAAATTTTACCCCCAATTTCATCAGAGACATCTAATTCTGTTTGCAGTTCTTCTAACAATGCTTGTTCACTCTCTTCTACAACGCCGTCGGCAAGCGCAATGTCAACCGCACAGGTAAAAGCCGTTTCCCGCAATTCGTCAGGCAAACTACTTTTCGCTATGGCAACTAAACCACCAACACCTTCATTTTCCAGCACATTGACCAACTTTTTAAACATTTCAACGACTTGTTTTTCACTATAGCTGTCAAACATTCTCATTTGTAGCAAGTAGGAAAAAATGCCTTTGGCTTCTTCTTCAACAATGTTGCCGTCAGCAGCAGATGTAGCAAGTGCTATGGCTAAAAAAGCTTCTTGTGTAGTAAACGTATCAGAGGAGGATGGTGCTTTACTACGTGAAAAGAATCCCATGTAAATTTCTCCAGTAATTGGTAATTGGTAATTGGTAATTGGTAATAACGTATAAATTATATATATAGTTTTTCAGAAAAATAGTTCGTCTGAAGCCGCAAAGCGTTTGAAACGCTCTACGGTTTTTAAGTGAAATTATTTATCTGAAATACTATAAATGATGAAGAGTTCAATTAATTTTATCTAGCCAAAAAGACTATTTATTAGGGAATTCCAAAAAAATAATTCTCCCAAATACAAGTTCAAGAAATCCGATTTCTTAAAGAAATAGGATTTCTGATGCTCTTAAGATTTTTGAGAAGGAGAATTTATTTTTTGGTTTTCCCTAAAAGAAATAGTATTTTTGAACAAGTCCAAATTTATTTTTCTTCATTTTTTACTCGCATTACCAAAAAATAATAAAACTTTAAGAACCCCCGGTTGTTTTGCACGTTCAAAAGCTTGTAAAGCTTTTTTGAGGGGAAAACGCGCGTCAATCAGTAAAGTAGGGTCAACTAAACGATTTTCAAGTAGGCGCAAAGTGGGTGCAAAAGGCCCACAGCGTGAACCGATTAAGGTAATTTCATCAACGACCAGGCTAGAAAAATTGATCGGCATTTCACCTTTGTAAGTGCTTTTTAAGATTATCGTACCACGAGGACGCACAGCAGTCCGTGCCAATGTAAAGCCGGCTACCGATCCGGTGGCTTCAATAACGATATCAAAAGTACGTGTTGGCACAACATTTTCATCAATCCACGCGATTTGACGGTTTGCCAGTAATTGCCGTTGTTTATCATGACGTGCAACCACTTGTAGATGACAGCCAGTGAGTACCAAAGTTTGGGCAATCAATTGTCCTAAACGTCCAGCACCCACAACTAATACACGATCCGTAGGGCGTATCGTCAATTGTGCTTGAATTTCTAAAGCGGCGGCTAAAGGTTCGGTAAAAACGGCTATTTCATTGGGAATAGAATTTGGTACTGAAATAAGATTTGTTAAAGGCAAACGCAAATATTCAGCAAAGGCACCATCCCGATTAACAATGCCTAATACCGTGCGTTGTTCACAATGCGTTGATTCTCCTCTTAAACAAGTCTGACAGGTTCCACAATTGACATTAATTTCTCCCACAACTTTCTGGCCAACACGTTCTGGTGCCTCAGCCGCTTGGACAATTTCGCCGACAAATTCATGTCCCAAAATGCCGGTGTAAGGATAATAACCTTTTATCAATTCCAAATCTGTTGCACAAATGCCAGCAAGATTAACACGTACAAGAGCTTCTCCTTCAACTGGCTGTGGAATCGGGACATCTTCTCGAAAAGTTAATTGATTATTTTCTAACCATAAGGCTTGCATATTTTTAGTAGTAGCAAATGGCGAATGGCGAATGAATGAAATTTTTTCTTACTGTAAATAATTCGGTGAAAAGAATGGTGGGCAAGCGGGCAGAGAAAAATGGAACTCAAGAAATCTCATGTTGGCTTACCTGACTGCCATTAAGTTAAGCCCGGGAGAATAGCTAGGTTTGCCTCTCATCGTTATACATAAATATTTAAGTATTTGAAATAAAAGTCTATTTCGTAGGGTGGGTAGAGCGGGAGCGAAACCCACCATTTTCGAGGATTCTACTCTTAACGATTTTTGACTTATGTATAACGATGAGTCGCCTTTTTGGGAGAAAGGTTAAGAAGAGGACCCCTTTGAATGCAAATTAGTATTAGGACTTAACGTACTTTTCCCAACAAATTTTAGTATTTATTTAAAAAATATTATAGTGATCCTACTCGAATTATTATAGTTTTTCAGATAAATAATTTCAGTTGTTAAAAACCTTCAAAGTTTTACCCTAAATATAAATATTACTATGTATAGTTTATTTTTAAAACTTTGCAAATTGTAGCCATTTTAGGAGAAATTTAAAACTCAAAATCGGATAATTTAGAGACTATGCCACAAAATAATATACAGATGATGCTTTTTTCATTAACAATTAACAATTAACAATTAACAATTTTTATCTAGCTCCGCACTTTTAATCATACCCCATTGTCTCTTTAAAGATTTATTATTGTGAAAAAAACCTTATATTACATTCAGGATCCAATGTGTAGTTGGTGTTATGCTTTCAAATCCGTTTTAAAAAAATTACGTCAAAAATTACCGACAACAATCTATTTTCAAACAGTGATTGGTGGTTTGGCTGCGGATAGCAAAGAAGTGATGCCAGAAGAAACCCAAAAAATGGTGCAACAAGCTTGGCATCATATTGAAAAAAAATGTCCAGAGATTAAATTTAATTTTGATTTTTGGCATAAAACAATCCCAATTCGCTCAACTTATCCGGCATGTCGTGCATTATTAGCGGCGAAACAACAGGGGGTAACATTTGAAGCGATGATGTTAGAAGCCATTCAAATGGCTTATTATCAGCAAGCCCAAAATCCAGCATTAGATGAAACCTTATTTGTTTGCGCTCAACAAATCGGTTTACAACTCTCTCAATTTAAACAAGATTACACCAGTGTCTTCATTGAACAACAATTACAAGCAGAATTACAATTAACCCAAAAACTCAATGTTTCTTCTTTTCCCAGTTTACGTTTGGAACTTGGAACCAGTGTTTGGCCTATAGCTATTGATTATCATAATGAACAAATTATTTTAGAGGAAATAAACCGGTTAATGGTGAATGATGAATGATGAATGGTAAATGATGAATGAAAAAAATATCAAAGCTAAAGCTTTGGACTCCAAAGCACGATTCTGGAGTCCAAAGCTTTAGCTTTGGTATTGGAGTCCAAAGCTTTACTTTGGTAATTGACAAATTTATCAAAAAAAAATGAAAACCATCCGTTTTTGACAATTTCTCATGGCAAACACCTCTTACAATACGCTTCATGCACATTATTTGACGGCAATGGGCATACAAGTCTGGATACGGCGGCATCTTACACCAGAACTGAAAAACGATTCTGCTCTTCTGACCGAATCTGCTATTATGCCGGCTGATGTCCAAGCCATTTCTGAAGAAGCAAGGACCGTCAACACTGGCAAACCGCAAATTGCTCAATCAGTGACTGCAACACCATTAACGCAAAATATGGCCAAAACCGGGCCAACAACCGAAATCGATATAGCTAACACGTCTCAACCAAGAATCGAAAATGTACCGCAACCTAACATAGCTCAAACGCCTCAATCGCTGATAACAAGTGCGGCATCAGTCCCTATACCAGCGAATAATTTAGCACTAGAACGAGAAGACCCTAAAAAAAGTTGGGAAGCTTTACGAAATCGTGTTGCTATCTGTACGGCTTGTGAACTACATCAAAATCGCACTCAAGCCGTATTTGGTATTGGTAATCTGCAAGCAAACTTGATGCTTATTGGCGAAGCCCCCGGTGCTGATGAAGATGCAGTAGGTGAACCTTTTGTTGGGCGGGCAGGACAATTGCTCAATGCCATGCTTCGTGCAATTGATTTTAAAAGAGAAGAAGTCTATATTGCTAATATGGTCAAATGCCGCCCCCCAGGAAATCGGAATCCAAAATTAGAAGAAATGGTTTGTTGTCATGGTTTTTTACAGCATCAAATCTCGCTAATTAAACCTAAACTGATTGTAGCTGTTGGCAGAATTGCTGCTCAACATATTTTAAAAACTAATCAAGCCATCAGTAAAATACGAGGGCAACAGTTTGAATACGGAGAAGCAAAAATTCCCTTGATTCCCATTTTTCATCCCGCATACTTATTGCGTAGTCCCAGTAAAAAACGCGAATCTTGGCAAGATTTACAAATTATCCGTCGGGCCATAAACGGTATTTTGGGAACATAATTTTTTATAATCTATTGATTATATCGTTGCAATCGGGTTACGCTTCGCTAACCAGACCTACAGCTGATTGTTGAGTTTGTCGAAACAGGGGAGATGCTTAGAGAGATGCTCTCTTTGAACAAGGAGCTTAAAAAAGAGAAATTCATGATGAGTGCTTTATGCCCAGAATTACGTCCTATGCAAACAACGGATTTACCAATGGTACTGGAAATTGAAAGCGCAGCTTATTCCTTTCCTTGGACACAGCAAATTTTTAAAGATTGTTTACAAGTAGGCTATACAGGCAGAATTTTAGAACTTGATTCTCGTATCATTGGTTATGGACTCATGTCGATAGCAGCGCGTGAAGCACAAATTTTAAATCTTTGTATCCATCCTAATTGGCAAGGTCATGGCTATGGACAGCAAATCCTGAAACATTTAATTGAACTGGCCAAGCAAAAAAACGCGCAATCCATATTTTTGGAAGTACGTACTTCCAATCAAATCGCCATGAACTTATACCATAAAATGGGCTTTAACCAAGTTGGCCTCAGAAAAAATTACTATCTAAATGGCACTAAAGGGCGAGAAGACGGACTCATTTTCGCTATGGAATTATGAATTAGGATGAGGGGAAAGGAAAAAAGAATTCAGGTTTTGCTTTGGACTCCAGTAACCAACCTATTGGAGTTCAATGCGAAACTTTGGCTTAATGACCAGCTTTTAAGTATGAACGATAACTTGGGTAGTGCTAGGAAAGTAGTGATTAGATGTTTTAAGAATCAAGCCCAAACTATAGCGTTTTTGCGTTTAACGCGTTACAGCGTTATAGCATTTTTTTTAATTATAAATAACTTAAATTAGATTAATTGTACTTTATTTAATCGGGAATTTCTATAAAAAAATTTGGATGCCAAAATCACTACTTTCCTAGCACTACCATAACTTAAGCTGATAATTGATAATTGATAATTGATAATTGATAATTGATAACTGATAACTGATATGATTCCAACAATTGAACAATTCATTGGTAACACCCCATTAGTTCGTTTGCAACGTTTACCTGGCAATACGAGCAACATCGTTTTGGCAAAACTGGAAGGCAACAATCCCGCAGGCTCTGTGAAAGATCGTCCTGCGTTAAGTATGATTCAAGAAGCCGAAAAACGCGGTGAAATTAAACCTGGTGATACCTTAATTGAAGCAACTAGCGGTAATACTGGTATTGCCTTGGCGATGGTAGCCGCTGCCAAAGGTTATCGTATGATATTGATTATGCCTGAAAATATGAGTATAGAACGACGACAAGCTATGAAAGCCTACGGTGCCGACATTTTATTGGTGCCAAAAGAAGCTAACATGGAAGGGGCCCGTGATTTAGCCTTCCAAATGGAAACAGAAGGCAAAGGTAAAGTGCTAAATCAATTTGATAATCCTGACAATCCACTAGCCCATTATAAAACGACCGGGCCCGAAATTTGGCACGATACCAACGGCAAAATCACCCATTTTGTGAGTTCAATGGGGACCACAGGTACCATTATGGGCACTTCTCGCTACCTCAAAGAAGTGAATCCAAACATTCAGATTGTTGGATTGCAACCCGCAGAAGGTGCAAAAATTCCGGGTATTCGCCGATGGACCAAAGAATATTTACCCAAAATTTTCAATGACTCACGAATTGATCGCACCATCGACATGGATCAACCAACTGCCGAAAATACTACCCGATCTTTAGCCACACAAGAAGGCATTTTTTGTGGTGTTTCCTCTGGAGGGGCCGTTGCTGGTGCATTGCGTTTATCTCAAGAACTAGAAAATGCCGTGATTGTAGCGATTATTTGTGATCGCGGCGATAGATATTTATCAACCGGTATCTTTCCCGCCGAGTAAGCCAAAGCTTCACTTTGAACTCCAAAATACAGGCTGGAGTCCAATTGAATCAAGCTGGAATAGGAGTCCAATGTGAAGCTTTGAGTCAAGTTGGAATCCAAGGAGGAACATTCGCTCATTTATTAATGATAAAATACCCTCAAAAACTATACTTAAAAAAAATCTGTAAAATTGTTTTTGAAAAATTTCTATCAATCCATTGAGAAATCTTAGACTGAATAGATATTAGGATTTCTGTAAACCAATCGAAAATTTACCAAAAGAAATTTTTTAGATGGTGTGATATTGTACACTGGTGAAATTTGGATTTTTATTTTTTAGTTAACATTTTTTGATGGTTTTTTATTTTACGCTTTGGATATTTTTGATTCCTTTCCATGTTAACTCAAATCATGAATCGTTTAGAAGAAGGTTTTATTGCTTTCCTTCTTGCTGCCATGACGCTCATTACATTTTATCAAGTCGTTGCCCGTTATTTTTTAACGACAGTGCGGTATGGGTATTAGAATTAACTACCTATTTATTTGCTTGGTTAGTCTTATTTGGCATGTCTTACGGTGTGCGTGTTGGTGCCCATATTGGTGTGGATGCGGTCACTCGCTTGCTCCCTTCAAAAGGACAACGAATTTTAGCCATTGTTACCGCCCTATTGTGCATGACTTATTGTGTTTTGTTGTTTATTGGTGGCATCAATTATGTTGGTATCATGTACGATTTAGGTATTGAATCTGAAGATTTACCGATTAAACAATGGATGCCTTATAGCATTTTACCGATTGGATTGGCTTTACTTTTGTTTCGATTTGCCCAAGTCATTTTTAACCTCTTCAAAGGTGCAGAAGTACAAATGTTAGCTGATGAGGCACAAAATGCGATTAAAGAACATAAAAAGTATGTCAATTGATAAAATTTAAGTCGTTTGGCGAATAGCTAAGGTGATTTCCAGAAAAAATTATACGGTGCCTGAGCGGTTGGTGAGCTTGTCGAACCATGTCGAAGGCAATTCTCGCGGATGCCTTCGACAAGCTCAGGCACCGACTCCCGGTATATTTATTTCTGGAAATCGCCTAACTAGAAAAATTGTGGTTATAGCAAGCTTCACTTGTATGGATACTTTTTGATGATAGGTGATTGTAGGGTAACGTTTTTGTTGCCCACCATTTGCATTTTAGGTCCATTCAAGTAAGTGCTATAAGTCGTTCTATGCCAATATTTTTGCCAAGTGCGTAACCTGAGTTAAATAAAATGATTTATAATAGACATCTTTCCTAAATAACATTAATTCATTAAAATTCAATAAATTATAAAAATTGGGGTATTCCATAAATAATTGATTTTAAAATAGAATTAGATTTAATAGGAAAGAGGTCTAATTGTTGACGTTTTTATATTCACTTTATATACATATAGCAGGTACACAGAATTTTTTTAACCTTTTGGAAAAGTAAAAAATGCTATTTCTTAAAAAATAGTATTTTTAGAAAAGTGAAAATAGTTTTGTTTACCTACACAATAAGGATTATTCATGAAAAAATTGATGTTTGGTTTATTATTATTTTTGGGCAACCCATTGTTATATGCAGCAGACACTTTTCCACCGCCGTTTACGGCTGAGTACACACTTTATGCGAAAGGGTTTCCAATGGGCGATGGAACTCGTTCTTTAATCCATTTGCCGGGAGGCCAATTTATTTTTGAAAGTATTGGTGAAACTAGCGGTTTAGTTTCTTTTTTCAAAAAAATTCGTTTGGAAGAAAGGACCGAGTTTACACAAACGAATGGAAAAATCCGCCCGTTGAAATACACCTATCGTCAAACCGGTCATAAACCCCGATTAAACATCGTTTCGTTTGATTGGGATAATCAGTTGGCGAAAAACACGTTCAAAGGTGAAGTCAAGGAAATACCGCTTGAAGAGGGTACACTTGATAGTTTACTGTACCAAGTGGCATTGATGCAGGAATTGAAACAAGGCAAGCGTCAACTGGAATACAAAGTCGCCCGTAAAGGCAAGATTAGTGTATACAAGCCAAAATTAGTTGGCACTGAACTTATCGAAACGGGGATGGGACAGTTAGAAACGCTTAAATATGAGCATCTTTCATCTAACCAAAAACGACGCACGATTTTGTGGTGTGCCCCGAAGTTGCATTATTTACCGGTGCAAGTTCAACATATTGAATCTGATGGGGATGTGTTTAGTATGATATTAGAATCGGTTAAAGGGCTTTAAAGTAAAAATATCCAAAATAAACGCGATGCTCAACTTTGAGTTATAACCGCCGGTATGAAAGGGCGAACACGCAGTTTCGCCCCTCAGCGAAGTACTGTAGGGGCGAACCTGTGTGTTCGCCCAATATTTTTTTATCAGAAATCGCCTTATTGAATATGATGTATTTTTACATCGAACTCCGGTTAGCTACATTTGACGACATAGTTAGGGAACAAAACGGTGCAATTTCCGATTCCCCAAAATTATTTACGACGCTTGGAACGATACTTTTTAGGTTTTTTCATCAAAAAAAGCAAATGTTCATAGTTTTTTGAACACATAATCAGATGGGGATGGTTTCCATCGAAAGTCTGTTTTAAAATTTTTAGCGCGCGCTCATACATAGGTTTTGCTTGCGTATAATCTCCTACCGATTTATAAAATTCAGCAAGGTTATTGAGACTGATAGCAACATCAGGATGATCATCACCAAGGGCTTTTTCACGAATCCCCAATGCTTGTGCTAATAACGGTTGAACCTTGTCCTCTTCTCCCATCGCCTGATATAAACCACCTAGATTGTTAATCGTGGCAGAAATATTGGGATGATCACCTTCAACCGCATCTTCCCAGATTTGTAATGCCCTTTCATACATGGGTTTGGCGGTTTCATATTCACCTTGAGCTTCATATAAACCGGCTAAATTATTCAGTGTCGCTGCCAAATTAGCATTCTCTTCCTCTAACACATTTTCCCATATATCAAGAGCTTTTTCATAAAAAGGTTTTGCCTCTTCAAACAATTTTTGAGCTTTATGTAAGCTTCCTAGATTGTTGAAACTGGTTGCCCTTTTTTGGTGTAATTTTTTAGTATCTGACGATTCTTCAGTCAATACTTTTTCCACAATAGTTAAAGCCCGTTCGTATAGTGGTTTAGCTTTGGCGTATTTGCCGGTCACATGATATAAACTGGCTAAATCATTGAGACTTTCTGCCACTTCAGGATGTTCTTGACCAAAAAGTTGTTCACGAATGGCTAACGCTTGTTCATAGAGAGGCCTTGCTTGGGCATATTGACCTTTTTCATGTAAATAGCTTCCCGTCTTGTCCAGTAAATCGGCAGCTTCTTCAAACGTTAAATTCCATTTGATAATACGTTCAACACAAGTTTGGGCACATCGCAACAATTGTTGACATTGACACCAATTTGAAAATTCTACAGCCGGAAAAACCTGCTCAACGGCTTTGACTGCATTTTCGGCCCACTGTCGTTGTTCGGCTTCTGACATACCTTGTCTTAAAAAGTCTTGTATGTTGCTATTCATCGTCATGATTTGACGAGAGGTATTGTGACGTAAAAAACCGGTATGACAAGCTTCTTGTAGGGCCATTTCCCACGCTGCGGTATCTTCAGCAATGGTTGCCAAATTTTCTCCCAAATCTTTAATACCTTCTGTTAAGATTTCTTCTGGTATATTTTCAGAATATAAAAACGCACAAAGACGTAATAAGTCGGCAGCAGCAGGATTTTTTTGTTCTATATCAGTTAAAGAAATGGCAAAACCACTGGCAACCGTATCATGTTTTTTTTTAGTTTTTTTCATTGATTTATTTTTTAATATTTTACACGATGTGCAACTTAAAAACACACACCAAAGCTAGGGAACATAGTAGTAAATAATATACGTGAAATACATCGTTTGAAAAAGAGGTTTCTACAAATACTAGATCGAAAAGAAATAGTATTTGTTGATAGTGTGTAAATTATTTATTTTCTGCTACGTCCCTAAAGCTTTGGACTCGAAAATTCCTAATATGGAGTCCAAAGCTTTCGCTTTAGATATGATTATGAAAATGAGTTACTCATATCACATTGATTAAAAAAGTGGAACGGTCATTGGCTGTGCCATCACTTTTAAGTCCGTTATTTTCAATGTCGTCGAGGTATTTGATTTTATACGAAACACGACCTTTTTGACCGCCTGATATTTGTCTATCATTTTTGTATGGGGCTGAGTCCTGCGATCAACCGAATAAAAATCAATAATCGCGTGTGTTTGTTGATTGAGTGCATTTTTGATGGAATATTGTCCGTAAAATTCATTATGTCCGCCAAGAAACATAATATTAGCATCGTACTGCTGGACCTCTTCTATCACCTGAGCAACAAAAATCAGATGAAAATCAATCGGTAATCCATTAACATGAATCATTTCTTCTGCCCAGTCACCTTGGGAAGTTAATTCGATTTTATCAATGGCATGAATTTTTTCTTTAAAATCGGTTAATAAATTGCGATCCGACAAATAAAATTGCCATGAGGGATCATGCCAAGGATAAGGCCAACTTTTGATAATATCATCGGAATTTTGTTGCCATTGTACGATTTCCTCGGTCCATTTTGGCGCACCTTCTACATAAACCATCCAATAGGCTCTATCTTTAAAAGAGATAAAACCCATCACAAAAGATATTCCCAATAATGTCAATAAAAACAGAGATTGAGAATTCCACAATAAATTTTGGACTCCATGCGATTGGTTTGGAATCCTAAAATTATTTTGGATAGAATCCATGTTATTTCGGAGGTTTTGAGCATTAGTTTGAGTATTAGAGAGAGTTTCTTTTTTTCTTATATTAATGTTATCTAAAATTAGCAATAAAAATAATATGCCCGGAATGACCGCATAACGTCCATAAGGAATGCTACCCATTGAACCATAAGTGACTAAGAGTGATACACACACAAAAGTCACTAATAAAATTATGCGGTAGAAGGAGGTTCTCTTTTTGATTAATAAATAAAGTATAATGACTGTGGTTATTGCGGTGGCTAAGGAAACGATGAATAATGGAGTCCCTTGCAATTGACCAGTTATCATAAAATCTTCGATATTAGCACCTAGTCTTACCCAAATACCCATCACTGGTGTCATGATGTGATAATTAAAAATGTAAATAGGAGCTCTCATCCAATCAAATTGGCTTATTTTCGTAGGGCTGACTAAACCAAGATAATGAATGTATAAAAAAAGTGTGGCTTGAATACTTGATGTAATAAAAATCAGACTAAAATGCCAAAAAGATTCTTTTGATTTTTCATGCCATGCCTTTAATAAAAATGGCAATGCGAGAAACATCGTATAAGGTCCTGATAATCCACAAAATAGTAACAGGAGGCGATAGTACCAACGTTTTAGGAAAGATATTGGAAAAATCTCTCCAATTCCTTCTTTAAAGAGAGGAGTTCCCTCTTTTTTGAAAGGGGGCTTAGGAGAAATTTGGTGTTCCCATAATTTTTCAAATAAAATACAAATCGAAATAATGCCACAATGAACTTGTAAATTAATCGTATTTAACCAAATTTCGGCATCTGTTGAGGTAGGAGCCAATAAAATAATGGAACAGGCCAAAAATTTTTTCAATGGACTATCCCAAAGATAAGAATTTCCCCATAATACGATGGCAAATGGTATTAATAAAATAAATAATGAAAAATAGGTTGAAACTGTGGCAGCATATTCAAGTGGAAATACATGGGCAGCAAGTGTCAATGGAATATTGACAGCCAGTGCCATATATTCTGCTGTATAACGTGGAATAAACAATAAACTACTCAGCCAATCATTTTCATAAATACTTTTAAAATAAAGCGTTGCTTCTTCAGCCCAAAATCTCGGATATAAAAACAGATCAGGTGAACGATAAGCAATCAATCCAATAACTAATAGAAAAAGGATTTTTTTATAGTGTTGTAGATAAATGTTAGTCAAATTCATAAAAAACATTTCCATTTGCCAAAGCTTCACTTTGGACTTGAGACAGGCTCTTTGGAGTTCAAAGCGAAGCTTTGGAAAAAATAGCGATTAGCCAAAGACTTTGGATTTAAAAATATCGTTTCACTCATTCTCGAAATCATTCATTAGCAATTAACCATTAACAATTCTATATGTCTCAAATTCTTCTTTTATCACCGGATGTTATTACCGAACGAATGGCAGGTCCAGCTATTCGCTATTGGGAATTTGCTAAAGCCTTGGCTTCTCTTCATACTGTCACATTAGCAGCACCTAATGTTATAC
>Ga0233403_10000761_pt1 | contig 15492 bp, 9 predicted proteins | sample Na_oxic_1_MG_FD_179866 | JGI IMG/M metagenome (GOLD analysis project Ga0233403, IMG submission 179866) | Seawater microbial communities from Saanich Inlet, British Columbia, Canada - Na_oxic_1_MG | ecosystem: Environmental > Aquatic > Marine > Inlet | place: Canada: British Columbia | collected...
AATGACGCCGTACAAATTTTGTAACGCCTTGAATTTAAACAGTTTCATAGAATACTTCTTTTGTCAATGCGTAAGTCCTAGAAGACTAAAATGTTAGCCACGAAAAGTATAACACATGATAAAATAAAACTCAATGTTCAAGTTTTTTGAGCTGTGCGGTTAAGTTTTTATACTAAAAAAATAAACAGAATCAGTCATTTATGCTTCATTATGGGATTATACCTCAACACAATAGGGTCGTAATTTTAATATTGACTTAATTGAAATTTTGTAATATGCTACCCATAACGAAGCAAATCAAGCAGCCCATTCAGTAGCAGGTCAGAAAAAAGACCAAAACTCACTGTTTAACCTGTATAAAACGCTGATAAGCATTAGAAAAGAAAATGCTGAATTTAGAAGCATTTCCAATGATTCTATCCAGTTTATCGAAGCGAACCCGGCGGTATGTGCCTATAAACGGACAATTGATGCCAGCCAAACTTCGTATGTACTGATTAACAGCTCACTTTCAGAACAGAAAACCGTGAGGCTTGATGAGCTAAAAGGTGAAAAAATGCGTGACTTGATTACCGGCAAACTGATAGATGTTGCCTCTGCTACAGTCACTCTTGAATCAGCCCAATATGTTATTCTTAAATAATCCAATGCCGTAAGAAAATGAAAAACGCAATGAAAAACGCAACGAAATTTATTTTGGTACCTACTTTCTCCTGCTTTATGGTGGGAAATGCTTTGGCGACAGATTTTCGTGCCACTCAAGGCGATGGTATTTGTCCTTCAGGTTATGTTTTAGCGACCCCCTCTGATGCCAGAGCGAATCCAAAACAAGCGTGTCAAACATTGGGAAAGTGGTATATTGCTCGTCTTGCAGGCGGCGGTTCGATGGATGGACGTGGATACCAGTGCCAAATTCGCGATAAGGATGATAGAGATTTGGATCATTCCTTATGTAAGAAAGCGGATTCAACAGTGTCTCAGGACAACAAGTGTTATTGGACAGACTGGCAATCTAAACGGAAACTGGAAACCCAACTGGCTTGTAAAAAAGGCACCTCAATGAGGGCAATCGCGTTTAAGCATAAAGTGCATGAAAACGGTACTCACCAAGAATCGTATCGGCTATCATGTTGTCGGGACAGTATTACCGCCCGCTGCGATGGGTTGGGTTGGCAATCAAAATCGGCCTTGGATACCAAGCAAGAAGCCCAAGCTGTGATGACGGGTATCGCCTTTAAGCATAAAATGCATGAGAATGGCACCCATCAAGAAAGTTTCAGGACGACATTTTGTGAACCAAGGGCTGCTAAGACATTGACGAATTGTCAGTGGACAAAGCCCGTTTCTCGTCCTGAATTGGAAAAAACCTTTTCTTGTGATTCCAAAAAGCAACGAATCAATGGCATTAATTTTAGCCATAACACACATGAAAACGCGACATCTCAAGAGCGTGTTTCCTTACAGTGTTGTGATTATAAATCTTCAATTAAGGAACTCGTGATCAATGGTAGTTTTGAGAAACCGAAGCTGGGTAGCGGATCGAAAAGTTTTAAATCCATTCCGGGCTGGACTGCTAAACAAGGGGATATTGAGATACAACATGGCGTTGCGGGCACCCCCCAACACCGGAAACAACTGGTTGAGCTAGATGCGCATAATAGCAGTGCGATTTACCAAAACATCAAGACCCAAGCTGGAAAAGCGTATCGGCTTATCTTTTATTTTTCAGCTCGCCCCGGTACTACCGCAGGCGATAACAAACTCCAAGTTTCATGGGGGAATCGTGTTATAGATACCATAGACGCGGGTGCAGGCGGAAAAAACACGGTTTGGAAAAAGTATACCTATGCCGTGGGTGCTTGTCGTGATAAAACACAGTTGGCATTTAAAGATGTGGGTCAATCAAATAGTTTGGGTTCCTACATTGATCACGTTTCAGTCAAATTGATAAAGTAACAGAAATTAATGGCATAGGAATGATACTTTAATCACTTCCGAAACTTGAACAGCCAAACCTGACAGGTTTAGTTTCGGAATAAAGACAATCTCTTGGTACGCCATTTTTTTTTGGCAAATTAAATTCTGGCGTTCTTTCGCTATGCTTTCTACAGTTTGTCAGATAAATATTTTGGTCAGAGTCTGCCAGCTTTAGCTTGGTTCTGCCAAACTAAAGTTTGGACTCCTTTTTCTGAAAAGCTATACATTCGCAAAGCGTAGCGAACCACTCCGCAAATAAAACATTATTGTCATTTCCTAAAAAGACGTATTATGGATAAAATTTCTGATAACCCTGCATTTGGTGCCCATATTGTGACAGGCAGTGCTGGACTTCCTACTTTTATGCGCCAAACTGCCACCCGTGATCTAGAAGACGCAAAAGTTGCTATCGTAGGTATTCCCTTTGACGGTGGCACAATAAGGTGTCGTAGTAGTTCGCGTTTTGCCCCATCGAAAATACGCGAAGCGTCGTTGAACTTATATAAGGCTTTTCATCCTATTTTCAAAATTTATCCAGCGAATGAAATTACCTTGGTTGATTACGGTAATGTGGCAGTGATGCCTATGAACATAGATGACAACATGAAAGCCATTCAGGAAGAAATCGACGCGATACTTGCTTCAAATACAACGGTTATTGCTCTTGGCGGTGATCATTCCATCACGCTGCCGCTATTGCGTAGCCATGCTGCGAAATTTGGTCGATTGGCGGTGATACATTTTGATGCTCATCCCGATACTTGGGCAGGTAAAATTTGTCATACCTCTGCCTTTTATCACGCTCTGAAGGAAGGAATAATTGCCCCTGAAGCTTATATTCAGATAGGCATTCGCGGACCCAATAACCAAGAAGAAGTGGAAGCAGTGAAGGGAATTGGTGCACAAGTTTTGAGCATTGATGAATGTTTTGCTATGGGCATACCTGCCGTCATTGAAAAGATTACCAAGTTAATGGGACAAAATCCGGTTTATGTTTCGCTTGATGTTGACTCAATTGATCCTGCTTACGCCCCTGGCACTGGCACACCTGAAATAGGTGGTTTTACGAGTTACCAAATGCTACAAATGTTGCGGGGTTTAAAGGGATTAAACTTAGTAGGTTTTGATATAGTTGAAGTTTGCCCGTCTTACGATCATGGAGAAATCACATCTATTTTAGCGGCTAATCTGGTATTTGAATTCTTATCTTTATTGGCGGTAAATCAGTTAAAATCCAATTCATCTCAATAGTACAACGGATTAACGAAGAATGTGACCTCAATCTGATGTCAGTAAAACTATTTAAAACTATTTAAAATAACTTTAAAATCAATAACTTAAAGTTATAATGGCGTCCAAAGCTTTAGCTTTAGGAAAGCAAGTCAAAGCTGAAGCTTTGAACTCCAACATTTAGCTTTAGGGAAGCAAGTCAAAGCTGAAGCTTTGAACTCCAACATACATTTTCTCGTTCCCAAACGGAGTTTGGGAATGCCTGTAGCTTAGCTCCGCGTTGCAGGATGCAGAGCGTTCTTCATTCCTTTTCAAAGAGAGTTTGAAAACAGTCGACGCGGAGCGTCGGGGAATGCATTCCCAAACGGAGTTTGGGAACGAGAAAAAAACTTTTCAGATAATCTAAATCTTCATGTTTTGCCCAATTATTTTCGTAGGGTTGCGCTCATTCGACTAAGCGTTTGCAATCCTCATCGGAGAGTTCTTCTTTGGCATCTATCCAATCGGTTCTACCAATTAAACTATGAGAGCGATTTAAAATCTCTTGGGTGGTACAAATATTTTGATCAGGTTGGTTGTATAATTTATAGAACCCGATAAGCACCTGTTTATCGCTTTTCGATAAATTTTTTTCGGGCGTGTTAAAAATCACCATTTGATTAATTGGAATAATCCGTTTTCCTAATAATCGGGCATATTCTAATTCGATTAGACAATATGGAGAAGTGATACCGCGCGGTGCCATGACACAGACGAAATTATCCGCCGACTCTATCCCGTGGTTGATGCGTTGTTGATAATCATCCCTTAATTTTGTCGAACCACACATCGTAGCTAAGGAGTTTTAATAGTTGGTGCAATCGCCCAACAAAGCCTAGGCTTTCGCGTCGCCCGTAGGATATGAATAAGTGTTTGCATTTATTAGTCATATTTTACTCGTGGTTAAAATTAACAAACTGTCTGAATCAGAATTTCAGAATTTTCAGAATAAAAGCTTAAACAAATCAGATGGGCGCATTCCCATTTTCAGGGTAACTTTATCTAACTAAATTCTTAACAAAAACTACAAGGATTGTATTTTAGAAAGGATTTGATTGAGAACCATTTTGACGAGGTATGCATTAAACTTGATGCTTTTTTTAACTCATCATTTAGCATATGAGCCATTTTTTGTAAGTCTTTGATATTACTGTATGCTAAGGAATGAGAATTCAATAAAACCCGAAACAAAACCTGACAGGTTTTTAAAACCTGGAAGAATGGCTCAAAAGTTTTGGAAGTTATTAAATCCTCATTCCTAAGCAAAGTTTTCTGGCGTTTTCAATTTTTTATAAATCCTTTTTAAAATGCAATCCTTGTCGTTCTTGCCCGTTCAATCTGAATGCGCCCAATCAGATTATATAAAAAAGGTAGCGAGATAGTAAAAAATTAATGAAACCAACGAATTTTTTTATAATTTTTAAATTTGCGGTAAATCTCCCCATTAACGAATTTTCCCCTTCACTTATTATTTTGTATTTTATTATTTAGTCAAATAATTCACACATTCTGTCTGTCGTCATAATTAAACATCCAGTCTATGATATAATCATTCAGTTATTCATGAATTATCTATTTTTATCATAATATCTTCGCCAATTAAAAAATTGAGTTATTTTTTTTAAAATACTCACGTTGTTTTTAACAAAATCAATAGCTTAAAAACTCATATTTCTAAGAATTTATCATTTTTATTTGTTGTAATACCTTCGCCAAATGATAAAAAATCAGAAAAATTTCGTTCCTGAATACTCGATGATCAAGTTTCCTTCCAAAACTACAAGGATTATATTTTAGAAAGGATTAGATCAGACTTATAGCTTGCTATAATGGCTTTAACTCTTTTTTGGTAATAAACCCAAATCACACCCCGATCCAATCCCTTATAAAATACAATCCCTGTAGTTATTGTCAGAATTTGGTAACAAACCCAAATACCCCCATGGTTCATGACAATAACTACAAGGATTATATTTTAGAAAGGATTAGATCAGACTTATAGCTTGCTATAATGGCTTTAACTCTTTTTGGGTAATAAACCCAAATCACCCCCCGATCCAATCCCTTATAAAATACAATCCCTGTAGTTATCGTAAGAGCAATAACTACAAGGATTATATTTTAGAAAGGATTAGATCAGACTTATAGCTTGCTATAATAGCTTTAACTCTTTTTGGGTAATAAACCCAAATCACCCCCCAATCCAATCCCTTATAAAATATAATCCCTGTAGTTATTGTCAGAGCAAGAACTACAAGGATTGTATTTTAGAAAGGATTAGATCAGTCTTATAGCTTGCTATAATGGCTTTAACTCTTTTTGGGTAATAAACCCAAATCACACTTATAGCTTGCTATAATAGCTTTAACTCTTTTTGGGTAATAAACCCAAATCACCCCCCGATCCAATCCCTTATAAAATATAATCCCTGTAGTTATTGTCAGAGCAAGAACTACAGGGATTGTATTTTAGAAAGGATTAGATCAGTCTTATAGCTTGCTATAATGGCTTTAACTCTTTTTTGGTAATAAACCCAAATCACACCCCGATCCAATCCCTTATAAAATACAATCCCTGTAGTTATTGTCAGAGCAATAACTACAAGGATTAGATCAGACTTATAGACTGAAAAAAATTTTGTAATATCAAATGCTTACAAAAAAATTGCGAAATATTCAATATTGATGAGTTAAAAAAAGCATCAAGTTTAATGCATATCTCGTCAAAATGGTTCCCAATCAAATCCTTTCTAAAATACAATCCTTGTAGTTATTGCTAAGAATTTAGAAGGAAAAGTGACCCTGAAAATGGGAATGCGCCCACATCGAGTAAATAATTGATTTTGTGGCGCCCTTCATTTATCCTAAAAAGTGCTCAGGCGTGGGATTGCCCCTACAATATATAATGGGCATGTAGGGGCAATCCTTTATGGTTGCCCAACATTTTTGAAGGGTGCCGATTTTGTTATAAATAAAAAACAGAGTTTTTTAAAAAAATGCCCAAATTTTCAAATTGGTGAAGGTATTATTTATCAATAAATAAATATCACTTGATGTTCAAGTTTTTTCATCAGTTTGTCTATAACTACAAGGATTATTTATAATAAAGGATTAAATCATCAGAATTCGAGTAGGTTAAGTGCCTTCGCCAAAAAAATTTTTATTCACCGCATCGAACCTAAGTTTTTTCAAAAAAACGATGATCTAATCCTTTTTTATAAATAATCCTTGTAGTTATAGAGCAAGCTTCCAAAAACTTGAAGATCGAGTATAACTTGATGTTCAAGTTTTTGATTGGCGTCGCATCAATTTATTTTCGAGTGTTTAAATATACAACTTATTGATTTTTAATGTTATTTTTTATTTTTCAGGTTATTTATTGAAAAAACTTAAAATGATATTTCTTGATAAATCAACGATTTACAAAGAACTTGAGTATTGAGTCTGACTAATCTAGGAGGCTAACTTGTCTAATTCACAGATAGTTACCATTGAAGGTAACGAAGCAGCGGCTTATGTTGCACACAAGACGAACGAAGTGATTGCCATCTATCCAATCACCCCTTCTTCGGGCATGGGGGAATTGTGTGATGACTACTCTTCCCGAGGGAGGAAAAACCTGTGGGGTACGGTGCCAACCATCATGGAAATGCAGCACGAGGGCGGTGCTGCAGGTACAATGCATGGTGCCCTGCAAACAGGGAGCCTCACCACGACATTTACCTCATCCCAAGGTTTGCTCCTAATGATCCCCAATATGTATAAGATCGCAGGTGAGTTGACTCCAGCTGTCATCCATGTCGCGGCGCGAGCATTGGCTGCCCAAGCCTTATCAATCTTTGGTGATCATAACGACATCATGTCTGCCCGTACGACAGGGTTTGCCATGTTGGGTTCTTGCTCCCCTCAAGAAGTGATGGATGGTGCCTTGATCACCCAAGCTGCAACATTGGAATCTCGGATACCCTTTATGCACTTTTTCGACGGTTTCCGTACCACACACGAAGTCGCCAAAATCACGCTCATTGATGATGAAACCATGCGAACCCTGATCACGGACGAATTGGTACGTGCCCACAGAAGACGTGCCATGACACCAGATCGTCCCGTTCTTCGTGGTACTGCCCAAAATCCTGATGTCTATTTTCAGGCGCGTGAGACAGTCAACCCTTATTATGAAAAGGTGCCTGAAATTGTGCAGTCAGTCATGGACAAATTTGCCACACTGACAGGGCGGCAATATCGGCTATTCGATTATTTCGGTGCAAAGGATGCCGAAAAAGTGATAGTTCTCATGGGTTCTGGGGCAGAGGCAACCCATGAAACGGTGGAACATTTGCTGGGAGAAGGCGAAAAGGTTGGTATGCTGAGAGTGCGACTGTTTCGTCCGTTCTCCAACAAACACCTCATTGAAGCACTGCCTGCCACTGTGCGTAAAATTGCCATCCTCGATCGTAGCAAAGAGCCGGGTGCCAGCGGCGAAGCCCTCTATAAGGATATTATCACCGCCTTATTCGAATATGTCTTTACCGGCGGAGAAAAATTCCAAGTAATACCCCGCATAGTGGGGGGTCGTTACGGCTTGTCTTCCAAGGAATTTAACCCGGGGATGATCAAAGGTGTCTTTGATGAATTAAATAAAGCCTCACCGAAGAACAATTTCACCATTGGCATCATCGACGATGTCTCCCATACCAGCCTTGATTGGGATGATACATTTCAAACCAATGCCACCAAGAAACTGACACAATGCGTCTTTTATGGACTCGGTTCCGATGGTACAGTCAGTGCTAACAAGAACTCCATCAAGATTATCGGAGAAGGGACAGACCTATATACCCAAGGCTATTTTGTCTATGACTCCAAAAAGGCGGGGGCGATGACGGTTTCCCATCTCAGGTTTGGGCCTGAACCGATCCGCTCTACCTATCTCATCGGCGATAATCAAGCCCATTTCGTGGCTTGTCATCAACCGATTTTCTTGGAACGTTATGATATGCTCGACAAAGCAGAAGAAAATGGCGTTTTCCTGCTTAATTCCCCCACACTGGCGGATCAGGCTTGGCAGACCATGCCACAGGAAATGCAGCGGCAGATCATTGAAAAGAAACTGGCGTTCTATGTCATTGATGCCTATAAGGTAGCCAATGAATCAGGTATGGGTCGGCGCATCAACACCATCATGCAAACCTGCTTTTTCGCGATTTCCGGCATTCTACCGAGAGATGAAGCCATTAAAAAAATCAAGGGTGCCGTTGAGAAGACTTACGGTAAAAAAGGGCAGAAGGTGGTGGATCGCAATTTTGAAGCAATTGATGCCACGCTTGCTAACCTGCACAAGATCGAGGTACCCGCCGAAGTCACTTCGACAATTAAAAAGGTCCTACCAGTCCCTGTTCATGCCCCTCAATTTATTCGCGAAGTCACTGGCGAAATCATTGCCGGGCGGGGAGAAAAGCTGTCAGTCAGCCAACTGCCCGCTGACGGTTCTTGGCCTACAGGCAGTGCGGCTTGGGAAAAGCGCAATATCGCTTTAGAAATACCTGTGTGGGAAGAGGAACTTTGCATCCATTGTGGTAAGTGTCCATTCGTGTGTCCCCATTCTGCCATTCGCAGCAAAGTCTTTCCAGAAACTCTCACAAAGGACGCACCGTCCACCTTTAAACATGTCCAAGTCAAGGGCAAAGAGTTTCAGAAAGGCGAACATATCACCTAGCAAGTGGCGCCAGAAGATTGTACGGGCTGTGGATTGTGCGTGGCGGTTTGTCCGGCTGCGGACAAGAAGAATCCTAGCCGCAAGGCGCTCAACATGGCAGCACAGCCACCGTTGCGAGCGCATGAGCGGGAAAACTGGGACTTTTTCCTGAAATTGCCCGAATATGATCGCAACCAGCTTCGTTGGACTACTATGAAAGGCGCGATGATTGCACAACCCCTATTTGAATCTTCCGGTGCCTGTGTCGGTTGTGGCGAAACACCTTATATTCGCCTTGCAACCCAGCTATTTGGGGACAGAATGATTATTGCTAATGCCACCGGTTGTTCCTCTATTTACGGCGGTAACCTGCCCACCACCCCCTATACGACTAATAAAGATGGACGTGGCCCCACATGGAATAACTCCCTATTTGAGGATACTGCTGAGTTCGGACTGGGTTTCAGATTATCCATAGATAAACAAGCTGCCACCGCCCGCCATCTGCTGACCGAACTTCAGAACCAGATCGGCGAACAACTGGTGCAGGATATTTTGAACGCGAACCAATCGACTGAACCGGGCATATTCCAACAACGCGAACGGCTGGAAGTGGTGAAAAAAATCCTCAAAGACATAGCAATTGAGGATGCTCGCAACCTAGAATCAGTGCTTGATACTTTGGCTAAAAAGAGTGTCTGGATATTCGGAGGCGATGGCTGGGCTTATGATATCGGTTTTGGTGGGGTAGATCATGTACTCGCTTCTGGACACAATGTCAATATCTTAGTACTGGATACAGAGGTTTATTCTAACACGGGCGGACAGATGTCTAAGTCAACACCCATTGGCGCAGTCGCTAAGTTTGCTTCGGGGGGGAAACCGCTTGCCAAGAAGGACCTCGCCATGATTGCCATGACTTATGGTCATGTCTATGTCGCGCAGGTGGCTTTCGGTGCGAAGGATATGCGCACTCTAAAAGCTTTCTTTGAAGCAGAGTCTTTTGATGGGCCTTCACTGATCATTGCCTATAGTCCCTGTATTGCTCACGGTATTGATCTGTCATTCAATCTGCGCCAACAAGAACTTGCTGTGAATAGTGGTCATTGGCCTTTATTCCGATACGATCCGCGCTTAAAGGCGCAAGGAAAAAACCCCCTACAGTTGGATTCTAAAGAACCTAAGATTCCTATCAAGGAATTCACTGAAACGGAAACACGGTTCAGTATGCTTTACCGCACTGCCCCAGATGATGCCGAGAAATTCCAACAACAAGCTCAGGAAAACGCGACTCGGCGGTTTAATTACTATAAACAACTTGCTGCCCTTTCTTTCAAGGAAGAGAAGTAAGTTAAGTCCGAAAAAACCTGACAGGTTTCCAAAACCTGTCAGGTTTATACCAAGTCAAGTTAAGTCCGAAAAAAAACCTGTCAGGTTTATACCAAGTTAAGTCCGAAAAAAACCTGACAGGTTTATAGCATACGAAAAAACCGAGTGCAGGAGATTTGTTTTGGTTTCAGTCAGGTAGGGTGGGTAAAACGTCTTTTTGTTGTGCATCGGCGTTTCAATTTGATGGGCTAACTTATTATGCGTTGGAATGAAAAGAATGCCGATGCACGCGGGCGGATAGATCATGGATAAAGTCAAAGATCATGGCGCTAAGCGATCCCACCCTACCTAGCTAAATGTTGGACTTCCTATCGTCAGTCCAACCTACGTGCTTATGGACAGTGGATTAGCGCGTAGGGTGGAGTGAGCTTGCGAACTCCAACTAAATGTTGGACTTCCTATCGTCAGTCCAACCTACGTGCTTTTTTGCCCACCACATTATTCACAAATTTAATGGCGACGACAAATTATATCTTGCAAAAAGACGTTGCCCACCCTACCCGGCTAATTATTGTTAAGTCTTTATTATTTGAAAAAATCTTCAATACTAAAATTCCTTTTTATGAATTCTTTCAGCATTTCTCTGATTTCGCCAATTTCTAATAACAAGGGGAGGGTTCGTTCTACCATCTGTAATATTTTTTCTTTGTTATCCAAATCTATCTCTATTAGGTACTTTTTGACTTTTTCTGGATAATGATAGAATTCTGTCAAAGACTGTAGATTATAATCTATTGCGACAATTTTATCTATTGGTACCAATATCATTGCACTACCTTCTCTTGATGGGCCATTGTGATAAACAATTTGAGGAATGGCCAATATCCTTCCTGTGTAAATTTTTTTATTTCCTCGTTGAGATATACCAACTAAATGACCTAACAGTTCTTCATCTTGTATTTTCAAAATCCAGTAAAGCGTTTTAAGTGACTGCCCTAATTCGTTAGCTGCTTTTTTTAGCTCTTCCGAACGTGATGCCAAAGCTATTTTTTTGTTACGAACAACTGTCCAAGCAATTCGATCATCGGCTATATATATTGCCATTTCTTGTATTAATAATTTAGAATGGTATTCAACATTCTCTAAATTTTCATAAAGCCTTAGTAGCTCTTTTACTATTTTTCTTTTTGATTCTGTAATCTTGAAGAGTTCATCTTTTGAAATATCTAATAATGGCTTAAATGCAATTGATAGCACTTTAGTCAATAGGTTTAGCATTTTATTAACCTTTCTGTAGCACTAACACCGTTCTTTACCCGCCGAAGGTCGGGAGCAAGACAAAGTTAGAATTATATTTTTACTCAGATTCATCTTCGTCAGAGGTTGGATAAACTGACAATCCTAAAGAAATCCCAATGCTACCCATTAGTAATAGCGCGTAGGGTGGAGTGAGCTTGCGAACTCCAACTAAATGTTGGACTTCCTATCGTCAGTCCAACCTACGTGCTATTTTCACCCGTTTTGTTGAAGCCGGGTCGCCATTCCCTTCCCTTATGAGTGACACAGAGATAAAACGATGGCTTACCGGTCTTGATGTCAACACCGGTTGGAATCGAATATTTTAGACCCGTTTTTTGGCAAGTGGAAGGACAATCCAGTTTTTGGCCCGCGAAAATCCATTGTACATACAATTGGCGTGCTTCCGCTACGGACGAAAGTCCCAAGCTCAATATGCCAAAAATCACCACAAATAACTTTGCTCTTGACATTTATTAGGTATCTCCTATATAAGAATAAAGTTAAGTTCACTGTTTTTTAATTTCATCACTTCATAACTCTCGGTTCGTTCATTTGCTTTGTCGTTATAAAAATTCTTGACGATATCAATTGATAATCAAGAACATCAATAATAACAATGAGTTATGTCTATTTGTGATTGAAACTCATCTTGTGGCTCATGAGGGTTCACTGTGACATCACACCTGCCCTCGAAACGCACGATGGCATTCCTCAGTCAAGCGAATCAATTGGCTGAGTGCTCTTATGTGAACCACGCAGCCGACTGGGTTGCGATTTTTATCAGTGAAGCAAGCATAGAGTGGGATCTACCTAGCAGCCCCAGCACTCTCAAGATGGCTCTCGCTGGGGCAATACCAAAATCTTGATGAGCCATTTTTAATAATACCTTCGTCAAACTTGTCAAAATAAGGAATTCATCGAAAATATCAACTCTTAAATTGATGAAAGTTAGAAATCAAAACCTTTTCAAAAATTGCCGAAACTTTCAAATTGGCGAAGGTATTATTTTAAGTCTAAAATTATAGAATGGCTAAAAATAATGCCATTAAAAATAATGAAATCCATAATAACACATTTGGTCAAATTTTGTCAAATGACCGACAGGCGATCACACGCCATCGTCGTTTTATATTCATCAATAATAGTATTATAAGTAATTGATAATTAAAGAAATTAAATATTTTTAACCCGCTTAACCCATTTTTTTTCAATGAGCAAAATTTAAAATTTCACGATGCTCAATTTTTTTAACTATTTGATTATGAAAAAAATATTTTTTTCCTTCATGGCACTTTAATATAAAATGCTTAAAAATCAATATATTAAAAAAATGGCACCTCGCGTGTTAATTTGCAAAAAATTGATTTGAAAAGCGCGTTATAAAAAAAGGTTTTGAAAAAATCACATGTTTGAACAATGTACTTAACGCAAAAGGTAAGTGCTATAATCAGAAATTTTTGTTTAACTCTGGAGAAATACAATGTCATTTAGTGAATACAGAAATTATTCGTTGGCTGAATTGAAAAGTATTTTTAAGGTAAAAATACAGAAAAATGAGAATTTGTTTAGCACTTTTAAACCAAGCAATAAACAATATTCCACTTTACAAAGCGCCGTAAAAAAGATGACATCCCGTCTTAATTTATCAAAATCAGATAACGAAGCAACAAGAGGGAGCCTTTTAGTTTCACATATTTTGTGGGAAGCGAGTGACGTTTACAATTTAGGTATCTTCTTTGAACCACTCGTAGAAATTAGCCTTGATGAAATGCCTAAGCTACCCCATCAACTAAATGGTAAATATGATTGTGCTTTGAGCCTTGATGATATTGATTTTATCTCACCTATTATCTCAGTAGTTGAAGTGAAAAAAAGTAATTTATCTGATGGTTTAGGGCAGTGTTTAGCTGAAATGTACGCGACTCTCAAGAAGTTTAAGCAGGATAAAGTGTATGGTATTATAACCGATGGTGAGGTGTGGAAATTTTTTTTGCTGAAAGAGGCTATCTTGTTTGTTAACGAAAATAATTATTACATCAGCAATGTACCTGATATTGTTGATAGGATTGGTTATATAGCAGAAATCTTTAAAGAAGCCGGATAGGATGGGCGTACCGGAACCGCCTTCATTTCTAGCATAAGTCATTCCAAAATGGAATTTGGGAACGAGGGTACGGATTTTTAAAAAAAACTAACTACAAGGATTGTATATAAGAAAGGATTTTTAATCACTCAATTTCATTAAGTGTTATTTTTACTATTTTTAATAAAAACAATGAGTTAGCATATAACCATTTCTAGTTCCCAAACTCTGTTTGGGAATTCATTTAAGTTTGCTCCGCAAACTGCTTTGCTTCGCGTTGCGAAAGTCATTCCCAAATGGAATTTGGGAACGAGGGTAAACACTTGCCCACCCTACATGACTGCTTTGCTTCGCGTTGCGGAAATCATTCCCAAATTCCATTTGGGAACGAGAAAGAAACAAACTATAAGCCAGTGTAGGGTGGGTAGAGGAACGCAACGAAGTAACGGAACGTTAAACCCACCTTTTTTTTTATGAATGGTGGGTTGGGCGTTCCGCCACTTCGTTGCCGCTTCGCTCCTACCCACCCTACGCTCTCTACGCTCGCTGATTCAGACAATAATAATGTCTTAAGTAAGTGCCATTACCCTGTAGGGTACTTTAGCTTTTAGCCATGAAACTTCGTTCCGGAACATAGCGGAGATCAATTGATTTCTTGGCTATCAATTATTTATTGTACCTCCTTTTGGTTAGAATAAAGTTAAATTAGAAATATCGATTAGTTAATTCCATGTTGGTAGAAAACATATTCTTTCTCTACAGCATTTGAACCGCCGCAAAACGTCAGTCAATCAGTTTTAAAATATCCACAAACAAAACTCGTAAGCAGAACAATAAAGCAATGGCACCAAACAGCAAATGCCCTATATCATTATCACCGTCTTCGTTTCGGTGGGTTAATCCATGGTAGGCGATACCCCCTGTCACAATGACAAAAATGTAGTCAAACACGATTACCCTCTTTAGAAGTGTTATAGTTAGCATTCCAGATAAATATAGGATTGACGCATAAAATATGTAACTATTTGATTTTATTAAAAAATTTATTTTTTCGTTTAGTAATTTTTTAAGTTATTGATTTATATTGACTTAATTAGTAACTACTCAGTATTCTATAGGTAAAGGGGATTGCTATTGTATGCAGCGTTGTGATGTAAAAATTTGATTTGATAGATACAGTTTTGATCGTCGAAAAAAACCTGACACTCGATGTTCAAGTTTTTTTTAACCATTTATTTATAACTACAAGGATTATTTATAATAAAGGATTAGATTGTACCAAGCTCGAAATTCGTGATTCCGTTAAATTTTCCCTCGAAATAAATGAGGATGAGACTTATCTCACCGCTTGCCCAAAGTCTTATCCTTTATTATAAATAGTTACAGTCGAGTCTCTATATCGCTATAGAGTCCCTCTGCTACAAAACCGTGCTTGAGACTGATCCCGAACACGGCTCCCCATGTGCAATCCCCTATGGGGCATCAAAAAAAAATTTTTTTTTTTGACTTGACAAACCTTCTTTTGTAGGTAGTACTTGCTTTTAACAGCGTTCCAATATTATCAAAGGATGGCATTCTTGGGCTATCCTTTGTCTATTCACCCGCATTCTTGGCGGGACCTATTACTCGTTGATTTGCTACTGCACAAGGCTAGGCAATCAGCGCGTTCCTATTATCCTTATTGTTACAATAAGGCATTAGCTTCTTCCTAGCGTCCTACCCGCTTGCCGCGTTATCTAATGACTAGTTAAACCTCTCTTTTAAAAAAAAAAAATCTAAGAGTGCGTACACAAGCGTTTTTCCAAGTACCGTCATGAGTGTATCTTGGTAGTTTAGGCCCT
>Ga0233403_10000762_pt1 | contig 15485 bp, 11 predicted proteins | sample Na_oxic_1_MG_FD_179866 | JGI IMG/M metagenome (GOLD analysis project Ga0233403, IMG submission 179866) | Seawater microbial communities from Saanich Inlet, British Columbia, Canada - Na_oxic_1_MG | ecosystem: Environmental > Aquatic > Marine > Inlet | place: Canada: British Columbia | collected...
AGGGCTTTGCAAAATAAATTTTGCACTCCAATCAGGGCTTTGCAAAATAAATTTTGCACTCCAATCAGGGCTTCGCAAAATAAATTTTGCACTCCAATCAGGGCTTTGCAAAATAAATTTTGCACTACAGGCTTCGCATTTTTTATAAATTCCCTATTTTAAATCAGGGTAATAAAGCGATGCCTGTGAGGCCTAGGGTTTCTGATAACCCATTCATAATATTCATATTTTGTACGGCTTGCCCGGCTGCACCTTTGACTAAATTATCAATGACTGAGAGTATGACAATTCTATTACCGTTTTGAGGGCGATGCACTGCTAATCGACATGTATTTACCCCGCGCACACTGCGCGTTTCGGGATGAGATTGGGGGGGCAAAACATCGACAAACGGTTCTTCTTGATAACGCTGAATCAATATCGCTTGTATCTCTTCTATTGATATATCATGTATCAAGGTTGCGTACAATGTGGCCTCAATACCCCGTATCATGGGGACTAAATGGGGCACAAAGGTTAAATCAACTGGCTTTGCACTTGAGGCATTTAAACTTTGACAAATTTCTGGCCAATGGCGATGTCCTGATACATTGTAAGCTTTAAAACTGTCATAGACTTCACCCATTAGCATCGGCATACTCGCCTTACGGCCGGCTCCACTCACGCCTGATTTGGCATCGGCTATTAAGTGTTGTGGTTCAATGATACCGGCTTCTAATAAGGGTAACAATCCTAATAGTACTGCGGTTGGATAACAACCTGGGTTGGCGACTAAACGCGCTTTAGCAATCTGCGCTCGGTACCATTCAGGCAAACCATACACGGCTTCTTCAAGCAATTCAGGACAGCTATGTTCCATACCATACCATTGTTGCCAAGTATTCACCGCTTTAAGGCGAAAATCAGCGGCTAAATCAATCACTTTTACCCCGGCATTGAGCAAATCTGGTGTGGTTTGCATAGCGGTGCCATTAGGCGTTGCGAAAAAGACGATATCACAATCTGCTAAATTATCCAGTGTCGGCTCTGTAAATTTTAAATTAATTCGTTCCCGCAAATTAGGAAATAAATCGGCCACAGCGGTTCCCGCTTCTGCACGAGATGTGACAGCTTGCACTTGCACTTGGGGATGCTGTGCCAATAAACGTAATAATTCTACTCCAGTGTAACCCGTACCCCCTATGATGCCAACTTTAATCATTGGTTTTTTAATTCCTCAAAAATTATGTTTGTATTAAGCGCGATAGCGACTGAAATCTCAAATCAATTCGTCTATGATTGTTTGATTATAAAAAAATGTCGATAAGAAATAAATTTGATAAACTGATTTATAGAGGTTCAGAAAAATAATTTCACACCAAGGGGCGATAACAAAGGTTCGCCCCTACATTAATTAATCATAATTTGGGGGCGAATCTACGTGTTCGCCCTTTTGAGCTATTGTTCATTTTTCATTCTTAATTCATTATCAGGGTAAAATAGATAACTATTTGATTTGATTTAAAGTTATATATAACCCAATATACCGTATTTTATAATTTTCAATTTTCAATTTCCAATTTTTGTAATCATGTCTAGCAAATACCTGTTTGTCGCGATAGCTTTTACATTGTGTAGCCTGTTTTCTATTGTGGGATTTATAACCGTACAAAAAATAGAACAACGGCAGTACCGTCATGAATTTAACGATGCCGCTCAAGAGCGTATTTTGGCCGTAAACGAGACTCTCGAAAATATTTTTGAAGTGTTGTATGCGTTGGCTACTTTTTATGAAATGTCCAATCGTCAACTGACTCGGCAGGAATTTAAGACGTTGGTGTCTCCCTTTTTATCACGTCATCCTGAAATTTTAACACTTAATTGGATTCCCTACGTTTCTGATATTCAACGTGGCGATTATGAAGTCGCAGCACGGCAGGATTATCCCCATTTTCAGTTTACCGTGTTAAATGCTGAAGGCAAGCTGATCACGGCCCCGCGAAGCGCCGAATATTTTCCCATTTATTATACTGTCTCTGAAACTGAGACGATGTTAGGCTTGAATTTAGCTTCAGAACCCTTTTTTTTAAAAGCCATAATGGGGGCCAGTGAGGCGCATACCCCACAAGCGACAAAACGATTTCAGTTCAGGATAGAAAACGATGAACCATTTAATAATATATTAGTGTTTCATCCTATTTACCATCAAGCATCGCTTATCAAAATGCCGACACAACAACAAGCACATTTGCAAGGTTTTATTATGGGCAAGATTCGGATAAAAAACCTGATAGAGCATGCTTTGCAACTTATGAAACCCAAGGGTATCAACATTCTCCTACAAGATGAATCGGCACAGCCTACAGAACGTTTTTTGTATTTTCATCAATCTGGCAAGCGTACTGGCAAGCAAACTATAATCCATCAGAAAGAAAAGTTAGGCAGTAGTTTGTATTATAGGGAAACCTTTGAAGTGGCTGGACGTACTTGGTCTATTTTATGTACCCCTCATTCAACAAGTCAATTCATAACCGGCATCACTTGGACATCCTTAGGCACTTTGCTAAGTGGATTATTGTTAACACTGTTATTGCCCCTTTATCTCTCTAATTCAATTAAATATACCCGTCAACTTCAATCTGAGATCAAACAACGTTTTGATGTCGAAGCTGCACTCAAGCATGCCCAAAACAATTTAAAAGAATATAATCGTACACTAGAACTACAAGTCGCTAAACGCACCCAAGAATTGTTTGATAACACGATTTTACTGCAAAAAGAAATACAAGAGCGTCAACAGGCCGATGAAGCACTACGCAAGAGTCAAAAAAGAATATTCCGTTTTTTTGAATTACCTTTGGTTGGGATGACAATCACTAGCCCTTCAAAAAAGTTGATTGAAGTCAATGACAAATTCTGTGAAATGTTTGGCTATTCACGAGAAGAACTTTCTCGTAAAACTTGGGCTGATTTAACCCATCCAGATGAACTGACTCAGAATCTGCAACAGTATAATCTGCTTTTGGCAGGGGAAATTGAAGGTTTTTCAATAGAAAAAAGATATATTCGCAAAGACGGACAGATTTTTTATGCGACAGTGTCGGTGCGTGGTGTGCGTCATATTGATAATACTTTAGATTATATTGTTGCCGTCGTACAAGACATTACAAAGCGTAAACAAGCTGAGAAAAAGTTGCAGGAAAAAGAAGCTTTTTTGCGCTTAGTCATAGACAAGATGCCTCATCAAATATTTTGGAAGGATATGAACGGTGTTTATTTAGGATGTAATAAGCATTTTGCTCAGTCATACCATAAAAAAAGTCCTAATGAGATTGTGGGACAAACTGACTTTGATTTGATTGCGAAAGAGCAGGCACAAAGCGTGCAAGAGATTGATCGCCGTCTCATGGAAACCGATATTCCTGAATATCATTTTGTTGAAGAGATTTTACAAGCTGATGGGCGTAAAAGTTGGCTGGAAACGAGCAAAATGCCTTTGCATGATATGACATGTGAAGTCGTGGGTTTATTAGGCATCAGTGAGGATATCACAGAAAGCAAGATCACTGAGGCATTACTGAAAGAATATAACCAAATTTTAGAGCGTGAAGTGGCTGAAAGAACCCGTGAATTACGCGATAAAGAAACTTTTTTGCGCTTAGTGATAGACAACATTCCTCAGTTTATTCTTTGGAAAGATATTAATTTGGTGCTTTTAGGCTGTAATCAGCAGGTAGCCCAATTTCTCCACTTAGACAATCCCACCAACATCGTGGGCAAAACTGATTTTGAGTTATTTCGGGAAGAACAAGCACGGATGTCCCGTGAACAAGATGATCGTATCATGAAAACGGATAGGCCTGAATATCGTTACGTTGAAGAAGTTCGGCAACCTAATGGTCAATCATTCTGGACTGAAAGTAATAAAATCCCTCTGCATGACGAGACGGGCAAAGTTGTTGGTATTTTAATCACGGCCCAAGATATCACCGCACGTAAACAAGCAGAAGCGCAACTGACAGCGGCTTATAACGAACTCAACCACTTCAAAATGACATTGGATACGACACTCGATGGCGTATTTATGGCAGATGCTGCAACATTACAGTTTTTTTATGTCAATCAAGGCGCAGTCAAGCTATTGGGTTATACACAAGAAGAGTTGTTACAAATGAGTCTTCTGGATATCGCGCCAGAATACAACACGTTAGCGCTTTTTCAAGCATTGATCGCCCCTTTAATGGCCGGTTCAGAGCCTGCTATGATGTTTGAAACCGTCAATCAGGATAAATATGGTCTGTCGATTTCAGTGGAAGTTTTTCTACAGTATATTCAAGTGACTGGACAGCATCGTTTTGTGATGATGGTGCGCGATATTACTGAGCGTAAGATAACCGATGATCAATTACTATCTGCTTATAACGAATTGAATCAGTTCAAAACGACGTTGGATATGACGTTAGATAGCGTGTTCATGCATGATGATAAGCAATTGCAGTTTTTTTATGTCAATCAAGGTGCCGTTAACCATTTAGGCTATACTGAAAAAGAACTGTTGCAAATGACACCGCTTGATATTTTACCTGAATATTCAAGAGAAGATTTAGAGACTTTCCTCATACCTTTACGTAATGCGACTCAACCTACAGTCACTTTTGAAACCCTATACCAGCATAAAAAGGGTCACTTAATTCAGGTAGAAATCTTCTTACAATATATCAAAGTACCACAAGAACAAAATCGCTTTGTTGCTATTGCGCGTGATGTTAGCGAGCGCAAACAGGCGGAAGCAGCCTTGCGCGAAGCGAAAGAAGCGGCTGAAGTTGCGAATCGTGCAAAAAGCGCCTTTCTTGCCAACATGAGCCACGAGTTACGTACACCACTCAACGGTATTTTAGGCTATGCCCAAATTCTCCAATGGGATGACAATTTAACTGCGGAACAACAAGAAGGAATTGAAATCATCCAAAGCAGCGGTGAGTACTTGTTAACCTTGATTAATGATGTATTAGATCTGTCTAAGATTGAAGCTGAGCGTTTGGAACTCATGCTTTCAGCATTTCAGTTTGATGACTTTTTAAAAGGGATTAATGACTTATTTCAGCTACGAACCAAAGAAAAGGGCATTGTTTTTCATTATCATGCACTAACACAACTCCCGAACAGGGTTTACGGCGATGAAACCCGGTTGCGACAAATTCTCATCAACTTGTTGAGTAATGCTGTCAAATTTACTGAAGCGGGCGAAGTCAACTTTAAAGTCAGTTTTGATTGTCATCAAATCCGTTTTCAAGTGGAAGATACTGGTATTGGGATTGCCCTTGAAGAAATTGACAAAATCTTTTTGCCCTTCCAACAGGTTGGCGATAAGAATTATCAGGTGCAAGGTACAGGATTAGGTTTGGCTATCAGCAAAAAATTGGTTGATATGATGGGGGGAGTATTACGGGTTGAAAGTACATTAGGACAAGGCACAAGGTTTGGGTTGAATATTGATTTGCCAGAGGTTTCCAATGAGAATGCCTTGCAACCTGAACAACGGGTGATTATTGGCTTTGAAGGCACACCGCGCAAAATTTTGGTGGTTGACGACATCAAGGAAAATCGATCCCTCTTGGTTAAGCTGTTATCCCCATTAGGTTTTGAAATCGTAGAAGCTTGCAATGGAGTGGAAAGTGTAGAAAAAGCACAGCAATTAAGGCCGGCTTTAATTTTGATGGACTTGATCATGCCTGAAATGGATGGGTTTGAAGCAACACGTCAAATCAGAAAATACCCTCAGCTAAAAGAGGTGCCCATCATTGCCATTTCGGCCAGTGCGTTTGATTTTCATCAACAGCAAAGTCAGGAAGCGGGCTGTGATGATTTTATTGCTAAACCCTTTAAGACAGATGTCTTGATTGAAAAATTACATAAATATTTGAATTTAAAGTGGATTTATAAATATTGATAACTTTATAACGCTAAAGACGCTAAAGACGCAAGAGACGCATCGATTTCTCTTGACAGCTTCTTTAGCGTCTTTTGCAAAAAAGCGCGTTTATTTTTAAAGACTATGCAATTGCTGCATAGCCTTATTAACCTCTCCCGCCACTATCAGTGGCATCACTTCAAGCGCGGAATTCATCGCGCCTTCAATAGCCGTTTGCTCGTCATGGGTTGGGGCATTCAAAACATAATTCACCACTTGATCTTTATGTCCAGGATGGCCTATACCCAATCGTAATCGCATAAACTGATTACTACCAAGATGAGCAACAATATCTCTCAAACCATTATGCCGACAATCACTTCCCCCTTTTTTAAGACGAACAGTACCAGGCGGAAAATCCAGATCATCATGAACGACTAAAATCTGCTCGACGGGGATTTTATAGTAGTGAGCTAAGGCAACAACGGCTTGTCCGCTACGGTTCATGAATGTATTAGGTTTGAGTAACCAACACTTTGAAGAAGGAGAAGTGAGGGATTCCCCCTTTTGAGAAAGAGGGGGAGATTCGATTCGACAGACTTCACCATAAAATTTCGCATCGTGGCGAAATTGCTCGTGAGCCTGTCCTGCCATTTCATCGACTAACCAAAAGCCGGCATTATGGCGAGTTGTAAAATAACGGGGGCCGGGATTACCCAACCCGATTATAAGCGCAATAGACACACTGAGTTCTCATCCTTGTGGTGGTGATTCCGTGTTTTCTTTAGCCTCTGCCTCTTCTTCAGCAGTCTTAGTACCACGCGCTAAATGTACCGAAACGACAGGCAAATTACCCGTCTTCTTCCCTTGTGCTAAAGCCACCAATTCCACATTCTCTGGCAGTACTAAATCAGATAAGTGTAGAATCTGATTAATTTCGATTGCCTCTAAATCGACTTCAATAGATTCAGGCAAATCTTTAGGCAAACAACGTATTTCAACTTGACTTTCATGATGTGAAATCATTCCACCGCCTTGTTTTACCCCGACACATGTGTCTTCATTAATGAAGTGTAAAGGCATAGGCATATGCAAGTGTTGATTCTCACTGATGCGTTGTAAATCCAGATGCAGGATTAAGGGGCGATAGGGGTGACGCTGTAAATCTTTAAGTACCACTTTTTCGCTTTGATTATTAATGTTAACCGTTAAAATCCGCGAGTAAAAGCTTTGATGCTCTAATCTTTTAAGCAATTCGTTATGGGAAAGGCTTAATGCAATAGGTTCTTTACCTGCACCATACATGACAGCAGGCACATAACCGGTATGACGCAGACGGCGGCTCTCAGCCTTACCTCTTTCAGTACGCAGTTGAGCATCAAGTTCAAAAGTTTGCATGTTATTTAAAAAGTCTCCTATCAGTTATCAATTATCAATTATCAATTATCAATTTCGGGTGAATATCGCAACAGTTAAAAACGTTCTTTTGTAGGGCTCCCGACGTCTTTTTGTTGCCCACTAAAAACGTTCTTTTTGTAGGGTCTCTACGTCTTTTTGTTGCCCACCCTCTTCGTCTAAGGTTTAGAATTTGCCTAACCAATCTCCACAAAATACAAAAACCCCAGCTTTTTGAAAAAACTGGGGTTTTATATTAGAGTTTATACCCATTTGAATAGCACTCATTGATTTGATTGAATTGAAAGGCAGTCTCTTACTTAAAAACGCCAAAACCACCAAAAATCAGTAGAATTAGTTATGTTTAAGGGGTAAGCTCCCTAGGTCACAAAAACGACTTGTGACTTTTTATATAATACACAATAGATTTTGAAGATAATCTCATGTTTTATTATAAGTCTAAGATTTTACCAGTATGACATTTTAATACTGAACCATTAATATCTTGCTTTGAAGGCTATCATCCCTTGATAAAAGCCACCTGAAATGCTAACCAAAATTTTATTTTTTGTCAAAGATTTTTTAAATAATTATGATTTTGTTGGTGAAAAGAACTTTTTGTACACTCGTTTTGGTATTTTACGTCGTTTTGGCTTATTTGGTCTAATATGTGAACTGTTCAATGAGGGCGCATTCCTAAAAAAAGGTCATATCGATAAATTTTGAAGGCCCGCTTGGAATGCCTGTTATTTTGCGGCCTGCTTGGAATGCCTGTTATTTTGCGGCCTGCTTGGAATGCCTGTTATTTTGCGGCCCGCTTGGAATGCCTGTTATTTTGCGGATCGCCAAGATTGATAATGACCCTTTTTTTGGGAATGCGCCCGTTCAATGATCACTGCTCATATCAGTTATCAACACTTTGATATTATTGATATTTTGTGATGTGGCCAACCGATTTAATTTGACAAACTAGAGTCATCAATCATAAGGGCCAATGATATACTTAGCGCGGTAACAAACTGAACTTTTTAATGAGGATGGTGGGCAACAAAAACACGTTACCCACCCTACATAAAAGTTTAAATTTATAACCGTGTGCAGTATAGGTTGCATGAATTGATAGCGAATTGCTATTTAGAGTAAGGTGGGTAATAAATGAGTTGTACGGTATTGCCATCAGGATCAAGGCAATAAAAACGGTATGCGCCATCGCGGTGGCTATGTGGTGATGTTTTGAGGGTGATTTGATGTTTTTGTAAAAAGGCATACCACTTGTCCACTTCTGCTGGGGATTGAATAAAAAACCCCATAAGATCAAGGTGTTGAGGGCCTTTGATGTTGTCAGTGGTACGGTGCAAAGCCAGATTATCATTGCCTTTAGTCAAATAAACGTTATCCTCATCCGGTTGCCATTGTATTTTCATGCCCATTAAGTTCATGCCCATTAAGTCGATATAAAAATGCAAGCAAGCTTTTAAATCAGAAACGTTTAAGGCGACATGATGTAGTCCAAAAGTGGGAGGGGGTTGGCATGATGATTGAGGATAGGCAAAAAATGGTGGCTATGAGTGGACTTGAACCACTGACCTCAGCATTATGAATGCCGCGCTCTAACCAGCTGAGCTACATAGCCAACAGAAAGGGAGGCGTATTATGAAGATTTATAAATAAGTTGTCAAGACTTTTTTTTAGCGTTCCCCTTAAACCTTGTTTAAAGCAATGTTTTAAACTATTTGAGACACAAGTCGTCAAAGGCTATCACTACTAAAATTCATTTTAAAACAGTCACTTACAATCACTTATTCATTCATTTATCACTCGCCATGCGCTATTTAGGCTTGGCCTTTTGAAAATGAGCTATTTGCTTAAGCTAATTCTACAATTTCATAATCGTGGGTAATATTCGCGCTTTTGCCTAACATGGCAGATACGGAGCAATAGGTTTCCGCTGATAAATCGACAGCACGTTTCACTAAATTCTTTTTGAGATCGCGGCCGGTAATGATGTAGTGAATATGAATATCAGTAAAAATTTTAGGGTGTTGTTCACGACGTTGTCCACTGACTTCTATCACACAGTCTGTGATATTTTGCCGCTGTTTTTTCAGAATGCTCAAGACATCCATAGCCGTGCATCCACCTAAACCCATTAAGATCATTTCCATGGGACGCACACCTAAATTACGCCCACCAATTTCCCCAGCCCCGTCTATCACAACACCATGGCCGCTTTCTGCCTCTGCCATCAAGCAAGCATTTTCAACCCATTTGATACGTGCTTTCATTCTATTACCCATTATCAATTATCAATTATCACCAATCCATTCCCAATTCACAACGATTGTCTTTAATCTCAATTTAATAGTATGGATATTTGACATAACAACCAGAAGGGATTGTCTCTGGTATACTGACTGGCAAACCTGCCAGTGATTCTTCCAAAGCCGCTTGCACGTAATTGAAATGTATTGAGTTATATCCCCCATATTCGGATTCAAAAGCGCCTTTATATATCAAAGTGCCATAAGGATCAATCAGATACATTTGCGGGGTAGTTTCAACATTATAGCGCCCTGCAACTTCGCCTGAAAAATCGCCCAAAAGGCGATAAGGTAAAAAATAAATGTCTTGCCATCTGATATTATCTTCTTGATCCATGTAGTAGGTACTGTTGATTGCCAACCAAACGACATCCATACCCATGTAATTAAGAGCAAGTTGACGCATTGTGTCTTGTTCATAATGCCGCTGGACACGGACACAATCTGGATCAAACCACTCAAGCACTACATATTTGCCTCTAAAATCAGACAGATTGACGACTTCCCCATAACTATCGACTAAGGTAAATTGTGGCACTTGGAATCCTAGCATAACAGCTGATACTGTGTTGCTCCATACCATCAAAAACAAGAATAAATATAATAGGTTACGCATGATAATCACCGCCTTTTCAGGAAAAGGGTTTTTACTGTCCCAACTCCTTTTGAATCAAGGAGCAAGCAGCACACTTTATAACATAACAGCGTTTCTTTAATCAAGTTTTTTCGATTACTAAAGCCTTATCACAGTCTTATATCACTGATGTATTGAACAACACATCACATTATTAAAATATTTTAATAAACAGTCCGTTCTATTTTTTAGCCTTCATCTCGTATAACTTGATGTTCAAGTTTTTGATGTTATTTAGGCTTTGCAGCAATGACAGATTAAGGGTTTAGATATGTAACTCATTGATTTATAATATTTTTTTGAGTATCCCAACATTAATATTTACTGTTTAAATCAACAATTTACAAAAAACGTGATGATCAAGTATAACTTACATTTCGCTTATTGTTCAAATCAATTTTATAAGTTATTGATTTGACGTATCACTCAACAAGTCAATGGTTGATTGATTTGCTCAAGATTCTCAACTCTCCAAAACACTAGGTAACACTTTGAATTGATTGGATATAATCATAACTTCGTTCTCGCAGTGCCCAAATTTGAGAGATTTCCGCAAGATTTTAGTTTTGTGTGACTGAAGTGGTATTTTCATTTCCAGCATTAGTCTAAAAATGACGAGAATTATTGATAGGTGTTAAACTAATTTGGCGTGTTATCTGAGAAAACCGTACTGAAGGTGAATATAGAAAATATTATGTATCCTTTTGAGTATGCGATATATTGACTCAATTTATAGTTCACCTTAAAGTATGTTTTGTCAGAAAACGCGCCATTTAATTAGAGCATTCACTATTCAAAAAGCGTCAATAATGAAGCGAAGTAACTTACCATTTGCTTCATAAGAATAAGGGGTTACATGAAATCATATTAAAATCAAGCATTAAGGCGATCATTGCCCTAACGACACTGTCGAAGGCAGATTATTATGAGAAGGTTCCTTCACTTTATAACATAAAATCTATGGCATAAAAAATGCGTTAAGTAAAAGTGTTTATTTTTCAATAATATAAAAATAAAGTTTTGGCCATTTTATAAAGCGAATGAAGAGGAGTAATGCGACATGAGTCACAAATATAAAAGCTTCTTGAACCAAAAAGTTTAAAAAGTGGCTTTCAACATTTTTGATGTGTGAAAAAAATTTTTTCCATTTAAAAACAGCCAGTCATATTGAACTACAAAGGATAAATTGTCAAATGTTCAATCAGAAAATCAAAATCAAAATCGTTAAATGTTAAATGGTATAAAAAAATAACTCGTTATACTAGATAGAATTCGTAAACGGATTCTCATGAACTTCCAATCCCTATTGATTAATGAATTATTCTCTATTCGAGGTTCAAGTTTTCGTTAAAAAACTTGAACCTCGAAACCCTTTTTTATTCAGGGGCAACTGAGGGGCAACCATTGCCCCTACTAATATTGATTATGTTTGTAGGGGCAATCCCTTGTGGTTGCCCTTTTACCAAACACGGTATGGTATTTCACATTTCACGATTTCACGCTCAAGTACAGCGAAGCGAAACTTGATTTCACGCTAAAGTTCGTTCCACGAACTTTAGCGTGAAATGTGAAATAAAGTTTTTGCGCGCAAAAACTTTTGCGTGAAATAAAGTTTTTGCTTAAAAAGCTTTTGCGTGAAATGGATATTTTTGTTTTATATTTAGTTAACTTAATTTGTCTACTAATACTTGATGATCAAGTTTTCCGATTTTGCTATATAACTACAAGGATTGTGCATAAAAGGATTAGATTGTGCCAAGCGATTGAAGTCATTGACTTTCATCAATAAATGAATGAGGGCTCCACTGATGAGTTCATCAAATGCCCGGTATTTATCCTTTTTTATAAACAATCCTTGTAGTTATATTATAAGGTCTCATAGTACAATGGCACTGTGGATAAACGAATATTGAAGTTGATGAGAATCGATATCAATGAATTATGAATTATGAATTATGAATTATGAATGAATTGAATAATTCATACAGAATCATTCTAAGGTATGGCTTAAAGGGAAGCCATTAGCTTTGTGAACTTTATGTCTGTCTGGAAGCGGCTCCTTGACATCGCCATTAGCTTTGTCTCCCAAAGGTTTGCCATTCGCCATTGGCGAAGGTATTTATTTATTTAATTATGAGAAATTATTATCAAGTAATGGAGGTCGCACCCAATGCGAGCCCAAATGAGATTAAGCAAGCTTATCATCGGCTTGCCCATAAATTTCATCCCGATAAAAGTCAAGAACAGGATGCAGTGCAGCGATTCCAAGAAATCAATGAAGCTTACGAAGTACTCAAAGACCCGCAAAAACGGGCTCTCTATAACGCCCGTTTTAAGGTTATTTTACCTTACAGCTACAATTGGTTTATTGGCAACAAAAATGCTTGGATGCGTACTGTTGCTCAACGACTTGCTAAGCAAAATGCTTGGATGCGTGTCCAATTCTTGGGACGTGCAAAGAAAAAGGCTGGCATCTATAGTCATGCCAGACGGCCTACTATTGAGGATATCAGTATGAAACCTACCCAAAAATTTCATAAGGTGTTAATGGCCCTCTTTGTGCTTGTCTTGTCAGCGATAACAATTGGTGTTATTTTTGCGGTGGAGCAGATCAGTCAATGGCAAGGTTATCAGCAAGTTCAAACGGGCATTTTACAAGGTGATAAAAAGGCCATTGAAACCTTTGAACGCGCCGATCAGGCGACTCAGAAAAACATTATCGAAGGTGAACAGGTCAAAAAAGCATTGGTTCATTTTTATCTGCAACAGCCAGAGTATCCCTTATGGACTAAATTAGGGCGTTATGACGACACCCTTTCGGCTGAGATTTTAAAGGATGATGATGTTTATCGCACCTTGATAGCCCATTATTATTCGCGGATAGAGGCAGAAATTGAAGCTGATAATTTTGACAAACCCTTATCGTGGTTAGACACGCTCAAGAAGAAGTATCCCGATTCAACTGAATTATCGGATAAATATGAAGCCGTTCAAAGTCAGAAACAACAGCGGTTAGCTGACTTAATTCAACAATACGGAGATTGCTTAAACCAAACGCAAAAACCGCTGCTTAAAAGAACACATTGTATGGTGGAAGCACGGGAAAAAATTATGCGGGTTGGTATTGAACACAATTTACCCACGGATGCGAATCTACCCGCAATGTATGCGGTGGAAGTCCAACAGGTTTTAACTGCAAAAAATTATGCACAGGCCGAAAAATTGCTCTCAGATTGGGAAAAATTGCTACCCGAACCCTCAGAACAACGTGAGGCACTGAAAGCAAGGTTAGCCCTTCACAAACAAGTCAAAACGCTTATTGCTGATTTGACCAGTTCTGATCGGAATAGAATTGTGACCAGACTCAGTCAAATTGCGACAGAACTCAGCTTGAAAAAGGAACTACTGGAAAGGCCTCAAATCCAAAATCATTTACTGAAGTATCACCTGAATGAAGCGCTGGCGTTAATCAGATTCAATGAGGAAGAAGTTAAACTCAATTCAACAACCAAGGAACAGTTGGAAGATATTCTCATGGTGGTGCGTGAAGAAACCAACCAATTTGCACAACCAACACTTTGGGAGAATGAGCCACCATTGCAACAGGTAACTCTCCAAAATAACCAAAATAGCAAGGTGGCTAAACGCCTACAACAGTGTCGAATGCATTATGAGGCAAACCGTTTAACCACGGGCAAAGCCGGCACGGCATTGAATTGTTATAAAACCGTACTGAAACAAGAACGAGGCAATCAGGAAGCGTTAACAGGTTTAAAAACGATAGAAAATCGTTATAAATTATGGGCTGAAGCAGCCTTTCGACAGAACCGACTAGACAGAGTGAAAATTTATCTCGCTGCTATGCAAAAAGTGAATCCGAAATCGCGGACACTTGCACGCTTAAGAAAGCGTTTAAATCAGGCTGTAAGGGGGAAATCATCCAAACAGGAATCACCAACAGTGGTAAAACCTTCTACTTATCGAAAGCCGATAACGTCTTGCGAAGGGTGTACTTGTTCAAACATTCTTAAACAATTATCAATGGGGGTAACACCACTGACAGTAGAGCAAAGGCAGTTTTTACAAACCCAGTGTCGTTAAATTTGAACTTTTTAAGAGGAATCGTTAGCCATGTATCACACTAACCCATTGATAAAGTTGACCATTTCAAGTAAACGTTTTTGCGTGCAAAAACTTTTGCGTGAAATACTGATCTTATGGGGAATCTTTCTGCTGGTGTCCTGTGCAACACCTGAAATGCAAGGCGAGATTGATGTTGCCAAAAAGGTGGAGAATGACAAAGAGGAGCCAGCCAGCATGAGCCAACCTATACCGAGTTTAGGTTCAAGCTCAACACCAACGTATCAAGACAGTCCTATGTATTTGAGGGACAGACAGATAGTGGAACTCATGCCCACGGCAAACAGCGAGGCGAGATTGGTCAATAAAGAATACTACGATTCTTTAGACACCCAGGCCTTATTGCAGAAAGCACAAGCTCGTTATGAAAATCAGGATTACGAAACGGCCTCACTTCTCTTTAACCTAGTCGCTGAACGTCCCGATGGGCGAGTGATGAAAACTTATGCCGGTTTATATCAAAGCCATATCAAATTGGAAAATCAAGCGGCGGCTGAAAAGGCCTTTGCTCAATTACTCGCACTCAGTGTGAAGCAAAACAGTCGGTTGAACGTGAAATTTTTATTTTCCGTGAGTTCTACTGATTTTATTGAGAATGAAGAGTTAAGAAGGGAATATTCATTTTGGTTGCGTCAGATAGCCCGCTATTTTAAGAACAATACGCTTTGTTTCCAGATGAACGGCCATAGTACGCTGACAGAGGAACAAAACGATTCCAGCTTATCTTTCTTACGTGCAGAAAAAATTCAAACGCTGATGAAAGAACCTTTTCCTACGATCATGCAAAGGTCAAAAGTGGTGGGCAAAGGGAACCAAGAAAATCTGGTGGGTCTTAATACTAACGATGTGAGAGATACGATTGATCGTCGCGTTGAAATTATCGTGGCTAACTGCTCAGAAGTTTAGTAGGGGAAAGCGAAGGAAGGGAAAAGGTTTTTGATGAGGTGTCATAACGACAATTTTCAACGAGTATCGTTTTGATTTGAAATGTGGAGGGATTTTTGATTAATAGGCAAAAAAGCATGGTGCATTTGAGTGTGACCAGCACTCAATGCACCTTGCCACAACTTAAACTAGGTAGGAGTAGTCTCAGTGTGACTCATAT
>Ga0233403_10000767_pt1 | contig 15428 bp, 9 predicted proteins | sample Na_oxic_1_MG_FD_179866 | JGI IMG/M metagenome (GOLD analysis project Ga0233403, IMG submission 179866) | Seawater microbial communities from Saanich Inlet, British Columbia, Canada - Na_oxic_1_MG | ecosystem: Environmental > Aquatic > Marine > Inlet | place: Canada: British Columbia | collected...
AGAGAGGGGGAATCTCCCAAAGACCTAAAAAAAATTTCTTAGATCGCTTTGTATAACCCAAATTGGCTTGGTTCTCGCCAAAAGACTTGGGTTATAAGTCTCAGTTTCTACGATTCTAACCTCCAACCCTAACCACAATTAATGGCCCAGTGTGACATAAAATGAGACTCGGGCCCAATTGATACCATAAATCCGTTTGGAGATTATGGAGAATATCCCTAAATATTTGGTATTGCTCAACACATTCCTCAAAAAAACTTGCTCATCAGACCATCACCCGATCCCGCCATAAAAATCGCATATCTTTGTAACATATCAATAAAAATTCGCTACTACGAGAAAAAAATCCGTCCGAAATAAATTGGAGATTTTTCATCTTAATATTATGACAACTTTCATCCTGTGGAAAAAATGACACTTACAAATGATCACCCAACATTCCACATATATTTTGTATGATCATATACAGACTCATTTAAAAACAATAATATATTTTTATACCTCTCCCCAATTCATTTTGAACCTGCTTTGATTTTGCTTTGGTATTTTTGTATACCAAAATAGAGATAAATTGCTAAATATCACTACTTTAAAAATCAAAAACTTATAAAATAATCTTATTAAGATAAAGGTATATGGAATGTCGGTTCATGGATAAGTTGTTATTAAATCTTTAAATTATAATATTAAGAGTCGTATTGGCACAACGGTTGCTCCTAATGATCTGCAATGGGATCATTTTGGCATTTAGGGCAAGACTGGATAATTTTAGGAAAGCCATTGAATAGCACAATCAATCAATTAAATTAATGAAAGTACAAGAGCTTATGTGGGTGGATGTGAGCGACCAGTGAAGCTTGCATTCCAACTAAAAAAACGTTTTACAATTTAGTACCTGAAATATTCTCATTAAACCACACGGACCAATGTGAAGGCGGAAAAATGAATACAAATACAATTATGGACATGAGCCAAATAAAAACGCAGCCCATGAGGAGTATGAAATTAAGATGGCAACCCATGGATTTTGGAGGCATAAACATGAATTTACTGAGCTTAAGTTGGGCTTATTTGCGTGCTGACCCTTTGAACACGTTTTTAAATTTATTGTTGTTGACATTAGGTATGGGGACTATCGTCGTGCTACTGTTATTTAATCAACAACTTGAAGATAGACTGTCATCCGATTCAGAAGGAATTGATTTGATTGTTGGTGCAAAAGGCAGTTCATTGCAATTAGTTTTATCCAGTATCTATCATGCTGATGCGCCAATTGGGAATATTCCTTTAAGTGAAGTAAAGGAATTGATACAACATGAAATGGTGAAAATGGCGATTCCTTTAAGATTAGGCAATAATTATCAAGGCTACCGGATTGTGGGTACTACGTTTGCTTATCCACTTCATTATAAAGCAATTGTGGATAAGGGACGTTTATGGGAAAAAACATTAGAAGTGACTTTAGGAGCTGAAGTCGCACAAAATATTGGATTAGAAGTTGGAACACACTTTTTCGGTTCCTATGGTTTAATAACGGGAGGACCAGTACATGATAGTCACGAATATACCATTTCTGGGATATTAAAACCCACCGGTACAGTAATAGATCGTTTAATCCTCACTAACCTAGAAACGGTATGGAAAGTTCATGAAGTTCAGCATAGTCTTGAATATCCACATGAAGAAACCATTGATCAGACCAAAAGAGAATTAACCGCATTATTGATTCAATATAAATCGCCGTTAGCGGCAATAAGTTTACCCCAGCTAATTAACAACAAAGGTGTCTTACAAGCAGTGTCACCGGCTGATGAAACTACGCGATTATTAAAACTCGTTGGTTTTGGTATTGACACCTTGCGAGCCTTTGGTATTTTACTAATTATCACAGCGACCTTGGGAATGTTTATTGCCTTATATCATGCGCTTAAAGAACGCCGCTATGATTTAGCTATCATGCGTACCTTGGGTGCATCCAAAGCCCGCTTATTATGGCAACTTTTGTTTGAAGGTATTTTGATGGCAATGCTAGGTACATTATTAGGCATATTGTTAGGACATGTTATCACTGAAATATTAGGGCAATGGTTATCTCAAGCACAACAATTACATATCACCGGCTGGACTTATGTGACACAAGAATATACACTAGTGGGTTTAGCATTGCTTATTGGTAGTCTTTCAGCCCTATTTCCAGCACTCCAAGCTTTTCATACTGATATAGCTAAAACTTTATCACACGGATAAAATGGGGATAGGGGTGGGCTGGTGAAAATTGTTAATTGTTAATTGTTAATTGTTAATTGTTAATTGTTAATGAAAAAAACTTCTCTAACTGATTGTTTTTATGAACAGAACAAAAATGGGATCAATTTTTGACCCAACAAAAACCTGATTTTCACCACTCTAAGTTTAATAAAAATCCTCCCCTACCACCCCTCCTTAATCCTTTTGGAGGGCGTTTCCACTTGGAGAAGTAAAAAATGCTATTTCTTAAAGAAATAGTATTTTTAAAAAAGTTAAAATACTTTTGTTTACAATTATCGAATGCAAAATATCCAACAAATTTCCCTTTAAATCCACCTTTTTTACCTCAATTACTCACCTTACGCACTACACTTCAAAATAGTGATGAAGTAAAAAATGCTATTTCTTAAAGAAATAGTATTTTTAGAAAAGTTAAAATACTTTTGTTTACCTACCTATATAATTATCGAATGCAAAATATCCAACAAATTTCCCTTTAAATCCACCTTTTTTACCTCAATTACTCACCTTACGCACTACACTTCAAAATAGTAATTAAATCATGCTATGATTCAAAGTATATTTTATTTTGTTGACTGGAATCCAATAACCCGTCAATATAATCTTGACAGAATACTAGCTGCGTTACTTCGTTAAATTTCAAAAAAACAGATTTATCTTGCTTCGCTTCTCGTGATACTTGAAACGACAACGCATGACACCGCTTGAAAAATTTGGTGTGTAATTATGAGTTAATTCTTTTGATAACTGATAACTGATAACTGATAACTGATAACTGATAACTGATAACTGATAACTGATAACTGATAAAGGAGTTTCTTTGTGGATCCATTGACATTAACCCTATTTTGCCTCGGATTTGTTTTATTAGCCGTCGGTGCTGAATTTCTCGTCAAAGGTTCAGCGAATTTAGCTGAAATACTTGGTATTTCAAAGCTCATCGTTGGTCTCACCATTGTCGCATTTGGCACCAGTGCGCCAGAATTAGCCGTAAACCTGCAAGCAGCTTATGAGAGAACGCCCGATATAGCTATTGGTAACGTAGTCGGTAGCAATATTCTCAATATCTTACTGGTTTTAGGGGTTGCTGCTATTATTAGACCGATTAGTGTTCATAAGCGACTTATTCAATGGGAAGTACCACTGATGATAGGGGTTTCCATTCTATTACTCTGGTTATCTCTTGATGGCACACTTGATCGTTGGAATGGGTTATTACTCTCAAGTGGTATCCTTTTATATATACTATTAGCCTTCAAATCTACTCATAAAGATCGTAAACAACCCTCAAAAGATGAAAAACCATCATCGCTAGAAAAAAATCGCCACCTTCACATCATTTTGCAACTCGTTTTTATCGTCGCTGGATTAGGATTATTAGTCCAAGGTTCAAACTGGTTAGTGAATGGTGCCATCGTCATTGCACAATTCTATGGCATCAGTGAATTAATTATTGCCTTGACGGTTATTTCAATAGGCACATCCTTACCTGAACTTGCAACCGTGATCATTGGTACTTTCCGAGGTGAACAAGAACTAGTCGTTGGTAATGTGGTTGGTAGCAACATATTCAATATCCTATTAGTTCTTGGTTTAACCACTTTAGTTTCTCCGATCAGTATTGACGTTTCTCAAGCAGCCATTTTCTTAGACATGCCTGTGATGATTGCTGTTGCTATCGCTTGTTTACCGATTTTCTTTAATAATTTGATTGAACGTTGGGAAGGCGGATTATTTTTAGCTTATTACATAGCCTATACTTCGTATTTATTCTTAAATGCCACTCAACATAGCGCATTATCAACTTTTAGTGCCGTGATGCTTTGGTTTGTTCTTCCGTTGACATTGTTAACATTATTGATTTTAATGTGGCAAGGCAAAAAACCATCGATTAATCATCAAAAGTAATTTTAGATTCCAGCATCTTGACGTATTTGTTTCCAACTGGGCTATTAAATTTTGATTAACTTTGCCCGGTCTTTTTCACCCTATTTTGGTTTTACCCGAAAATCAAGAATGAGGCTAAAGCCGTCATTCTAAGAGTGCCAAGTTCTATCGAGCTACGAGACATCGTTGGTTTGAAGAATTTCGCTCTTTTAGGATGTGGGATTTAGCTTTTCCTTTTCATTATTCGCATTCATGAAGCACTATAAACGACCAGAATCTGTTTTAGTCATTATTTATACCAAAGCAACTGAAGTTTTATTATTACAACGGTATGATGTACCTACTTTTTGGCAATCAGTCACTGGCAGTTTACGCGAGAATGAAACACCTTTAGAAGCGGCAAAGCGAGAAGTATGGGAAGAAACCGGCTTAATAACTGAACAGCATTTACAAGATTGTCATCATCAAAACCGTTTTGAAATTAAACCACCTTGGCGAGCGCGTTATGCGCCCGATGTCAGCCATAACACAGAATATGTTTTTAGCTTTTGTTTGCCCTCACGTCAACCTATTCAACTCAATCCCAAAGAACATAGCCATTATTGTTGGTTACCAGGTGATGAAGCGATAAAAAAAGTCACTTCTTATACCAATAGAGAGGCTATTTTGAAATATGTGCTTAAGTAACTCATGTTACGCATAGAAACAAAATATAGTATTTTTCGCATGTCAAACAAATAGTATTTTTTAAAGAAATACTATTTGTAGGAATCTCTAATTTTATTGATTGCCTTGTCCCTTTCTAAACGAAGTTCGAAATGAATGGTATTTTCAATTTTCAAAGAAACGGAGTGCGTAACATGAGTGATTAAAAAGTGTAGGATATTGCTAATTTGTGGTCTCAAAAATAAATTTTGGACTCCGCCATACTATTGATTTGGAGTCCAAAATTTATTTTGGCAGGGATGGAATACAAAGCTTTAGCTTTGTATTGGGCTTGGAGTCCAAAGCGAAGCTTTGTACTGTTAAGCGTGAATCATTCGTCCATCGACACCCAAAGCAGCTTCATGCAGTGCTTCAGATAATGTGGGATGGGCATGAATGGTTCTGGCTAAATCTTCGGCACTGGATTGAAATTCCATCGCCACTACCGCTTCGGCAATCAGTTCCGATGCTGAAATCCCTAAAATATGTACACCTAATATGCTATCGGTGTTGGCATCCGCGATAATCCGAACCATGCCATTAGTATCGCCATGCGCTTGCGCTCTACCACTCGCTGCAAAAGGAAATTGGCCCACTTTATATTCAATCCCGGCTGTTTTGAGTTGTTGTTCGGTTTTTCCCACAAAAGCAATTTCTGGATGGGTATAAATAACCCAAGGTACAGTATCATAAGACATTTCACTTTTTTGACCCGCAAGACGTTCTGCAATCATAACCCCTTCTTCAGAACCTTTGTGGGCTAACATTGGCCCACCAATGACATCACCAACTGCATAAATACCCGGTACTGCGGTTTGACGGTGTTCATCCACTTGAATAAATCCACGTTCATCTATTTGGATACCTATTTCTTGGGCCCCTAATTCGGCTGTGTTAGGCTTTCGTCCTACTGCCACAATCAGTTTATTAACCACCAGTTGTTGCTCACCTTTTTTATCTTGGTAAGTCACAGTGACTTCATTATTATTAACAGTGGCAGAAGTGACACCAGCATCTAAGTGAATATCTAAACCTTGTTTTTTCAATTCACGTTGCGCCAGCGTTGCAATTTTGCGATCAGCGACGGCGAGAAAATCAGGTAAAGCTTCTAAAATGGTAACTTCGCTACCGAGCCGATTCCAGACACTACCTAATTCAAGTCCAATGGCACCGGCACCGATGACACCAAGCCGCTTAGGTGCACCATCAAAATCCAAGGCACCGGTCGAATCAACAATCAATTCATTATCAATTGGTGCTACCGGAATTTGAGTAGGTACTGAACCGGTAGCAATGATAATATTATCAGCCGTGAACGTTTGCTTGTTACCATCATAAGCTGTGATTTCGACTTGTTTGTCAGCCATTAAACGCGCAATGCCTTCTAAACTGGTGACTTTGTTCTTTTTGAATAGGCTAGCAATGCCTTGAGTGAGTGTTTTGACGATTTTCGCTTTACGTGCTTGCATGGCGGTTATGTCGATGTCTAAATTATCGCACGTAATGCCATGTTCAGCCGCTTGTTTTTGCATAAAATAATAGTGATGAGAAGAATCTAGCAAGGCTTTGGAAGGAATACAACCGACATTGAGACAAGTACCGCCTAAAGAAGGCTGGTTTTCTGAATTTATCCATTTATCAACACACGCGGTTTTCATACCGAGTTGAGCGCAACGAATGGCTGCGACATAGCCGGCTGGTCCGGCCCCTATTACGATAACATTATAATCTGCCATGATTTTTTTATTCTGATAACGAGTGACTTTAGAATACGTTTTTAGAACCAAAGCTAAAGCTTTGGACTCCAGTTTTGGAATCCAAAGCTTTAGCTTTGGTTATAGATTAAATTTCTAATAATAAACGTGCTGGGTCTTCTATGACATTTTTGATAGTTACTAAAAATTGCACAGCATCGCGTCCATCAATTAAACGATGATCGTAGGATAAAGCAACGTACATCACCGGGCGAATAACAACTTGTCCATTCTCAGCAACTGGTCGTTCAACAATATTGTGCATACCTAAAATAGCACTTTGTGGTGGATTAAGAATGGGAGTGGAAAGCATTGAACCAAAAATACCGCCGTTGGTAATCGTAAATGTACCACCGGTTAATTCTTCGATACTCAATTGAACATCACGGGCACGTCTTCCAAAATCGCCAATGGCTTTTTCGATGTCAGAAAAGGACATGGCATTAACATCACGCAAAATAGGCACGACTAAACCACGCGGTGAACTCACGGCAATACCAATGTCATAATAACCATGATAAATGATGTCATCGCCTTCAGTGGACGCATTGATAATCGGAAATTTTTGCAATGCGACTACGACGGCTTTGGTAAAAAATGACATAAAGCCTAATTTAACACCATGTTTTTTTTCAAAGACTTCCTTATATTTCTGGCGTAAATCGACTATAGCCTTCATATTAATTTCATTGAAGGTGGTGAGGATGGCATGTTCATGTTGGGCATGAAGTAAACGATCTGCCACTCGTTTCCGCAAGCGCGTCATTGGCACTCGTTCTCTGGGACGTTGAGATAAAGTGTCTTTTGGTTGTTCTTTAGAAACAGAAGAAGGCGTGTTTTGTGCTGGTGATGTAAATTCAGTTGTTTTATAAACGTTTACATTCTGAGTATTTAAATCCCTAGATTCTGACATTTTTGAATCTTGTTGCAACATATCGGCTTTGGTAACACGATCACCTTGATGTGGAACGAAAGCCGGCTCAAGTTGTTGTTCTGCCGCTATTTTGCGAACCGCAGGACTTGTTTTTGTGGGGGGGGGTGCTTCTAAATGAGTAACTGTTGTGGTAACGGTTTTATCAGAAACCGGTTTTGAGACCACAGTTGGTGTAGCATTCGTATCCAAAATAGCAATGATTTCTTCACTTTGGACCAGTTCACCCTCCGGTTTTATGATTTCGGTCAATGTGCCAGATTGAGGTGCATTGATTTCTAAAATGACTTTGTCCGTCTCAATTTCTACCAATATTTCGCCTTCTTGGACGGCTTCGCCTGGTTGTTTCTGCCAATTTAATAGTGTGGCATCAGCAACCGATTCGGAGAGGACGGGTACTTTTATTTTTTCAATGGCCACAGAAATTTCCTCATTTTTTTATGATTACGCATTTTGCCAAAATAAATTTTGGACTCAGAACTTCCCAAAGATGTTTGGAGTCCAAAATTTATTTTGGAATTGTTCAAACAAAAAATACTATTTCTTTAAGAAATAGCATTTTCAAGATAGCCAAAATTTATCTGGATATAGCAATTCCCGATTAAATAAAGTACAATTCATCTGATTTAAATAATTGATAATTAAAATATTAAACTTTAACCTCGAACACACAATAAACTCGAAAACGCTATAGCTTACTTGGAAATCCCTGTCCCCTTTCTTCTTTATTTAAGTTGTAAAGCTTCAGCAATTAATGCTTGACGTTGTTCACGATGAACGCTGAAGTAACCGGTTGCCGGTGAAGCTGATGGGGGTCGTCCAACATATTCAATTTTGCCACGCCCCAAACTAACATCTATATGGGCCCGCATGTACCACCAAGCTCCTTGATTACGAGGTTCTTCTTGTACCCAAACGTGATCTTTCACATTAGGATAACGGTTAAGTATATCTGCTATTGCCACTTTGGGGTAGGGATAAAGTTGTTCTATGCGAATAATAGCAATTTTTTCAATGCTATATTCTTGACGGGCTTCTATCAGTTCAAAATAAACTTTACCACTACAAAGCAGTAAACGTTCAACTTTGTTAGGAGCAAGCGGTTCTGTTTCATCAATCACCACGCTAAAATTTTGTTCGGTGAAGTCTTCAAAGTGAGAAACGGATAATTTGTGGCGCAGTAAACTCTTAGGTGTCATCACAATCAAGGGTTTACGATAAGGACGTAACATTTGTCGCCTTAATAGATGGAAAAATTGCGCTGGTGTACTTGGTACACAAACTTGAATGTTGTCTTCAGCACACAATTGTAAATAACGTTCAAGGCGGGCTGAAGAATGTTCAGGGCCTTGCCCATCATAACCATGCGGCAACAACATAACTAGGCCAGCATAACGTCGCCATTTTGCCTCAGAAGAACTAATAAATTGATCCATCACAACTTGGGCACCATTCGCAAAATCCCCAAATTGCGCTTCCCAAATAACTAATGTATCAGGGTCAGACGCACTATAGCCAAATTCAAACCCCAACACGGCTTCTTCAGATAAAAGTGAATTAATGACTAAAAATTTCGCTTGCTTATCAGATAAATGTTGTAAGGGTAGGTAAGTTTCACCGGTATTTTGGTCATGTAATACCGCATGGCGATGGGCAAAAGTACCGCGCGCGCTATCTTGCCCGGATAAACGAATGGGATAACCTTCTTCTAATAGGATGGCATAGGCCAATGTTTCCGCACAGCCCCAATCAAATGGCAATTCACCTATCCCCATTTGTCGTCGGTTTTCTATTAATTTAGCAACCCCACGATTGAGTTTAAACTCTTCCGGTACGGTGGTAAATTGATAAATTAAGTGTTGCAGTTTTTCTTTGCTAATCTGAGTGACTGTTGGTACTGTCCAATGTGTACTGATATAAGGTTTCCAATTAACACTATATTCAAATTCTTTGGTGGGCTGACGAGATAGCACATTTTTGGTTTTCAATGCTGCTCGATACTCTTGCAACATCATTTCGCCTTCTTCTAGTCCAATAATCCCTTCTTTCATTAATTGCTTGGCATAAATCGCTTGGACTTTTGGATGTTTAGCGATTTTGTGATACATCATCGGTTGTGTGGCAAACGGATCATCAGCTTCATTATGTCCCTGACGGCGATAACAGACTATGTCAATGACCACATCTTTATTGAAGGCCATGCGATAATTGAGGGCCAATTTGGTGACAAATAATACGGCTTCTGGATCATCTCCATTGACATGGAAAATGGGAGCCTGCACCATTTTAACCACATCAGTGCAATGTAATGTAGAACGTGAATCTATTGGATCACTGGCGGTAAAACCAATTTGGTTATTGATAATAATATGTATGGTACCGCCAGTGCTATAACCGCGTGTTTCCGATAAATTCAAGGTTTCCATAATAACCCCTTGTCCGGCGAAAGCGGCATCGCCATGAATTAATACCGGTAAAACTTGATGACGTTGTTTATCCTCTCGCCGTTCTTGACGGGCACGAACTGCACCTTCCACTACGGGATTGACGATTTCTAAGTGAGAAGGATTAAATGCCATCGCTAAATGCACTATTCCACCTGGTGTTGTGACTTCGGAGGAAAAACCGAGATGATATTTGACATCACCGGAGCCAGTTGAAGTATCCGTGTTACCTTCAAATTCAGAAAATATATCTTTAATACATTTACCTAAAATATTGACCAATACATTTAAACGCCCACGATGTGCCATCCCGATAATTATTTCTTGAACCCCTGACCGACCCGCATGTTGAACGAGTTGATCTAACATGGGAATCATGCTTTCTGCGCCTTCAATAGAAAAACGTTTTTGTCCGATGTATTTTTTATGTAAAAATTCTTCTAATCCTTGTGCCGCGCTTAAACGTTCCAAAATATTGAGCTTAGTTTCACTCATAAAATTGGGTTTAGCCAATTGTCCTTCTAAACGTTCTTGAATCCAACGCTTTTGCTTGGTATCTGTAATGTGCATATATTCTGCACCAATAGTTCCTCCATAAATGGTTGTTAACCGTTTAATAATGTTTGATAAATTTTCCTTATCGACACCATATAAGGAGCCGGTATCAAACACTGTAGACATATCAGCTTCAGTGAGACCGTAATTTCTCGGATACAATTGTTCAATATAAGCAGGTTCTCTTAATTGCAAAGGGTCTAAATGTGCTTGTTGATGCCCACGAGAACGGTAGGCATTGATTAATTGCAAAACAGCTACTTGTTTTTTGGCAAATATAGCTAGGGTGGGATCATTGGCTCCACGATGCAAATTATAGTTATAAAGTGGAAGCGTTCGTTGTGCAAACGCCGCTTGAATTGGTGCATGAGGAATTTCGGGTTGTGATAATGGCACTTCTTGTTGCAATTGTTCAAAATACTCACGCCATTCTTCACCGACTTGGGTCGGGTTGGCTAAATATGATTCATACAAATCGTCAATAAAAGTACCATTATAAAGATATGAATGATCGCTCATCATAATGGGTAATTGCTAATTAAGTAATTTATGTGGATATAAATTAAAACGGTTAGTTTAGAATTCTCTAATATTCTGTAAACTGAGGAAAAAAAGTCCAAATTGTAACCGCGTTCACTATAAAGCACCATGTCATGCGGTTTTTAAACTTATTAGAATATACTGACTAACTCCTTTAATGACATCCGGTTTATGTGAGTTTGTGTGCCATAATAGCAGTTTATCAGATGAGATGTTAAAATCAATTTAAAAAAAAGTGTAATTAACTCGACAATGTCACATTTTAGGAATGATGCGGATTTTGATCATTGAGGACTATCGGATTAAGGGAATTCCAAAAAAATAATTATCCCAAATGGAAATCTAAGGAAATCCCATTTCTTTAAGAAATAGGATTTCTCACGTCATAAATGGGATGATTTATTTTTTGGTTTTCCCTAAGCATCATGATTGTCAATAATTTTCATCACTTAATCTATTAGCAATCGCTAATATGACATTGGCAAATTACTAAGGTGATTTCCAGAAAAGATTCCCGGTATATTTATTTCTGGAAATCGCCTAAAGTTTATTTTTTTGCCATCCCAAAAAAGCCAAAATTGGTATTCTAAGTATTCGGAGGAAATATTATGAAAGCCCCTGTACGTGTTGCTGTGACCGGTGCTGCTGGTCAAATTGCCTATTCTTTAGTATTTCGCATTGCTTCTGGAGAAATGTTAGGGCCCGATCAACCGATTATTTTACACTTATTAGAAGTGTCAGCGGCATTAGAATCTTTGAGTGGGGTTCTGATGGAACTTGAAGATTGTGCCTATCCGCTGTTGGAAGATGTGGTCATAACGGATGATGCTAATTTAGCGTTTTCTGATGTTGACTATGCCCTTTTAGTAGGTGCTGCACCACGAGGACCGGGCATGGAGAGAAGTGATTTACTCAAAATTAACGGTGATATTTTCAAGGTACAAGGCAAAGCAATCAATGATTTTGCCAGTCGGAATGTCAAAGTGTTAGTGGTTGGTAATCCAGCCAATACCAACGCCTATATTGCCATGCGTTGTGCCCCTGATTTAGAACCTAAACAATTTTCTGCCATGACGCGCCTCGATCATAATCGTGCGGTTGCCCAATTAGCGGCTAAAACCGGGGTTGATGTTACAGCTGTTAAAAATGTCATTATCTGGGGCAATCATTCAACCACGCAATATCCTGATATTACTCATGCCATTGTTAATGAAAAATCAGCCACTTTGATGGTCGAGCAAGATTGGCTGGTTAATGAATTCATGCCAGTAGTACAACAGCGAGGTTCTGCGGTGATTAAAGCACGTGGTAAATCCAGTGCTGCTTCTGCTGCCTTTGCTGCTTTGTCGCATATGCGCGATTGGGCCCTGGGTACAGACGAATGGACTAGCATGGCTATTCCTAGTGATGGTAGTTATGGTATTGCCGAAGGCTTAATATATTCTTTCCCGGTGACTACCAAAGACGGTGAAATAACTATTGTGCCAGATTTAGAGATTAATGAGTTTAGTCGTTCCTATTTACAAGTCAGTCAACAGGAACTTGAACAGGAACGCAATACTATCGCTCAGCTACTCAGTTAAGAACTCATATTACGCATTCTTCTTGAGGTATTTTTTAGAACCACGATCTTTCCCTCCCTCTAACCCTAGGGTGTGCAGTTTGAGTTTTTTTTTGAGGAATATTTTTCATGCTATTTTTAGGTTCACGATCTCTCCCTCCCCCTAACCCCCTCCCGCTGGGAGGAGGGACCACCCAGTGGAATTTTCTATTTGTTAGCTAAAACCAGAAATAATTATATAATATAGCTATTTATCATTTTTTCCAACAAATAGGGAAATTCCACGGAGTGGTCCCCCCGCCCAGCGGGAGGGGGTTAGGGGGATGGAGAAACGAAGTAACGGAGCTTGCGACGATCAATCATGAAAACAAAAATAGCCTCAGTTAGGAAAGATTTTTCTTGAAATCAAGAATCAAGCTTTTTGGAAGCATTGTGCGTAACATGAGTTAAGAAAAAGGAAAACGAAGAAAGGGAAACGTCATTTTATAAACTTAAATTACGCACAAGTTTCTTTTGGTAAAATTTCCGTAGAAAAATTTCTAAGTTTAAGAAGTCAGGATTTAATAATACCCGAAACTTGAAGGTATAAACCTGCCAGGTTTTCAAAATTTGGCGATTTAGTTTCGTGTTTTACTTAATCCTGGTTCCTTATGATAGAATATCATAATATAAAACGTTTGCCTAAAAGTTGGACAGTCAACCTTTAAAAACATGAAAAATAATTTGTTAAAAAATCTAGTCAAACACTCAGAAGTTAGCTCAATTCTTGATAATTGTCCTCATTTAACGATAGCAGATAATACCGAGCAATTACTCGAACTTGCCTGTGGTAATGCCGAACAAGACTTTTTTGAAGTCAAATACGAATTACCCCATAGTACTTATGTTGTAGAAGCTACAGTAGCACGAGTACGTAATGGTATTGTTGTCAACTATCTTGATCCTAAAATGCGGCGGCGCGATCCAGATTGTATGCTAATCGGAGATAACGAGCCATCAGATAAACCAAGATTTAATGATCGTTTTGAGCAAGATTTTTCCCAATTAAGACAAGAAACTTTTGCATGGTTAACTCAACAAAATTTAGCGATATTCGCTTTTAAAACGGGTGCCCATGATATGGGTGAGGATGCCATTGCCATTGTTCCGATTAATGCTGCTTTTTTTGCATTAGGACTAGCCCTTTTGCAAGGAATCGTTTCCTCTAGCGAAATAGATGACTCTTTTGATCCTAAAGTCATTATTTATGTAGCTCCCCCTTTTCGACAGACTCATTTTGATGGCAAACAAATCGTGGTTCATAACCGTTTGGAAGGTTGCCACGAAATATTTTCTTACAATCTCTATCCTGGACCGAGTGCTAAAAAAGGTGTGTATGGTGCATTAATACGTCAAGGTGAAGCAGAAGGATGGATAACAGCGCATTGTTCTGCGGTTCAGGTAATTACTCCGTATGATAATGTCATCACTTTCATGCACGAAGGTGCGAGTGGGAGTGGTAAAAGCGAAATGCTTGAACAACCCCATCGTTTGCCAGATGGTCGAATGCTACAGGGACATAATCTGGTTACCAATGAAAAGCATTATGTGGAAATTCAACGTACCTGCGACCTGCATCCCATTTGCGATGATATGGCAATATGTCATCCAGATATTCAACAAGATAATGGTAAACTCTGGCTTGTAGATGCAGAAGATGCGTGGTTTGTTCGAGTGGATCATATTAACGAATATGGTGTTGATCCAGAACTAGAAAAATTAACGGCTATTCCATCAAAACCTTTATTATTCCTTAATATTGATGCGGTTCCGGGTAGTCGCGCCTTAATTTGGGAACATATTGAAGACCAGCCTGGGGTTACTTGTCCAAACCCGCGCGTTGTTATACCACGTGAAATCATTCCAGATATTGTACCGAGGGAGCCTGTTAATATAGATATTCGTAGTATGGGCATCCGCACTCCGCCTTGTACGCGAGAAAAACCAACTTATGGTATTATGGGAATGGTCCACATTCTACCACCAGCATTAGCTTGGCTATGGCGGTTGGTTGTACCACGTGGTTTTAGTAATCCCAGTATCGTTAGTGCTGAAGGTATGAGTAGTGAAGGAGTAGGAAGTTATTGGCCATTTTCGACGGGTAAAAAAGTTAAACAAGCTAATTTATTGCTACGTCAAATTGAAAAAACGCCACGTACGCAATATATATTGATTCCTAATCAACATATCGGGGCATGGAAAACGGGTTTTATGTCACAATGGTTGGTACGTGATTATTTAGCACGTAGAGGTAATGCACGTTTTAAGGAAGATCAAATTAACACAGCACGTTGTGCTTTGCTCGGTTATGCGCTTAGCTCTATGCGGATTGAAGGGATGCACGTATCACATTGGTTCTTAGAAGTTAATACCCAACCAGAAGTGGGTAATGAAGGCTATGACCAAGGAGCAAAGATACTAGTTAACTATTTTCATGATCACCTTAAGCCGTTTCTCCAAATGGATTTATCTCCTGTGGGACAACAAATTATAGAATGTTGTCTTGATAATGGTAGTGTAGAAGATTATGAAAAATTTTTAGGCCCTAAATAGGGCAAGATGTGGAAAAGATCATTATATTTACGATAGGAACCATCAGGTAATTCAATTTTTTATGTAAGTAATGAACCATAAATTTTCAGGTATTATGAATTTTGGGTAGATTTGATGACTATTTCGGTGGGCAACAAAAAGACGTTACCGGCCCCCTACAAAATACCTGAAAATTTGTGCTTCAGTACTTA
>Ga0233403_10000768_pt1 | contig 15385 bp, 12 predicted proteins | sample Na_oxic_1_MG_FD_179866 | JGI IMG/M metagenome (GOLD analysis project Ga0233403, IMG submission 179866) | Seawater microbial communities from Saanich Inlet, British Columbia, Canada - Na_oxic_1_MG | ecosystem: Environmental > Aquatic > Marine > Inlet | place: Canada: British Columbia | collected...
GGTTTTACCTCTTGCTCTTAAAATTCAACCCCTATCGGGGTTGTCCCAGGTTTCACCTGGGGTAAAAGCAAGAGGCGAGTGGGGTTATTCTTTTAACAATATCAACCCCGTAGGGGTTGAACGTGAAGAGCAAGAGGTGAAACCTGGGGTTTTGCAAGAGCCTCCCTGGTTTGGTTTTGCCAAGGTACTTATTTTGTCCGGAGTCCAAACTTTAGTTTAGATATCCTTTGCTTTTCCTGGCAGACTCCTGACTCAAATATTTTTCTGGAAAGCTATGGTTAAAAAATTACCTCATTTATCAGATGAATAATTTCTGCCAAAAAATTTCTTGAAGCATAAATTTGGAAAAAGTCAAGTATTTTGTCCTTGTTAACTTATTTAAATTTAATGATAGCCAAAATTAGAATAGCTGCTACTGCTGGTTTAAGATTGTTTTTTTCAAAACATTTGGTATACTGTTCAACGATTGCTTTAATGAATGGGCGAATAATCTCGACAAAAACACCTGCCATCCAAATCCACCCCGGCAAACTGAGCAACGAACCATGAAAAACCCCTATTTAGAAAATGTTCAAATCACCAACCCAGGGTAAGCTCACTCACCAATTCAATCTATTTAAACGGAAGTATATATGCAAACGTTTTTTTAATTCAATTAATTTTTCTGGTTTTCTGGCTTAAGTTTTTTTTTGGAAAAAACTTTTTCCAGCTTTCCAGCTAAAGTTTTTTTTTGGAAAAACTTATTCATTGGGGACTTGCAAAAATCCTCCGCGCAACCATAAATCAATAATTCATAATTTTATTGGAGCCGTAAGTTATTGTTTTATCGTTTCTGCTCAAGAAATTTGTAAGAGACCTCTTTCCAGCACTAGTCAATTCAAAATAAAAGACATCTGCGTATCTACTATTTCCCTAGCCGGGAAATCGAACTCAATGTCGCGTAAAAATTTATTTAAATAAAATCACAACTTAGGAGTTTTTTTGGGGATAGAAAAAATCACATCCCGGTTTGCGTTGGTTAATCAATTAACCAACGTTAATAAAAAATTAATTCGTTGGTTAATTGGTTAATCGATTGTTAAAAAAATGGAAACTCAAAAAATGGAAACCTCTGTATCTTTCAAGGATTTTCAATTACATCCGGCAATTCTCCGGGCCGTCAAGCAGTGCGGTTATACTGACCCTACGCCGATCCAATCAGAAACCATTCCCAAAGTTCTTGCCGGTCATGATTTGATTGCCTCGGCAAATACTGGGACCGGTAAAACCGCTGCTTTTGTGCTGCCGGCCCTGCAACGTCTCACCAAACGCCAATTTGACCGAAAAGATCAAAAAAACAAAAGACCTTCTTCCGGTAGACCTGAAGTACTCATTCTAACGCCGACGAGAGAATTGGCAAATCAGGTGAGCCAAGCGATTCAAGATTATGGCCAAAATTTACGCTACAATAGCGTCAGCTTGGTGGGAGGAATGCCCTATAACCAGCAACTTAGAAGACTATCACGGCCGGTTGACATTGTGGTAGCAACGCCAGGTCGTTTGTTAGACTTAATACAACGTCGAAATATTGACTTGTCCAATGTCAATATGCTCGTGCTTGATGAAGCAGATCGCATGTTAGACATGGGATTTATCGACGAAGTCCATCAAATTACCGACATGACCCCAGAAAACCGTCAAACTTTGTTATTTACGGCAACCTGGGACAACCAACTGGCTGGGTTAGCGAGCAGCTTGCTCAAAGAGCCGGAACGCATTCAAATGGAAAACCGGCCCACCCAACACAACATTGAACAGCGGCTGCATATCGCCGATAACCCGGAACATAAAAATCGCCTGTTAGCGCATTTACTTAAGGACGACGAACTCACCCAAGCCATCATTTTTTCCAGCACCAAAATAGGGGCGGATACACTGGCTCACAATTTGAAAGCCCAAGGCTTTGCAGCCGCAGCTTTACACGGCGACATGAAGCAGGGGGCACGTACACGTACTTTAACCAATCTACGTCGTGGAAAATTGCGCCTACTGGTAGCCACAGATGTGGCGGCCCGTGGACTGAACATTACCAGCGTGAGCCACGTTATTAACTATGACATCCCGCGCTTCGCTGAAGATTATGTCCACCGCATTGGACGCACCGGCCGAGCCGGGGCAGCGGGGACCGCCATTTCTTTTGTATTACCCGATGACACGCTCCATTTGGAACGAATAGAACGCTTTATCGATCAACGGGTACCCCAAATGGAGATTCCGGGCCTTGAACCGACAACTTCTCTGCGCCGACCGTTCCGCAAAAAGCGTCAATCATCCGGTCGTGGTAATTCCTACTCAGCGGCCCCCCGAAAAAACCACTACAACGATCCTAAACGCAAAGGTAGTCGCCCCAACTATCACGAACCACCGCCACATCAACAGAAGCGACGACAAAGTAAAATAGCCGGAAAAAAAATCTAAAACTTAAACTTTTAGGGTGGGCAAAGTATTTTCTTGCCCACTACTATAGTATTTTAGGGCAATCCGTTGCACCAGCCCGACACGATATGGCATTGGGTATACCAATGCCCCATTCACTACTGATACAACCACACTCGCATCAGTGAAATAAGTTTATCGGAATCTACCGGTTTAGATAAATAGTCATCGGCACCGGCTTCAATACATTTAACTTTGTCACCATTCATGGCTTTCGCGGTCAGCGCGATAATGGGGAGTTTTTGATAGCGCGATTGTTTACGAATTTATCGTGTGGCTTCATAACCCACCATGCTAGGCATCATAATGTCCATCAGGACAACCGCAATATCAAAATATTGTTCCAAAAATTATCAAACTTCAAAGCTATTATTACCAGCAATCGCCTCCAGGTTTTTTTCCAGTGCCGTCGCTAACGCAAAAACCGTTCTTAATAAAAAGCTCATTAAAAATCATTAGCTTAGAGCTAAGCTTTGTTTTGATAGGGATAATTTTGAGATTTGGGGTGAGTCGAAAAATGATCGGATTATCAGATAAGGCATAATAATTGCTTTAATAAAAATACTTTATTTATCAAATAAATATAAATTTAACTTATTATCATTTTCTGAAGCGAATGAAGAAACCTTTGTAACAATTGTTAAAATTGCAACAACCTGAATACAAGCAAGCAATATGTATACACGTATTATCATTATCGTTGCTCTCATCCTGTTGATGGGCGGATGCACTAGCTTAGACATAAAAGATTTTGAGGCTTGGCAAACAGTTGAGTTGGAAATGTCTGAGTTAGCACCTACCAAAGAGCAACTCGCCGCATTTGCGACTAAACCTAAAGTTGTCGTAGCCAACTTCCGTGAACCTCAAGAGCCGAGAGTAAGAGAAATCTCATCATTAGCTAATTTGGCAAGTACACTGATGGGAACCACTGAAAAATATCTTACCGAGGCCGGCATAGAAGCTGTCAGCCGTGATGAAGCTCAAAAATTATTGGGAGAAGTTCAGATCGCCGAACAGAAAGATAAGGTAGGTGGATATACTGGACCTATCATTGCCCAATATGTTATTGTCGGGCACATAGAGAGTGTGGATACCTCTGTGGAGTTTCAAGAAGCCTCTGAATACTATACCAAGAAAGGTGAGCGTATCTATACCCCTCCAAAATGCAAGTATAAAGCAAGTATGATTGGAACCGTCCGTGTTTACACGGTTCCTCAACTCAGAATCGCCAAAAGTGTCAAGATGCAGGGTACCGATAATACCTCTGAAGATAGTAAAGGAAATTGCGAGAATAACCCCGCCAATTTGACTGCTCTAATCCGCAAAGCTGGAGATGACGCTCTTTACGATGCAAGCACCAAATTTCAAAACTTCTTCGCACCTCAGGGTTATATTATTGAAATGCGTCGCTCACCTAACGGAAAAAACTATATCATTAAAGTGACGATTGGCAGCAATCGCGGCCTTAAAAGAGGTAAGAAGGTTGAAGTCTTTACCAAAACATTACAAAAGAATCCATTCACTGGCGAGTCCACTGAGGAGGAACGAAAAGTGACCACTGGCAGAGTCACCGATCAAGTTGGAGAATCATACGCATGGATTATGCTTGATGAACCAGAATTGGCAAATCGTCTTAAGATCGGTGATTATGTCAAAACGAAGTTTGAGAAAAGCTGGCTTAGAAGAATTGGAGGGGAACTTCAAGAAAAACTGCACTTATGATTGATTTAGCGCGGGTATCATTTGTTTGGTAAGATTCGAGTTGGTACCATTTCTAGCAGCACTACTTTAATTTGAGCGACCGGTTTAAAACCGGTCTATCGAAAAATTTGGATTCCAATATCACTACTTATTTAGGACTAGCCATTTCTCCAATGTAACAAAGAAAGGGCCAAAATATGTTAACAACTTGTCGAACATTACTTTTGATGGTCTTATTGCTATCCGTCACGGCTTGTTTGTCCAACTCTTCTCAGGGACCCTTAAAACCAACCGGCTGGTATGATCAATATCAAGAATCAGCCAATCATTGGATAGGGTTCGGTGAAGCCTCTCTTTCTGAAAACGCCATCAAACGAGCATTGTCGAATATAGCCGGACAGATAACGACGACCGTTAATTCGAGTGTCAAAGATAAAATACGGCACTCCCGTTATAATGACGAAGAACATCTACAAGAACAGACGAGCATTGATGTCCAAACCACCACTGAAGACGTGACCATTAGAGGTTACTCGGTGAAACGCCAGGAAAAGCTTGGGAGTCAGTACTACGTCATGGTTCAAGTTGATAAAAACCAGTTTTTTCAAGAACGCCTAGCGTTCTTGAACTCTGTTGACAACGAACTGAACAAGCTGGTTTCTGAACTAAAAACACAGTTGATTGCGATCCAACTGAAAGCTCTACCACAAATCAAACAAAAGGTGGCCGAAGCACAAAAGATAGCCACCATGCTGAACGCCTTTAACCAATTACCAAACCCGTTGTCTGATTATTTAGATCGTTATTCCAACATCAACGACGAAGAAAAAATAATTCGTCAGAACATCCGGTTTTATATACACCACCAAGACGCTGATATCGCACTGATTGCCAAATATCTGAAAGAACAAATCAATAATGAAAACTTTATTGGCACTAAAATATTTCCAAATTCTCCTAATAACACATCCCAAAATGACCCCAATGTCGCTGACGTACAGATTGAAGGGAATAAGATCAACAAGACAGTCCAGGGTGCCTTTATGACTAAGCTCATTGTGAGCATAACCGTTAGCTCGTTGGGTCAAGAAATTTCCTCAACAGAGGGACTGGTGTTTTCGGGTAGTTCCGCGACTGACTATAATACCTCATTGAGAGCAGCGTCAAATAAGTTTGAAGTCTATGTCAAGAAAAATCGTACCCTGAAAACGCTTGGATTAATTGAATGACGGTATTAACCGATAAATATCTTGGCAGAAGAAGTCCAATTGTAGGGGGCAGGTAAGCGGGCACGAGTCCGTTAAAAAAAGCCTCCTCTTTCCACCCGCTTGCCCACCAACATTAAATTTTTATTCGACCTTCTTCATTTGTCATCAGTATCGTTGCCTTTTTCCAGTTCCGGTAGCATCCTAGCCATTTCATCAATCGGCATCAGAGCTTGAAACTGTTGCCACAACGCCTGCTTATCGCCGATACTGGTTCTCGCATCATCCTTTGCCGCCTCTGCAATAGCCTCATACTTGCCTTTTTCCATAACCATCAAACAGTAGTAAGTACCCATCGGGCTAGTTGCAGTTCTTATAACTGAAGTACCAGAGAGAGTTACGTTCACCTGCTGCTCGGAGACTCTTGTCTTATTGACCAACGTTTCAGTATTGCCGCTATCAACCATGTTGGCATACTGTTGGAACATCGCCTTGACCCCAACTGTTAACGTTTGCGCTATTGACAGCCGCGCCATAGCCATGCACTTCTGTTGTCGGAGCATAGGAATGAAGCTTTTACTTGAACCGACGGCTGACATAAGTTCACCAGCCACTACAGATGGATTACATATCCATTCCGGAGCTTCTTCGTTTGGAGCGTCAAGATAGACGCAGCCAGGTGTTGTAGTTGTAGTAGTTCCAGCTACAATCGGTACCTCATTGGTAGCAGCGCGATTATCGTCGATATCATCAGACTCATTATTAACCGTCACCGTTCCAATCGAATTGGAACTGGTAATTAGACTATCGTCATTAACCTGAAGTGCCGCATAGGCAGAAACTACCATCACAGCCCCTAACAAAAAAAATAACAAACGCTTCTTAAACATACTCAACCTATAAAAAAACAGTTGGAGTCCAAAGCTTTAGCTTTGGACGTAAGTAAGCCATCTATCGGATTGCTATTACCCCCGGCTTCGTATTTTTGAATTGTGGCATTGCCATCCCAGCATTCGCATTGATAAAAGTCGGATCAGTGATCACATAACGCTCACCACGATAGATGAAGCCATCCCCATTCACGTTACCATTGAAGTGTACCGCCGCCGCGATATGCCCAGGATAATCCAACCCCACTACTTTCAAATCCAACAAGTTTCGCACTAACCAAGCGAACAGTATTGATCGATCTTCACAATCCGAATAGGGATAGAAAAGAGTCTCCTCAGGAAACAAGTAATTTTCTTCATTAAACTGCTCCTTGTCAGTTTTATACTCAAAAGCCGTCTGGACAAAACGCAGCAACCGGTTGACCGCTTCCAACTCCGACTGACCCGTTACCAGTGGCTTGAGTTGTTCCAGCAATTGTTTCCCCGTTTCCGGGCGAACGGTCGAAATGAAGTACATTCCAATGTCCAACTGCGGATAGGTGTTCAGAAAGTCCACCGTATGTCGATCATAATTGATCTTGATTGGATAGTTTTTCTCTCCATAGCGGAAAGTCAACCGTTTTTTCCCGCGCTTCGGGCTGGTCACAACGGCGGTGGAAATGTGCATATCTAAGACCTTGTTAGCACCAGGATAATGACTGTCATAGGTACGCACCTGTTCAAACTGTTGCTTATTACTACCATCAACCGGAATAACGTAATAACGCTGGCCGTCAAAAGTGAAATAGGAAACCGCATAGAGTGGCTGTTTGGTTGGCATAAACAGATATATCTGCTTATTATCATAAGCGATCCGTGCCCGATACTCATCCTTAGCGAAGATAAACCAAGTGATCAGTACCTGCTCATTGTAGCGGTTGGGGTGGAGCTTTTTGACCAATTCACGGACCAGCAGCAAGTAGGCCCAATCGTTAAGCCGCAACGCTTGACGCTGTGCATTCAGTTGCTCTAGCAACGGCTCATAATCAGCGCGGCTCAATTTTGCCCAGTAATCACTGATAGCCTGCTTATTGATAGTGTACCCTACACTCGCCTTGAAGGCCCGATCAATACGAAATGACAGTCGATGCCCATAAAAGGTTACCTTGATGCGCGTTCCGTCGGCAGGAATAACCGGTGCTGGTGGCGGAGAGGGCGGAACGACCACTGGGGCTGGAGGTCTGATCCGTGGTAACTGAGGAGTAGGCTTAGGGCGATCAATCGGTTTTACTTTGGGAATCACATCTGGCTTGGGGGTATCATCACGTACCATGCCTTCTAGGAGCCGCATTTTTCGCCAGTGTTCCTTCAGAAAAGCGGTGAACTCTCGATCCCGTTCGTCCTTGAATTCTTGAAACTGCCGATCCCGTGCGCCCTGGAATTTTTGGAAATCTTGCGTCCGTTGGCGGTACCAGTCGGTCATGTCATCTGCATAGGAAGGCATCATTAGCCATCCCGATAACATGACTCCCATCAGCACAGCATATTGTAATTGCTTCATAATTCCTCCGTCGTACTACTATTGTCGTACTTACTTGGTTCAATTTAACGCACAGTGGTAGAAAAATCGGTCTGGTTTTAAAAACCAGACCGGTTTACACTCACCAGTTGACAAGAGTCCAAGAGTTATCTTGGACATCTAATTATTCTGGTTGTTGTTGATTCTTATTCTCTTCTTCTTCCAGCTTCTTGGTCATTTCATCGATTGACATCTGGGCTTGGAATTTTTGCCACAGAGCCTGCTTATCACCCATACTGGTTTTCGCATTATCCTCGGCGGCCTCTTTAATAGCCTCATATTTTCCTTTTTCCATAGCCACCAAGCAGTAGTACGTACCCTTCGGGCTAGTTGCATATCTCTTTGGACTCGTACCGCGGAGGGTTTGTTGAGTCAGCTGCTCGGTAACCGCCTTAGACATTTGATCCAAGGTTTCATTTTCACCGCTACCAGTAATCTCCGCGTACTCTTGGAACATACCCTTGACACTGACTTCCATCGTTTGAGCCATAGAGAGCCGAGCCGAACCGAGACATCTCTGTTCCATCAGAAAACGATTGGAACTTTGGCTCGCCGAACCGACTGCCGTCATAAGCGCACCCGTTGCCACGGAAGGATTACATATCCAGTCCGGTGCTTGGGACTGGGGATTATCTGGATAGCCACAACCACCTGGCTTTGGCGGTGGTGGTGTCTCGTAGGGATCAGGTTGGCTGCAAGAAGCAACAAATAGCGTTGCTGCCAATGCTGTTATGATGCCCAACAGCAACTTTTTAACCGATTGTTTTTTAAACATTTTTCACTCCTTCACGCGTTAAGCATTGAATATGGCTAAAAAATAAGTTTTTATACTTGGCACCGTCAAAAATTGTGCTTTTGTCTAGGTGATGATGATATTTATGACAGTGTTTAGTATAAACCATAATAACAAAATAGAGCTATTGTCAATAGAGTCTTTCAGAAAAATTGCGAAATATTAAGCGTAAAAGTTATAACAAAACCCGAAATCAACCGTAGGGAGGTTAATCATACGCCAGCATCCACAAACAGAAGCCATTCCCAGATGGATCAAGATGAGTATCCTTTAGATCGGCAGAAACTGATTTTGAGGTACCCATTTTTATACTGATATTCATTTGATCCGTTATTAAAACCCCGTCATTCTCTTGAAGCTCCATACCGGTACTGGCATCAATTAGCACCCCCCCCATCTGCTGAGCCAGCTTATGTAGCGCAATGGTCCTTGCCTCATTTTCTTGATCAGGCGTATTGATATGGTTGCTACACCCGACAGCCGCGTTTTGTCCTCCGTATGGAGGTATTTGGGTTATGTGCCAATCTGGTGCCGGCGAAAAAATACACCGCCACACGCAGCAGCCCGATGCAGAGAGACACAACAGCAGAATGACTGACACTCTGTATAAATATAGCATAATTTTGTCCTTTAGGTAGCGCGAGGATACCTTTTTTTCCAAAAAAGTAGAGTTCTCTGTACCAATTAGCTCACAAATGGCCCTTGTTTGACTATTTATAACAAAATTTTTTTTCTGGCCAATTTAGAAATTTTTTTTTAAGAACTATTATCTGAGCTTTGTCATAATAACTACTCATTTAGATGTTGTCAATTTTGAATTAATTCAAAAAACTTGTAAATGCAAACCTGATTAATATTTGAAATATTTTACTGATTTTTAATTGCGCGTCGGAATTTAATTGATGACACGCTCTAAGTTATAAAATAGCATCCGGCTCACTTGGGACTTGAATTTTGGAAAGTGCAACGAAAGTGTTGCAACGAATCATTTTCATGCCGGGTCACAAAGTAATATGTAAGCAATTGATTTTATAAGTCAATTTTTCTAAAATCTCAAAAAATCCGATTAACAAATCGGATTTTTAACCAGGAAAATTATTTTTTAAACTTAAAATGCGATAAACTTTAGAATTGTCAATTCGACCCGGCTTTTTCACAATTATTTTATCTGCTTCATCCACACACAGTACTCTACTCTAGCAGGGCTGCTCCAATCCTTGTGCTTCTCAGCCTTAATTGTTACTTGGGTTCCTTGCTTGGTTTTGAATGTGGCATCGGTACCACTTTCAGTCGCTGCCATCTTAAATTGACTGTCAACATATATACCATTTTGCATAGCCAATCCGCTAATGGCTTCGCTAATGGCCTTATTTTTTTTAGAAGAAAAAATAGCCTTGCTGCACGCAATTACCCCTTCTTCTCCAACTGGGGGCACTTTATCAATTACCCAACGCGGCTTACACGGCCAAAATTTATTCTTACAGGTTGGTTTAGTAACAGGGGGTGAGGTGGTACATGCAGAAAAAAATAGACACAACAGAAGAATGACTGTTATTCTAGTAAACATAGATCGCATCGTTTTGTCCTCTAGGTAGCACTATTTGGACATTCTAACTCAAAAAAATGTAGCTGGGTACTGATTTTTTCTGGGCAGCCATTTAGAACAGATATTTTTGATAAATCAAATAAAATTCAGTTAGTTAAAAACTATTAGTTGATATAGCATTTCCCGCTTGTCTGAGATACAAAAGAATAATAATAATCTCGTAGGGTGGGTAAGCGGGCGCCCATATTTTTGTACCAAGAACGGACTTTATCGCCCGCTTGCCCACCGCTATTAGTTGATATAGCATTTCCCGCTTGTCTGAGATACAAAAGAATAATAATAATCTCGTAGGGTGGGTAAGCGGGCGCCCATATTTTTGTACCAAGAACGGACTTTATCGCCCGCTTGCCCACCGCGTTTTTTGTACTTCATTCAATCGGGAAACACTATAAAACGACCGGAAAAATATTTTTGAGTTTTATCGCTTTTCAGAAAAAGATGTTGTCCGGAAAATATCTGTGTTTAAAACCGGTCAGGTTTCAACTAAAAAAATCCTTAAATCTTGACAGATTAAAGTATATATCAAAAAATAAAGAACAGTGAGAGAGATGATTTCTTGTTGACACAGTTGTGTTAGAATTTATTAAATTCTCACGGATTGTTTATTATAAACCGTTGTGGAAAAATTGTAATTAATTGATTTATAAACTTTTTAAATCAATTGATAAACTTTCCAAAACCTCTCTGTTGAACGTTAGAATACCAACGATCCATTTTCTGTCAGAAGGAGGTTAAATGAAAAAGCTTTTTTGGATAGCAATAATAGGATTGGCTATGATTGGCACTGGCTGTGCTACACCACAACCTATTGATATCACATCACACCCATCAGGAGCCGCCGTGGAGATTAATGAAGATTATATTGGGGATACACCGATTACTCATCATATCAAGGACGTTAATCAACACGATTCACTTGTGATTAAAATTGAAAAGCTGGGCTATGAAGCAAAGATGAAAAGGCTAGAAAAGAAAAAAGGCTCATGGTTTAGCTCTGGAAAATTTCCCGGAAAACAGCATTTTGTTCTTCAACCCAGATGCCCTCTTCCTGGAGGAAGAGAAAAAGTGCTGCAAGAGGAAGAATAAAACCGATTATCGTCATTCCCAAATAATATTCATTTTGGGATTGTTTTGAGCGGTTATAGACGCTAAGCTTTGAACCCAAGGAGCGAGCCTTGGGTTATTCTGGGCATCATAATATCCATCAGGACAACCGCAATATCAGAATGTTGTTCCAATAACTCTAAAGCCTCAAAGCAATAGTTATCTCCGCCTTCCGGCGAAAGACCTTAATAATCAATTAAATACTTGTAAGTGATTAATTATTAAGAACAAGTCGCACTAGTTTCAAGTGACTTGATAAGAATTACGTTATTTAGTTAAATTGAAAATTTAAACAGAAAGTTGTTTAGTTACAGACGGATGAATGAATTTATTGAACGGCAAAACATGAGGCGTTTTGGGAATTAATTCTAGCATTTTCCAATTTGGTTAAATACCGAAAAAGGGCAAACACGCCAGACTTGCCCGTCGAAGTGATTTTATGCCAAAGAAAAATGCTATTTCAGATAAATAATTTTGGTTTTAAAAACCGGTTTGGCTTGTTGATGATGTTTATCCGTTCGTCTTTTTCTAAAGTAAAAATCGGATTTTTCGATGAAACCAAATATATACCTACTTAACGAGCAGACTATAATAGCCTATGGAAAATGACAACAATTCTTCTAGAATCATGGGAATTTTTGGCACCGGGCGTTCCGGCTCTTCGTGGCTCGGTTCAATCATTGATTCACACCCACAAGTTGCCTATCGTTTTGAGCCTTTTCATCGCCTTAAGCAGAATCCGATGATTTTCAAGGCGCGTCAGTTGCTGGAGTCGGACTCACTGAAAGAAAGTGATTTAACCCTAGTTTATAATGCTTTACTTCCGGCGCATCCTAAAATTGAAAGGCCGCCTTTTTTTCCAAAAGCTTATGGTTTCGTATGGGGAAAAACTGGGTTGCGAGCCCCGGCTATGAAATTCAAAGGACTTAATTTGCTGTTTAAATGGCTATATACTGCTCGCCGCCAACCACCTTTGGTATTTAAAGAAGTGACGATGGAACCTATTATGGCTAACTTGCTTGGCCATACGTCGGTACCGGTGGTTTATTTAGTGCGTCATCCTTGCGCGGTTGTCGCTTCAACAATGACTGGTCAAAAGCAGGGGGTTATGCTTAAAGGCCGGCATAGTATTTTAGCCGAATTACTTAAAAAACATGATCCTCAATTGGCAGCACAGTATGCTCCGCAGGTAGAGGGTATGGATTTATTGGAAAGAGAAACGTTACTTTGGCGAATAGATGTTGAAAAAGGTCTTAACGCTGCTCGTGATCATAGTCGTGCTCTAATTGTTCTCTATGAAGCACTTTGTGATGATCCACAAGCCGTTTCTAAGCGGGTATTTGAACATTTTAGTCTTGATTTTTCTGTGCAAACGGTTAAATTTCTTGACGCATTGGCTCATCAAAGTCAGCCGACTCGCCGTTTTATGGAGTTTGGTATTAAACCTTATTTTTCGGTATTTCACAATCCGGCCGCGATGAAAAATAAGTGGAAACAAAACCTGTCTACTGAAGAGCAACGACGTGTGTTAAGGTTAGTTCAAGACAGCCCGGCTTTTCAATTCGGTGCGGCGTTGGGAAAATGGGATTGATTTTTAACCGAAAAATCTTCTCATACACCAAAGTCTGCCCATGTTATGTCGTCTAGTTTATGGGTAGTCCTGAACAAAGTAGTGGGAAGATTGTTTCTTTTTCCAAAAAGCTTATCTTCGAATAAACTACATATCCCCAACCCCCTTTGGGGTTGTGCGCTTTAATAATTGTAATTTATTCAATCGGTAAAGGTTATATATATCAGGGTACAACGGAGCTATTATTTTTTTCTAATTCCCAATGATCCATCATTAAACGGCAATGATGTAACCATCGTTGCGGTGGAGGAATATCTTTCTTAAAAAAATGTGGATGAAAAAACAACAATTGGAGAACAACGTCGGGTATTGACGACGTTGTTTGAACCGGCCATGCTGAATTTATCCAAAAGATGTGTGGCTGTTTGGTCTGATTTAGACCGTTTGGATGAAGTCTTGAGTAGGCATTTTGCCTCCATTCCACACTCTCATTTGATTTATGCTGTCGATAAGTTTGGTCAACAAATCAGTTCTAACATCAGTGCTAATGGTATTGATACCACTTGTCGTGCTCGGGATTTATCGAGGCGGCCTTATTGTGTTAGCTTGTATCCTAAGGAACGAGAATTTAATAATATCTGAAACTAAACCTAACCGGTTTTTAAAACCGGTCAGGTTTGGCCTAAAAGTTTCGTAAGTTATTAAAATATCATTCCTAAGCGGCATTTTATGCTGTCGTCGGTGTATATTACTCAAACTACTGGCCGCCCTTGTCTCAGTGCGGTACAACCGGTGATTGATGATCGGCAATGTTTTTTGGGTTTTGTGGTGGCCGATTTTGATATTCGTCGTTTACCTTTATCCATAAATCCTCCTAAAAGCACGTCATTTTTGCAACCGCACCATAGCCAAGTCCCCACCAGGTCGTTACAACAGCTACGTGTTGCCAGTGCCTTTGATAATAATTTCACCACTACTTGTTTTTCGCCCCATTGATCAGTACATAAAAATACACACCCCATACCACCGGCACCGAGCAGACGTTGCAGCGGATATTTATCAATGTCATGCAACGCATACCGTCGATCAATATCTATCGCCATTTGTAAATCGACTAAAGCTTGCTGATACTCCTTATTCCGTAACCGTACCAAAAACAGATTATAAGACGCTAACGCTCTATCGGCTGGCTTTTGGGCAGCCTCAAAGGCTTGCAGAAATAATTTTTCCGCTGCCGCAATATTGCCCGTCGAAGATAACAAACTGCCGCCCATAATCACCACTTGATTATAATCAGCATGATGACTGGGCAAACCGGTTAACTGACCAACAGCCGCTTGAACCAATTTTAGATTGGTACTATTATAATGAGTAAATTCATCACTCGGTTTGACTTGGGCGGACAAATCAAAACGCGCCATCAATTTGGCCATCAACTGTTTTAAATCCTTAATATCATCATGCACCGCGCCGATTTCGTCGTGCAGCGTCTCCGTTTCAGCTAACACTTGGCTGAGTTGAGCGTTCAACAATCCACCCCAATGGTTAAAACGCTCGGCAAAAGTCACCCATTGTTGATGATTGTTTTGCCAAGCGGCTTGAGCGGCTTGTAAAGTTTTTGGCAGATTATTGATATCATTTTGCAAATGGTCCAATTGTGACGACATTTGAGCCGCTTCAGAAAAATTGCCGGCTTTAAGTGCTTGTATTGCACTGGCATTTTGTTCCGCCAATTTTTCTTCTAGGCGCGACAGCAAATGTTCTTGACTGGCTTGGATATCGCGCACCCCCAATAATAACTCTTCTCGTTGCAACGCGGCTATGGTTGCTTTAGCACGATCATCGCGGCGGAATATCTCATGGAGAAAAAACAGCGTCGCGTTGCCCAATAATTCGTCAAAGCGAAAAAAGGCTTCTACCGTTTCATCGCGAACACTCTGATAATCTGGCTGCGTGTTTAATTGCTCCAGAATGAAATCAGTAATCGCCAAACCGCCCTTATAATGAACAAACGCGGCTAACTCCGATTCGGTCAAGTCGCGTTTTTCATCGGCAAAAATCGGCGGCAACCGGCTCAATTGGTTAATCTTATCAATCAGTTGACGACGCAACTGATTCAATTCCGTTTCGCGCTGTGCCGCAAACGGTTGAAAATAAAGCTGCTCAATTTGCTCCGCCAATTCGCGTTTAACTTTAGACTGCGTCAATTTTTGTAGAAAGCGGATTTTTTTATCCGGTGCCGCCAAACCGGCACCCATAGCCGCGATGGCATAAGCGTAGGACTTTTGATAACTGTTTGCTATCTCAAAAGCACTAAAAGTAAAATGTTCTTGAAAAACGGAGATCGTTTTTTTCCCAGCTTTTTCGACGAGGATTTCAGCAATGACTTCCTCTTTCAATAAAGTACTCAGGGCAGTGTTTATCAGTGTATCGAATGACATTTTGGTATTAAAATGGTTGATGGTAAGATGATATTATTACTT
>Ga0233403_10000769_pt1 | contig 15371 bp, 12 predicted proteins | sample Na_oxic_1_MG_FD_179866 | JGI IMG/M metagenome (GOLD analysis project Ga0233403, IMG submission 179866) | Seawater microbial communities from Saanich Inlet, British Columbia, Canada - Na_oxic_1_MG | ecosystem: Environmental > Aquatic > Marine > Inlet | place: Canada: British Columbia | collected...
CCCGATTTGGTTAAATGGACGACAGCCCGGCCACTTAATAGTAACATTCCTATATTTTTGTCCCATTTTGAAAGTAAAAGGACGGTTAAAAATAAAATATTTTTTTGGAACATTTTTATAGGAATGTCACTATATAACTACCCAACCGTAAAATCAGTTCTCTTTCCAATCGGGTTCTACTTGAGGTGACTTTTTTGTTGTCGAGAAATTCTGGCAAAATATCGTCAGAATATTCCTCTAATGATTTAATATGAAGCAGCAACCAGAGTTCAAAACAAGGATTACTCACCGCTAAATAATAGCCTTTTTGTACACAAACTTGAGCCACTTCGGCGATTTCTTCAATAGTCCAGCTTTGTTTATCTCGGTCAATGATTAACCATAATTCGTCATCAAACTGAAGTCCACGCTTCTTGTTACGCTCATCCAACTGTTTTAAAATCCGTTTAGGATTACTGGCTGAACTTGAACGTTCAAGTACTTCTATAATGACACGCGGGTTGGGATACCAGTCTTTAGAGGTTAAGTCCTCAAAATACGGTTTCTCAGTTTCTTCTCCCTCGGTTGCAATCACAAAGAGTCTGGCATCTCTAACATGAGAGACTCGTTCAAGTTTCTGTCGTTCTCTAGCCATCACTGGTTTTTGGTGGTGAGTTAAATAACTGAGTTCTAATCAACGGAACGGCTCCAAAACGACCCAATAAATATCCCTTTTGAATATCAGAGCCATAGTTGGGTTTAAATTCTTCCAGAGAATACAGCGAAGATTCACCGGTTTGGTTTTTTTCGACAAACCAAATTTCATCGGCTCGCAACCATTCTAAATCCAGTAGTTCCGATTCATGGGTCATCACAATCATTTGACTGTTAACCGCTTTGGAATGCGTCAAAAATAACAGAAGCAAGCTTTTTGTTAAACGAGGGTGCAAACTCCGTTCTAATTCATCTATCACCAAGACTTTTTCGGAGTTAAGCAACGTTATCAACGCTGGTATCAAGTCAATCATTCGCTGCGTACCTTCGGACTCTTCACTGATTTCAAACAATGCTTGCTTTCCACTTTGGGTGGAATGCTGAGTCATTAATTTAGCCGCTTTGATTTGATGGCTTTCTCTAAAAATGACATATTGCGTATGATCGTTAGCACGAATTAAAACACTTTCGCCACTTTCTAAGTTAACGGTAATATTCTCTTTAATGGCTTTGGGTAACTCCTTTAATTGATTATCAAAATCCACTTTTACCAGTTGAATACCGGTAAGACCGGTATCAAATAATTTTAATAAATTCAATAAATTATCTTGAATAGCGGCTTCACCCATCATTTTCAACGTCAAACCGGTATATTGAGTGTCAGGAAACATAATTGTAAGCACTTTATCAAACCATTGGTAACTGTCTATGAAAGCGGATAGATTAAGCTTTTTCTGATTGAGTCCGGCGAATTCGGTAAGAAACAATTGATTGGGACGAGTTCCCATATTGCCGGTGTATTTAAAAATACCCCATTCATCATCTGATAAAAGAAGGCTGTCACCTGGGGTTACTATGACTTCTTCATCAGTTCGAGTTTGTCTTTCAAACAGCGGCTTTTCATCGACTTGATTGATTTCATAAAGCCATTCTTCCAGTATTCGGTGATGATTGAGGCTAAAACCATAAGCATAGTTTTTCCCACTTTGTTTAAATTCAAATTCAAACCGTGACGGTTTATCAAGGTAAGTTTCATCTAACTTAAATGGCGTAATGGGAATGAATTTATTCGGCGGTGTGCCCACCGTTATCAATTGTTTAGCAAAATCCATTGCCCTGATTAAATTAGACTTACCGGCAGCATTCGCGCCATAGATAATGCCCGTTTTTAACACACTGATGTCATCAGAACCGTTGCCGTCAATGACATGATGACTCAAGTTGGATTTTTGAGCGGGTATCATTGAAAATTCAACACGTTCTTTAAAAGATAAAAAATTTTCAACGGTGAAGCGAATAAGCATACATGAGCCTGCCTGTTTGTATGTATGTTTGTAGGCTTGTAATCGCCTTTCTGGGTGTTGTCATTTGAAAGCATCCAAAGTCTTTGATGGCCCTCAAATAAAATTGACGAGATTGAGTGAGGGCTGGCATAGCCGCTATATGCCAAGCTTTTTGAAAAAGCGAACGTCAGACCGGCCAAAGGTGGGCAACACGTTGCCCACCCTACCCGGCTAAAAGCCTCGTATAAAGGAACGAATGGTGAAAAGAGTGGTTCTTCCAAAAGGTTATCAATCGGGGAATTGGTGTGTTTTAATACCATTTTAAAAGTCACAGTTATTTGAAAATTCCCCTTTGAACGTCAAAAATATCTTATTATAAATCAGTTAGCTGAAAAAATACCGAACACCTATGTTTCATCATTATTGGTATAATGAACGTTTTTTTTCAGCAATTCTAATTATCTTCAAATAACTTAGGACTTACGCATTGACAATTAAAAATAATATGCTATTATATAAAATATATATTATTGTTTGGAAATATTTTACCAATAATTAAACTTCAGAAAAAGGCCCAAAAAACCTCAAGCACAAATCATAGATACCTTGTATTATAAACGAGAGCATCAAACGTTAAATCTGTCAATGCGTAAGTCCTATAACTGATTATAAAGAATATATTTGTTATTAAAGCCGAAAAAGGCGGTTTTAGGATCGTTGCCAGAAATCATCTCTCCCATTTTTGGGAAGTGGGATGACCGGTGCATTAGCTAAAAGCGGCCTCAGCTTGAACGGCTGGCTAGGGGATGAATTTTTGAAAAGGCACTCCAAGTCAAAAATCTTTCTGGCATAATCTAATTGATAAGAAAGGTACTTAGACAAATAGAATTGCTGGTTTTTTTTATCATTGATTGAAGCATTTAGACACGTTTCTAACCGGTGCAGTCAATCATCTATATCGTCTCAAACGTTATCATATTGCTTAATTCCGGATTATATTTTATGGACTTAAAAGAAATTGGTTGGAACGCATGGTATGAGGATAATAGCAAGGGGTTATGCGAGCCGAAACGCGAGCCGGCCCGAGTTATTGTTGTCGATCGTGACAGATACCTGATTAGGAATGAATATGGGGAGTTCTCGGCAAAACTATCTGGAAAATTTCGTTTCTCTACCGATTTTGAAACTGAATATCCCTGTGTAGGTGATTGGGTATGCGTTCAACGCCACGAGAGCGAAAGTACAGCAACCATTTTTAATGTTTTTCCAAGAAAATCCTTTTTACGTCGTAAATCTGCTGGCAGAAATATTGACTATCAAATGATTGGGGCAAATATTGATGTTGCCCTGATAGTTCAATCGTGCCATTTCGATTTTAATGTTCGTCGGCTTGAACGCTATTTGGTGATGGTTAATGAAGGAAACATTGAACCAGTAGTCGTATTAACTAAGACGGACTTGGTCAGTTCAGATGAGCTTGAAGAGTTGATTTTTAGACTTCAAAATATGGGTATTGACGCAAAGATAATTGGGCTGAGCAATATCACTGGGGTGGGTATTGACAAAATTCGTGATTATATCACGACTGGAAAAACATATTGCTTGATAGGATCGTCAGGTGTAGGAAAAACTACATTAATAAATCAATTGATTGGCGAATCCATTTTAGACACTAAAACGGTTAGTGGTACTGGTGAGGGGAGGCATACGACAGTGCGCCGTCAACTGATAGTTCTTGATAATAGCGCAATGTTGATAGATACACCTGGGATGAGAGAACTGGGAATACTGGGGGCAAGTGACGGTATAGACGATAGCTACAAGTCTATCGTAGAACTTTCAGTCACTTGTCGCTTTAGTAATTGTACCCATACGAATGAACCTGGGTGTGCCGTGTTAAAAGCATTAGAAAACGGTTCTATCAACCGGGAACATTACCAAAATTACGTAAAAATCAAGAAGGAATCAGAGTTCAATGAAATGTCCTATTCAGAAAAACGAAAAAAGGACAAAGATTTTGGAAAAATGATTCGTTCTATGAAAAAGGAAAAGCTTTAGCGGTTGGCCACCCAATTATTTTTCTGAAAAATTATTTTTCTGAAAATATGGATGAATTCTCGTTTTCGAGAATTCATTTCTGTCAACTCCGTGATTTCAATGAATCGTTATGAAGAAATTTAATACGGCCGGCCCTTGTGTTCCGAAAAAGCATTATATGATTACCACCGACTTGAGTCATCTTCACGAATTGATTGAGAATAAACGCTATTTTCTGCTACACGCGCCCCGTCAAACTGGTAAAACCACTCTGATGTTGCAATTGATGGAGCAGATCAATCAGAGGGGTAAATATCTGGCGTTGTATCTGAACGTAGAAGCGGCACAAGCTTGGCGTAATAATATAACGGAAGTGAATCAAACCATTGTGAACGAATTTCGTCTCAAAACGAAAATTTATCTGCCCAAAGAATATCAGCCGTCTTCGGCTTGTTTTGAAAATATTGGGAATGAATTTTCTTCGTTTTTGACTCAATGGTGTCTGGAATTACCGAAGCCATTAGTCGTCTTTATGGACGAGGTAGATGCGTTAATCGGGGATATACTGCACACGGGCACAAATTAAACTTTTTTAGGAGAGCTTTTGTAGGGTGGGCAAAGTCTTTTCTTGCCCACCAGCATCATTAGTAAAAGTTTAGTTTGTTCCCGCGCCGAGTATAGTTTTATTTCAGTGCTACGTCAATTACGCAGTGGCTACACGCAACGTCCTCGTGCGTTTCCTCATGCTTTGTGTCTGATTGGGTTACGTGATATCCGTGATTATCGGATTTATTCGGATGCGTCAAAACGCTATATTATTGGCGGTTCGGCATTTAATATTAAAGAAAAATCGATCCGTTTGGCCGATTTTACATTCACGCAAGTACAAGAATTATATGCAGTACATACCGACGCGACTGGACAAGTGTTTGCTGGCGAACGATTCGCGTTAGAACTAAAACGACGCTCTAAAAACGTATTGACTCAAGGCAAACAACAATTGGCCGATTATTTAAAGCGGCTCAGTTTACCAAACGGTTGGTTGATTATTTTTCATCGCGGCAAAGTCACGAATTGGGACGAAGTTGGTAAACGGGAGTGGGTGAGTGAGGCGGGCAAACAGATTGAAGTGATTTGGTTGTAATATATTAATAACGAACTGTCATTATTAGAGCCAATTTTTTGAAAGGCTGCCCTACAAAAAAGATTGACTGACTCAAAAAATGAAAGTATTTTTCATCATTTTATGAAATTGAGTGATGGCTGGCATAGCCGCTTTACTTTATATTACATGAAATGGTGTTGATGAATACTTAAAGGAAATGAATCAATGAATGTCGCTAGACAAAAACATCGAGTCACGGTATCAGAATGGCACAAAATGGGAGAATATAACATTTTTCCACCCAATGCCAGAATGGAATTGATTGAAGGAGAAATGATAGATATGGCACCCATTGGACCGTCACATGCCAGTTGTGTTAGAAATTTAATTGAATTGCTGTCCATTCAAAAAGGTAAAGCGGCGTTGCTTGATGTACAAAATCCGATTTTACTCAGCAATTCCTCTGAACCAGAACCGGATTTGACGCTATTGCGTCCAATGGCACATGTCTATCGACAAAGACATCCGATACCAGAAGATATTTTTTTGTTAATCGAGGTGTCGGATAGTACCATACATTATGATCGGGAACAAAAAATGCCGCTTTATGCGAAAGAAGGGATAGTGGAATGTTGGTTAGTCGATTTAAATGAATTTCAAGTTGAAGTTTACCAAAACCCAGCGGCAAATGGCTATACCAGTCAACAGATTTTCAAATCCGGACAAGTTTTGATACCAAAGCAACTGAGTCATATTAAAATCCCGATTGCCGAGATTTTTACGCCTTAATGGTCGTTCTCTCCAAATCCTTCTTATGTAGAACATTTCAGAATCACGGAGCGAACAACGATTGTTTTGTCAAAAAGCTTTTTCTGAAGAACCATTTAGAGTATTTTAATTAATCAATAAGGCTATGGAAAAAAATTTAAAAATTCCACATACAATGGGTATTTGAACCCCTATCGGGGCCTAGAAAATGTTTTAACCCCAGGTTTCACCTCAATGCCATATCGTGAAGCAACAATTTGCTGTAAAAAACATTCTTTTGTCGGGTATTGAGGTTTCACCTGGAGCTATTCAAACCCTATTGGGTTTAGTTGGCATTAGACTCGCTATCAATTAAACGACTTGCTGGCGTGCCAATTCAAGCGCCCCAATGACTCCGGATCGATTAGACAATCCTGGAAGCACAATATAATGTTGAATATCGTCAACAATTTCAGCGGCTTGAATATAATCATTCAGCATGGCTTTGACTTTGTCATGGATTAAAGGCAACAGTTGTGCTTGCGCCATCACTCCACCACCCATAATAATGCGTTGTGGTGACAAGGTACAAATATAATTCACTAAGCCCAAAGCCAGATAATGGGCTTCTAAATCCCAGGCTTCATGCGTCGCTTCTAACAGCGTTGCTGATTCCACGTTCCACCGTCTGGAAATAGCCGGCCCACAAGCCAAGCCTTCCAAACAACGATACTGATGGAACGGGCATTTTCCTTCGTAATCATCTGTCGGAGCGCGGGGAATAAAAATATGCCCCATTTCCGGGTGGATTAACCCGTGCATCAACTTTCCATTGATCATCCCGCCACCGCCAATACCAGTACCAATGGTCAGATAGATGAAATCTGACAAACCTTGAGCGGCCCCCCAAACCTGTTCACCAAGTGCGGCTGCATTCACATCGGTATCAAACCCAATAGGGATATCAAAATCACGTTTAATCATCCCAACAAAATCCGTGTTTGACCAATAGGGTTTGGGGGTAGCAGTAATATATCCGTAGGTGTCTGAGTCGTGATTCAGATCGATAGGACCAAAAGAACCAATACCAATCGCGCTCAATGGCTTACCATAACGCTGTTCTTGTTCGTTGAAAAACGCGATAGCCTGACCAATGGTTTCTACCGGCGTTGTCGTCTCAAACTCGGTTTGGTTGGTTTCGTTTTTTAAATCATCTGGGTGATTTCCGACGGCACAGACGAATTTGGTACCGCCGGCTTCTATTGCGCCGTATAAATTTGCCATTTTTAGGCTCCGTCATGAATTAAACAAAAATTGAGAGATTAGACTTTGGTAATTACTATACGCCTATTTATTCTCGAAAAAGTTAGGCTATGATAAACCGATTTCAATAAATGTCGAGTATCTTTTTTGTGATTGGCAAATTGTCATCTGACAAATCGTCATCATCTTGGTAACGTATACCAAACGGTTTTGAAAGGCTGTCCTACAAAAAAGATTGACGAACTGAACCAAGTATTTTTCATAATTTTATGAAATTGAATGATGGCTGGCATAGCCGATTTATATTTATAAGTACCCGTTCATATATTTTCATGTATTTTGATTCCGGCCAACTCCTTTGTATAGCCGCATTGATATATGCCAAGCTTTTTGAAAAATCATAGCAAGTGTCAGACAGGCCTACCTTGCTTTATCTTTATAACTGATGTTACGCAGTCAACTTTTAAAAAATTGTCAATTAAAAAGAAGAGGCTCTTGCAAAAGGTTTTTAATGTTTTAAAAACCTTTAGTGTAACCTGGGGCTATTCACGGATGGCCCCTACGGGGTTGAGGTGACACTAAAGGAACAAACATTTCGTTTTGCAAGAGCCTCAAAAGAATAAAAAATATTCAAACTTGACGACTGTGCGAAGTATATATTTAGCAATACAGCCAACCAACGAGAAATACGACCGGTAATAATAACCCCGTCGCCTGCCCGAGCCATGATGTCCATGAAGCAACGTCAATAGTCACCCCCTCTGATTTTGCCGGTTTTTTTAGCTCCGACATAGCTCCAACCGCGCCAAAAATTCCTAAGAATACTAATGCGCTCACTGACATGCCCATGGCTGGTAAAACATCAAGAAGATTGTCAATTTTGGTCAATAAATTTGACTCGGTATTTTCGACTTTAACGCCTAACAATAACCCATAAGCGGCAAATAGAATAGTTTGTGTCATGATCAACCAATTCAAACGATGATTAATCATATCATCTTCGTGCTTCCATTTTTCTCTGAGTACGGAATATTCAGAATCTTCGCGATTATTCATTTTGGGTACCTTTTTGCAATGCAAAAAGGGCTATGATAAACAGATTTCAACAAATGTCAATTATCTTTTTTGCCAATTTATCTAAAAAATGATTGACAGATTGTCAGGTGACAAATCGTCCAGTTGTTATTCTGACCATGTTACAAAATGGTATATCGCTTTGATGGAAAAATGCTCTACAATAAGCTATTCATTGGTGTTATAAATCCGAGTCAAGTCCAAAAACTCGGATTTATTTAAATATCATTAACAAGTCTTAGAAGCAGTTGGTAAACTATTACGCTCGGCTTTGCTGCGTTGCGAAACGACTCCAAATGCTCATGTACTCGTTTGTATACTCAGCACGGCCATAATTGGCGCTTTTTAAAATGACGTTTTCCTCGTTGAACATTCGACCGAACAAAAGCGAAAATGGTGACGGTGGACAGTATACATTCCAATTTTTGGCCCCCAAGCACCTTGCTCCGCATTATCTGATGACATTTACCAACTGCTTCTCAGGTTACCAAACGGTTGGTTGATTATTTTTCATCGCTGCAAAGTCACGAATTGGGATGAGGTTGGTAAACGAGAGTTTGTCACCGAAGCAGGAAAACAGATTTAAGTGATTTGGTTATAAGAGATATATTTATGAATTCTCGTTTTTTTTCTCAAAGAAACGAGAATTTGTTTCGATAAAAATCGGTTCTCATCAAGGAGTCTTATGAAAACTTTTAACACGGCTGGACCCTGTATTCCTTCTGATCATTATATGGTACCCATGGCACCTATCTCGGAAACAATCAACAAATTGATTGAGAATAAACGCTATTTTCTGCTACATGCGCCCCGTCAAACTGGTAAAACCACTCTGATGTTGCAATTGATGGAGCAGATCAATCAGAGGGGTAAATATCTGGCGTTGTATCTGAACGTCGAAGCGGCACAAGCTTGGCGTAATAATATCACTGAAGTGAATCAAACCATTGTGAATGAATTTCGTCTCAACACGAAAATTTATCTGCCTAAAGAATATCAGCCGTCTTCGGCTTGTTTTGAAAATATTGGGAATGAATTTTCTTGGTTTTTGAGTCAATGGTGTCTGGAATTACCGAAGCCGTTAGTCGTCTTTATGGACGAGGTAGATGCGTTAATCGGAGATGGTTTGATTTCAGTGTTGCGTCAACTACGTGCCGGTTATACCAAACGTCCTCGTGCGTTTCCTCATGCCCTGTGTTTGATTGGGTTACGTGATATCCGTGATTATCGGATTTATTCGGATGCGTCAAAACGTTATATTATTGGCGGTTCGGCATTTAATATTAAAGAAAAATCCATTCGTCTGGCCGATTTTACATTCACGCAAGTGCAAGAATTATATGCCGTACATACCGACGCGACTGGACAAGTGTTTACTGATACGGCATTACAACGGATTTATGACTTGACGCAAGGGCAACCTTGGCTAGTCAATGCGTTGGGCAGAGAGCTTTGTTTTGAAGAACAAGCCATACCGTTTGAAAAAACCGTCACCGAAACGGATGTGGATTTGGCCGCTGAAATTTTGATCAAGCGGCGTGATGTGCATTTGGATCAGTTGGCTGACAAACTGAGCGAACCACGAGTCGCAAAAATTATTGAAGCGATTTTGATTGGTGAAAATCAAGACACGGAGCAAGAACAAACCCACTTTGATTGGAATGAAAATAAACAATACTTGATTGATTTGGGATTAGTGCGTATAGGCTGCTATGGATTAGAAATTGCCAATCCGATTTACCGTGAAATCATTCCGAGAGAATTAACCGCTTATCAACAAGATATGTTAGGAGTGGATCCCAGATGGTACATCAAACCCTCTGGCAAACTGGATATTCAGAAAGTACTAGACGCTTATGTTGCGTTTTATAAAGAACATAGTGAAATGTTGACCAATCGCAAAACCTATAGCGAAGCAGCACATCATTTATTATTTATGGCGTGGTTGCAACGCATTGTGAATAGCGGCGGACGTATCAGTCGGGAATATGCGGCTGGGTTGGGACGCTTAGATTTGTGTATCGAATTTGCTGGCGAACGATTCGCGTTAGAACTAAAACGACGCTCTAAAAACGTATTGACTCAAGGCAAACAACAATTGGCCGATTATTTAAAGCGGCTCAGTTTACCAAACGGTTGGTTGATTATTTTTCATCGCGGCAAAGTCACGAATTGGGACGAAGTTGGTAAACGGGAGTGGGTGAGTGAGGCGGGCAAACAGATTGAAGTGATTTGGTTATAATACCCAAAATTATTCTAAAAATTCAGCAAATACACCAGAAACTGCCAAAATTTTGGAATTTCTGTCAAAAAAAATCCGATGCCTTCAAGACATCGGATAAAAGATTGTTAAATTTTTTAATCCGTTAAAATCGTAATTACATCAATGTCGTCCATGATTAATGGATCAACCTTGCCATCGCCACCACCAAAATGATAGGGGCCGGCTTTCGGATTCAGGTGCCGATAAATATTTTCGATTCCATCAATATCCCACGTCGTCGTATAGATTTTCACGCCTTCCCAATTTTCTAGCCCAAAATAAAAAGCATCGTAACGAAGGCGAATCGTGCCATTTTCCTTATCAACCCGAATGTCAGCGGCACCATTGACCGGTTTTCCCAAATTGTCAGCATCGGCATGTTCAGTGCTATGGAAACTATTGCCTCCACTGTACACCACGCTGCTGTAATCCCACATAAAACCGTCTGGCGCGGTGGCATTTATTTTGGGCAACATGCTCAGCCCAGTTTGATTCGGCAAATCAAAGTAGACATTGAACGACACATGGTCAAAACCATTCGGAGGAATCCAGCCATCAGTGACGACTGGCATAGTAAAGGTGATATCCAGCGTGGTATTTCCGGCCGTGATATCGACTTTCTGAATATCCATTTGATTGGTAAAGCTTTCATGGGTGGGAGACTGATAACGAACATCGCCTGCCAAATCCGTTTGGCTGATGCGAATCACGTTGTCTGGAACAACATGGGTGTTGAAAGTCAGTGTTTCAGAAACCACTCCTTCTTTTGGTGCATAAACACTGACGCTATGCGTCTCTTCTCCGATACCAAACTTCGAGACGGGCAGCACAACCTGCCAATTTCCTTCGGCATCGGCGTTGAAATCAATGGCACGCTCCAAAAATCGGTCCACCACCAATTGTAACTCAGTCACACCGGCGGTGACGCTACCGTTTAAAACCACGTCTTCAGCGAACGTCTTTCCTTGAACCTGAGTCGTGACGGTGATTTTCACGTTTGCGGTTTCAATTGGCACCGTGTCTCCCGCCTGATGAATGAAAACCACAGCAGCGCGTGCTGGCAGTTTGGTAACCAATCGCCCGTCTTTGTTCACGACGATGTCATCTTTGATGCCTTCACCCATCAACAATTTCAACTGGCTACCAGCCGGTAAACCCGTTTCTGTATCAAGCAACGTGGCTTGTTCAGAAGTATTAAACACAACAATGGCGGTGGTGTTTTCATATTGACGCTGATAGGCAAACACGCCGACACCACGAGTGATGGATTTTTCTGCCAACACCTTCAATGAACCGCGTGTGAATACCGGATCGCTTTTGCGAAGCTGAGCAAGTTTCTTGATAAACTGATACATTTCCGACTCGGTATCAAAATGATCCTGCCCATCTGAGCCATAACCGTTTGCAAACATTGAAGCGCGGGTTTCTTTAAGTTCTTGTTCCGTGCCTTGCCAAATCACCGGAATACCGGGGATCGTCATAATCAAGGTTAAAGCCTGCTTGAGAGCGGCATGGCTCCCATTGCTTAAAAAACGTGCTTGATCGTGGTTGTCTATAAACACTGGCGTGATATACGGATTACCAGACAATTCCAGATGCTTGTTGAGGCGATAACCCAAATAAGCCGTCGGCTTGCCTTCCGCGAACACTCGCTTGATGGTATAAGCCAGCGGAAATTGGAGCATCGACTTGATTTCGGGTTGAACGTCAGTCCCCAAGTAGCTGAAAACCTTTCGCTCACCTGCGTCATCATACGGTTTGGAGCTTTCATACGCTTCGCCAAAGGAGAGGAACTCACAACGCCCGGTTTGTTTCGCAACCTCATTAATGCCAGGCACCTTAGCATCTTTGGCATAAAAAAAATCGTGCCAAAACTGATGCGGAACATGTCTGGCTACATCAAGGCGGAAGCCATCTAGCCCAACCGTTTGAATCCACCATCCATAAGAGTCACGCAATGCTTCACGAACCACCGGGTTTTCGGTATTCAGATCATCCAAATCAGCCAACCCACAAATTTCTACCTGAGCGGCCTCGTTAAAATCGGTGATGTTGGGGCACCAATGATAAATAGCCGCGGCACGATGTTTGGGGTTTCTGACATCATTTTGGTCAAACAGGGCTTGACTGGGTGCCTGAGTGGGTACATTTCCGTTCCAGAGCGTAAAGTTATCGGTCGGAACGGCCGGGTTATACTGTTTTGTGTAACCAAAGAAGTTGCCGGTATGATTCGCAACAACGTCTTGAATCAAATACATCCCATTTTGATGCAACGCATTGGACAGTGCCTTGTAGTCATCTAGCGTGCCCATATGCTCATCGACTTGTTTGAAATGCCGCGCCCAATACCCATGATAGCCACCATAGTTGTCTTTCGGATTCCACCACAGATTGGCGACTGGGGGTGTAATCCAAACGGCGGTTGCCCCTAACCCTTTGATATAAGCCAGTTTATCAGTAACGCCTCGCAAATCACCGCCACTGTATTTGCGCGGATCCGTCGGATCATACTCGTTAGCACCCTGATCATTGTTGCTAGAATCACCATCAAAAAATCGATCTGGCATCACAAAATAGATGATTTGCTCTCGCCAATCATCAGGGGAGGCAACGTGCAGAGAAGGATATTTGGCATCAGCTGCAACGGTTGACACGTTGCAATGGCTTGGACTGGCTGCCATAACCTGCCCAGTCAGCAATAAACTGGGTAGCAGATAATAATGTGGCTTTTTGAATGTCATAGAAATTTCTCCTTAATTGAATGGACTGCTAAACTATATAGTACTCTGGTTCCAAAAAATCGTGACAAAATTTTTATCCAGATTAATTAACCGATTGATTTTAAGATGAATTGACCAAGATTTGTTGAATCGGATAACAACAATCCTCTATATTTTATATAATACTCTGATTCCAAAAAATCGTGACAAGATTTTGACCCGATTAAAAATGAAAACACTGATAACGAATTGTCATCATTAGGCTCAAGTATACTTGATGGTTTTGAAAGGCTGTCCGACAAAAAATGATCAATCATGAATACCAGATATCAAATTAGAGAAGCGTCCGCCGGCGAAGGCGGATTTGGGCGGATTGATAAAGCAACAGATATCATATTGGATCGATATGTTGCCGTCAAAGTTCTCGATCCGTTGTTTAAAGAAAGTCCCTCTTTAGAGGATAAAGAGAGATTTAAGCGAGAAGCCAAAACGTTGGCAAGTCTTTCGCATCCCAATATCCCGGCCATCTATGATGTGTTGTTTCCGGAAACCGATGGCGAGTTTAAACTGATTTTTGAGTGGATAGACGGGATGACAGTACGCCGCTTTATTGATGAAAAAGGCGTGATGTCTCTTTCGCAAATTAAAAAATGGTTTGCCAATATCTGTTCGGCACTGGCTCATGCCCATCGCAAAGGCATTATTCATCGGGACATCAAGCCGTCCAATTTAATCATCACCACCAATGAGGAGTCTTGCTATCTGGTCTATTTTGGGATTTCATTACGGCAATCCGATTGGCAACGATTGACACCAAGCAGCCAACCCATTGGCACACCCGGTTATATGTCTCCACAGCGGCAACGTGGCGAAGTTCCTGAGGAGAGTGATGATGTTTATTCATTGGGCATGGTGTTGTACGAATGTCTGTCTGGACGTTTGCCTGGTGTTGGTGAATATCAGGCATTGAATACCTTTAACGAAGCCATTCCGCCGGCCATCGATGAGTTGATTCGGAGTTGTTTGCGTGAAAATAAGGCGCAAAGACTTCGCAATGCCACTGATTTTTTTCAACAACTGACGAATGCGTTGCAACCTCATGCCAGTTTTGCCGAGATATTATCGCGTGGTTCGTTTTATGAAATTCAAGCCGCACTGAGTCAGATGACCTCACACAGTTATGCTGAACTGAAAGTGGGACAACGCATTTTTTTGATAATTAAACTACAAGAGTTGATCAAAAGCGATCAATCCTATAACAGAAATGTGGTTGCGTCGCTGTTATCGGAGCAGGTGCGTGTCGGCACTCAAATCCCAGAACAAGAAGATTATGCGTTTGTGATTGCTCAGAGTTTAGATTATGGTTACGAAAAACAGTACAACGGCACACGCAGAGGCAATGTTCAGATTAGAGAAGCACTGAATCAGGTTGCGACAGAACCGTATGCACCGGCACTTAGGCTGCTTAGCGAGGCCGTATTTTCCTTCATTCAAAATATCGATCCAAAGGCCACAAAAGAAAAATGGTATTATTCTGATCTTCAGATACTGTTGCAAAACCTACTGGTTAATCCTCATGGGCGCGATGAAGATGCAAAACGATTAGGTGAACAACTTAAGAGAATGATTAACTTCAGCTATAGTTTTTCAGACAAATAATTTGGTGATTTCAAATTCAATCACCTCGTCATTGGCATATTGATAGCGGGCATCACTGACCAATCCAATTTGACACAATGGCTTATTCAGGTCAATTCCTTGATGGAGTCGATTTTTCAAATACGATTGCCGCAACAACAATAAGGCCTGAAAGACGGAAGATTTCCCGACACCATTTAAGCCGGTCAAAATATTCAAGCAAGACAGCGACAACGACGTGTCGCGGTGAGATTTGAAATTTTTAACCGTTAAGTGTGTAATCATTTGATGCTCCTAGCTAATGGGGTTGACGGTATTTTAATAGAATTATATTAGTTGTCTGAATCAGAATTTTCAGAATTTGAGAATTAACAGAATTAAATTCAGAATTTTTAGAAAATTCATGATTCAGTACTTACGTTCTCTTTCAAAGAATTTCAGTACCTGCCAAAAGTCGATTAATGCCCACCGCACAAACAATCGCGACAATACCATAAATCAGTGCCCCCAACTAAATGTTGTCTGACTCCAAATGGAGTACAGCGAAT
>Ga0233403_10000770_pt1 | contig 15370 bp, 9 predicted proteins | sample Na_oxic_1_MG_FD_179866 | JGI IMG/M metagenome (GOLD analysis project Ga0233403, IMG submission 179866) | Seawater microbial communities from Saanich Inlet, British Columbia, Canada - Na_oxic_1_MG | ecosystem: Environmental > Aquatic > Marine > Inlet | place: Canada: British Columbia | collected...
CTTCCGTTAACCCTTTGCAACTCGCTCAAAACTTTGGGCCATCAAAATGGATCCACCTTGTTTATGACAATGTTGGCCGCTTTTGTGACGTTGATGTATCGCTACTCAGGGCAGGATGACATCTGTATAGGTTCAGCCGTTGGTAACCGTGGCTGGAGCGAGACAGAAGGGTTGATTGGAATGCTCGTCAATAACGTTGTTCTGCGTACCGAACTATCAGGTAACCCGTCGTTTATAGAGCTACTCCGTCGAGTGCGCCAAATGACTTTGGAAGCGTATATCCACCAAGATGTGCCTTTTGATAAGGTCGTCAATGCTCTGCAACCAGCGCGGGACATGAGCCGTAACCCGCTGTTTCAGGTGATGTTCAGCTTTCACGATTCGCCGTTCCCAAAGACAGAAATACCGGGACTGACCGTCACCCTACAAGAGGGACGTAGTAATGGTTCGGCAAAGTTTGATTTAAACATTATAGTAGTCCCACGGGAAAAGCAGCGTGTCGGGCGAACAACGAAAGAGGAGACTGAAGGAACAACTGTCGTATGGGAGTATAACAACGACCTATTTGATGACATCACCATGACCCGGATGATGCAACATTACCAAATTCTGTTGGAGAGCATTGTCGCTGAGCCGGAACAAAACATCTCAAACTTGCCGTTGTTAACAGAAGTTGAACAGTATCAGTTACTGACGGAATGGAACAACACGGCGACCGATTATCCTCAAGACCAATGTATTCATCAGTTATTTGAAACTCAGGTCGAACAAACGCCAGATGCCGTTGCGGTCGTGTTTGAAGATCAACAGCTAACTTATCGAGAATTAAATAACCAAGCCAATAAATTGGCGCATTATTTGCATAATATTGGTGTCAAGCCGGAAACACTCGTTGGCCTTTGTATAGAGCGTTCGCTTGAAATGATGATTGGGCTGCTAGGTATTCTCAAAGCTGGGGGGGCCTATTTGCCACTTGACCCGACTTATCCGGCAGTACGTTTAGCTTTTATCTTGGAAGATGCCCAGGTATCGGTGTTATTGACTCAATCCAGTTTAACGGAGAAATTGCCCAAAACTGCAACGTCGGTCATTGTGTTAGATGCCGAAGCCGACGTGTTGTCACAGTCTCGTTCTGAAAATATCAGAACGGAGGTTGGGCCAACCAATTTGGCTTATGTGATTTACACGTCGGGTTCAACCGGAAAACCGAAAGGCGTTCAAATTCAACATCAGTCATTAACTAACTTTTTAGGTGCGATGGCTAAAGAGCCGGGCTTGACAAAACAAGATGCTCTCCTGGCAGTGACCACCATTTCCTTTGACATTGCGGCTTTAGAACTGTACTTACCACTTATTGTGGGCGCCAAAATATTGTTGGTCAGTCGTGAGGTAGCAGGCGATGGTTTACAATTGTTGGAAACACTTAATCAAGCGGGTATTACCGTCATGCAAGCCACGCCGGCAACTTGGCGTTTACTGTTAGCGGCTGGTTGGAAAGGTAGCCCTGATCTAAAAATATTTATTGGTGGTGAGGCATTGCCTCAAGATTTGGCCCTTCAGTTGCAAAATAAAAGTCCAGCGGTTTGGAACTTGTATGGTCCAACCGAAACCACCATTTGGTCTACCGTGTTTCAAGTTGAAGCCTCAAAGCCGGTTCAGACGACGGCTGGTTCAGAATCTATTGGTCGTCCAATTGCTAATACTCAAATTTATCTGTTGGATCACTATGTACAACAGGTACCAGTTGGTGTGTTTGGCGAATTATATATTGGCGGTGCTGGGTTGGCTAGAGGCTATCTCAACCGTCCGGAATTGACAGCCGAAAAGTTTATCAACAATCCCTTTAGTGATGAACCTGATGCCCGTCTCTATAAAACCGGTGACTTAGCCCGCTATCTGCCGGATGGCAATATAGAATACTTGGGTCGTATAGATAACCAAGTCAAGATTCGTGGTTTCCGTATTGAACTGGGTGAAATCGAAGCCGTGTTGGCACAACACAGCGAAGTGCGTGAGGTGGTGGTTATTATTAGAGAAGATCACCCCGGAGATAAACGTTTAGTCGCTTATTTCGTGCCAAACGCACAAGAAGTTATGCCCAGCAGCCTACGTTCTTTTCTGACCGAAAAGTTACCTAACTATATGGTACCCTCAGTCTTTGTGCAACTGGAAACGATGCCGCTGACCCCCAACGGTAAAGTGGACCGACGGGCATTGCCGCTCCCTGAGCAAATTCAACAAGCACCTGAAGAAACTTTTGTTGTGCCCCAAGATAAATTAGAGCAGCAATTGGCCAATTTATGGGAAAAAGTCCTACACATCCGCCCGATTGGGAGGCATGATAACTTTTTTAAACTGGGTGGACATTCTTTGTTGGCTGTGACGTTGTTAGCTCAGATTGAGAAAGTTTTTGGTAAGGGTTTATCTATGATGACCATTTTTCAGGCACCAACAATTGCAAAATTTGCGGAGATTCTGCGTGATCAAGGTTATCAGGCAACTTGGCGTGCCTTAGAAGCCATTCAACCCCAAGGTACACATTCCCCTTTCTTTTTGATGGGAAATAGCCGATTAGCTCGTGCTATATCACCATTTTTAGGAACTAATCAACCGGTATATGGACTAAATATTATTCACTTCCAACCATCGGATAGCAACACACCCTTGTCAGATATTAAGGAACTTGCTAGATTAAGTATTCAAGAAATACAAACCGTGCAACCTGAGGGACCTTATTATCTAGGTGGTTACTGTGTCGATGCCCCAGTTGCCTTTGAAATAGCTCAACAACTTCATGCAGAAGGGCAAAAAGTCGCTTTTTTGGTCTTATTTGATGCTTTTATTGGTCTGGTTAGACAAGGACAAAAAGGGTATAGCCTTCATCATCACTGGTTAAACTGGTTAGAATTTGGCCCTGATTACTTACGTCAGAAAATACAAAAAAGATGGGAGCGTTTTCTTAGATTGACACGACTCAAAATATGGGGAAAACTAGGTAATAAGCTTAGTCAGCGAACTGAAAACCCCCTACCAAATTTGCTTCAATATACACGATTTGAAGAGGCTTATAGAAATGCGGTAGCTAACTATACGCCCCAGCTTTATCCAGGACGCCTGACGTTTTTTTTCGCCAGCGAATGGCAATTCAAAGAAGAATTTTCCGTGTTTGCTGCTCATCAGTTGGCTACTGACGGGGTAGATATTTATAAAATTCCAGGGTATCACGATGCCTTGTTCGATTCGCCCCAAGTGGAAATACTGGGAAAACAGTTAACAACGTGTTTAGAGAACAGTATGTGATTCATTGTTCATTCGTTCCAGGCGTACCTTGCACGAGCGCGGGTACGGTTATCCTTATCGAACATTATTTAAATCGGTATAATGTTTAAGTGCCCCTCCGTATGTTTTTCAAAAATAAAGCGAATAAAAACAATCGTTTTTGTCGTCAAAATGCCCCTGAAAACTTCTGGACGGGTACTTAGGCAACTCGCAAAAAATAATCTACCAGGGCAACCATAAAGGATTGGGGGCAACCATTCCAGATTGCCCCTACGGTCATTGATTCGTAGGGGTAATCCGTTGCTCCAACCCCAATCCGTTGCTCCAACCCCAATCCCTTGCTCCAGCCCCGGATGGGTATTTTATTTTTTGCGAGTTACCTTACATGAAATTATTTCGGGTGTCTACTATACCCAACGTGGTCACAAACTTTCCGGCTCAAGTTTTTTTCCAAAAAAAATTGAGCCGGAAAAACTTTTTAATGAAGAGATCGGCAACAAAAAACCGTTACCAGCCCCCTACCTAAAAGTTTAATTTATGACCGTTTGGAGTATAAGTTTATTTCCAGAACACAACCATTAATCGGAGAAATAGTATGCACAGTGAAATTCAACGCATGGGTTTTGGCGTGATAGCGGATGCGGATGAGTATGCAGAGTTCTTCACTCATTCGGATCGCTTTTTAATCGTCGATTTAAAACGTCGGAAAGAAGTGATTTTGCGTGAATATCGTCCTAATCCGTATGTTGCAATCTGCAAAGAAAAATATGGTCGGAAAGAGCTGGAGTTCTTTAAGAATGATAAAGAAGAGCAAGAGATTTACCGGCAGATTGCTGAGATTGTGAAAGACTGTAAATATGTCACTGGTAAAAACTTTGGATATTTTGTCAAAATGGCATTGGAAAAGGCCGGCACCGAGTCCATGCTCTCGAATTTTGAAAATCCGCAAGAGTGGATTGATTCTCTCATTGAAAACCGGGCTTATGCTGGTTATCGTGATTGAAACGGATTGTAACGGGAAACCTTGGTAATGGGTAAATAGTGAATCATAACATCAGGTATTTTGGTTAATGAGTTGGAGTGCAACTGAACCTGGTGATTCAATGATGGGTAGTGCTAAAAACCTGACCATTTTGGAAATCGGTCAGGTTTTTTCATTAGTTTTTGGTTTGCTGTTTTTTCTGAACATCGGTTATAAACTCATCAATCAACCGTTCAAATTCGCTGGGTTGAATTATTTTTTGTTTGGCAGCGGTTGGTTTGCACTGAGTGAGGTAGTTGATAATCTGTTGGTAAACTGATTGCTTGGCGGTTTGGTAGTCTTGTTTTGAGAGACCTATTTTGGTTAACATTTCGCCGGCAAAGGCTGGTATCAGTTGTTTCATGTAGGAGATATTTTTGACGTAAGTATAGATATTATCAGTATTTTCGGCCGGCCCTACGTCAATCACAACGGCTGGCATGAAGTCTTCTGTTTTGGTGTTGTCGGCTTGGATGACGAATTGGGCGGGTTTTAAATCGACGATGGTTCGTCCAACCAATTCTTGTTTGCGGTTGTATCGCACCGTGAATAACCAGCTTTGTAGCATACAGTTGCTAATATGAATGATCGCATTGAGCTTATCTTGGGTACTAAATTCAGGTCGCTCCAGGATTTTTCGACCATCGTAGCCGATGATAAAACCTCCAACCGTGAAGGCGTTAATACCTAAGTTGACCATCAGGCGTTTGAGTTCTCGATCTTCTATATAGATAAAGTCTTCAAGGTATTGACCATATTCGGTTTTTTTATAGTTGTCTTTATGGAGCGGAAATCTGGTCCAGTTACCTCGCACATCTATGCCGGTACGAGCCGCATTTTGTTCCAATTCTTCATAGATTCTCATTTCATCTACCAAAGCCTTCAGCAGTGGTTGATCATGATTTTCCAAGTTGATTTTGTAGTCGTCAGCACGGTCATAAGTTTTGTCGCCATCTTTCATAAATCCTTTGCTGTTGTATAGTCGGATGCCCAAAGTCAAGTTGGCTTGTTTATCAATAGCACCGAAGACAAATTTCGACGCTCCGGCACCGGCAGCCATGACTTCAAGTGCTCCGGTGTTTTCAGGTTCCAAAACGCAATACAGCTTTAGAATGTCTGGATAGTAAATATGTATAAATTGTTTAACAAGGCTGTCCATTTCTTCCTGTATAAACTCATAGCCCGCATAATCTCTGATGAATTCGTCGTGGTTTACTTTCACTTGTGGTTTCTCCTAAAAAAACCTGGCCAGTTTTTAAAACCGGCATAGGTGTTCGGGATTTTTAAATCCCCTTCGTTCCAGGCGTACCTTGCACGAGTGATCATCATTAGACCCCCCCCGGTTTCCAAGCAACGTTTGTAGGGAGCAGGTAAGTTTTAAATACCGATATCTAACGATGAGTTGTTCGTGCAAGGTACGCCTTGCACTCCGGAGATGTTAAAACCGGTTAGGTTTATATCACGAAAATATTATACCGGCAGTTTGCCATGCGCTAAAAAATAATCCAATTTTGTCGCTGCCTTTTGATCAAATCCGATGTATGGATTCGTCACAATCACCGGTGCGTCTGGCGGAAAGTGTTGAGCGATGTCATCTATTGCAACCCAGGGCACGTCGCAATGGTTTTGTGTTAGGTAGTTGAGTACTTCTTGATGTCTAAAATACTTAATGGGGTGACTGAGCCTTGGGGTTGCGCCAATAATTTTTTCGGCAACTGGTTTTGAAAACAGCGATTGTATTGTTTCAATCGTCCAGATTTCTATCCATGATGAAGAAATCACAATTTGACTGTGATCGTATTTGCTGACGATATTTTCAAATAAAGTTAAACAGTTGTCGTCAAATTTCATTAAGTCTTCATCTAAAGTTATTTCTGGGACTATTGGCGCATCTTCTTTGGCTAATTTGACTAAGACACCATCTATGTCTAAAAAAATGTACATGGTTTTAATTTGCTGTTGTTTTAGAAATCGTATTTTTCCAAGAAATCCGATTTCTGTTAAAAAACATCATATTGGATTAAAAATCGATGACCCCTATTTGAATCTCTAAACAAATTCACTGACCGTGATAGCGTGAATACCCCGTTTATGACAAGCTAAGACGACATTGGGATTATCATCAAACATAATGTCCACGCCGTGTTTGACACATATTTGGGCTTTCCATTGAGGGTAAGCATCCAAACGTTTATTCGGACAGATTTCTACTTTGACCGGTTTGTCTTCTAGGCTTAGTGTGTTGGCGGCAATTTCTGGTGTTATTGTGTCATTGACTGTGATGATAACAACTGATTGAAACAATGTCACTAAAAAAGAAAAGGCGGCACTGTAGTCGGAAACCGTGCCATCCCAATCGAGTCCGATAATTGGTTTATCCATATTCATACTCCTAAAGGTGAAAGAAATCCGATTAAAAAAATCGGATTTCGGCAAAGTTTTAACTTCTTCACAATCCGCAGCTACTTTGTACCAGAAGGCTCCGAAACTGAGCGGCTTCGTGACAAAATTCCGTTTCGGTGAGAAAGTGTGGCTGAATCAGGCTTGTTGTATCATCAACTTCTTCTAATAGGCGATTGATAATAAATTCAAAGTCTTTTTGACTGTAAGAGAGGTCTATTATGTTTAATTCGCCTTTGATAAAACTGATTAAAGCTTTGGTAAATCTTACTCGATCAACATACATAATAGCCCCAAAGTCAATCATCACAACTCTCATCAAATGATTCAATCGGTTGCTTGAAAAAACGACTTGTCCGTCGTGCAAATCGGCTATGACACTTCCCACCAGTTTTTCGGTGTCGTCGGCTGGTTCTGGTTTAAGTGACAATAACCAAGCTCGTGCCAGCGTTTTGGCAGCTTCCATAATCACGTTTGTTTTGAATCCAATATCATAATTTTGCCGTTCAAGTATTTCACTTACATCCAAGCCTTCTACAAACTCGCCTACCGAAACTAAATAGATATGGTTTTGTAATAAGCTTTCTCTGAGGGGGTCATTTTCTATATAAGAAAAGTGGGCTTCACTGTTTTCAATGCGTTGTATTCCATAGAGTTTATGGAAAACGATAGCGACTCCGTTTAAGCGTCGAAACAGTTTAAAATGGGTAAACTCATTTTCGACTCCCTCGCTGACTTCTTCAAAGGTTTCCCCGGAGCCTTTGTGTAACCTTAAACCAAAGCCTACTTCTATCGGCTGGGTTAATTCGCCGTCATTGCTTTCTTTAATTGTAGCCGTCACCCTTAGAACAATTTTTTCACCGCCTTCACCCATAAAAGTAGCTTTGGTGATAATGAATTTATCATAGTCAAGTAGGCGCATTAATTTTGGCAATTCTTTGGCATAATGCTCTAAAAACAATTTAATTGGTTTTAGTAGTGGCTTATAATTGTTCAGATAACTATCAGCAGTAGAATCATTGGTATATTGAGCGATTTTGGCATACGCAAATTGGAAATCATCCGCTACGCGAATATCTTTATTCATCATTTCCGGTCCTTCAAGTAAATGAGGAGATGGTGAGACTTTTGCGATTGGAGCCGCTTTATTGACATCCAAGATGGTATGATAAACCCTTTTATTATATATAAGAAACTGTTTTTTTAGAGCCACAATTTGCTCTGGTGTTTGGAGATGAAAAATTTCAGACAACGCAATCGCAACCGCCGGACTTCTACTTTTTCCCGCCCAACAATGAATTAACAACATTTGACAATCTTTTCCGTCATTATCAAAATCGGTGATGATTCGGTCTGCTATTTCATCATTAAATAAAACCAGATCGTTGTCGGTAAACTGAGAGATATCATCAAATACATAAGTTCGGATTATTTTAAATTGTTCTGGATACTTGAGTCTGGCATAAGGAAGCAATGCCAACGAATCAGGACTATTAAATATCCTAATCAAATAAACCGGTTGATCGGTTATATCAACCTTAAACCTCGCCGCCTTTGAATGGGAAAGAACCATTACTTTTTGTATTGACATGTTAGACTCATCAAAAATGAATTTTATCATTATTTCCAAACAACTTGTCATGCTAAAATTTTAAAAAACTTTAGCCTGACAGCCTAAAAAATAATATCCCAGTGCAAGGTACGCCTGGTTTGAGGAGATTATAATCTCACTTATACCGCTCGCGCCAGCAACCATTCGGTTATCTGCTCGGCGGGTTGTGGTTTGCTCAGATAATATCCTTGAATAGTGTCACAATTCAACTGTTTTAATTTGTCTTGGGTGCATTGATTTTCTACTCCTTCGGCAACGACTTTAAAACCAAGATTGTGAGCCAGTTCAATAATGGATTGTACAATAACTGTATCATTATTATTTTGACATAGGGTCATCACGAAAGATTTATCAATTTTAATTTCACTTAACGGCAGTTGTCGTAGGTAAACCAGCGATGAATAACCGGTACCAAAATCATCAATGGCAATTTCAATACCTAAACGTTCTAAATCGGCAATCACCTGTTTGGCTTGGAGTGTATCGGACATCATCACGGTTTCCGTCATTTCCACTCGCAGTTTTTGCGGAGATAAGTTTAATTCCGTTAACCGTTGCTTAATCCAATTAGGCAAGCCAGTTTCTTGTAAGTTGTTGGCTGATAAATTGACCGCGATTGCCACATCAATGTTTTTTTCCTGCCAAATCAGACACTGACGTAATGCCATATCTAACACCATTTGAGTCAATGGCCCCATTAATCCAGTTTGCTCGGCGGCCGGGATAAAAACATCTGGCCCTAATAATCCATACTTGGGGTGATGCCAGCGTATCAATGCTTCAAGAGATTGTACTTGATTATTATGTAGGTTGAGTTGAGGTTGATAATAAAGGACCAAACCCGCTTGTTGCTGAATGGCTTGGCGTAAATCGGTCATCAAGGTGAGGCGTTTTAAACTATGGGTATCTTGAGCTGGATCATAAGTCATATAACCTATTTGACGATGTTTTGCTACATACATTGCCACATCGGCATGTTGAAGCAGGGTGTCCTTATCGGTGCCATGTTCTGGATAGGTGACAATGCCAATACTGGCACTCACTCGCAAGAGTTGTCCTTCAATTTCAAAGGGTTCACCAAGGGATTGAAGTAATTGCTCGGTCATTTGTTGGGCTTGAGTTAAATCGGTATTGGGTAAGACGACCGCAAATTCATCGCCGCCCAAACGCGCAAAGGTATCATTGGGCCTCACGATGGCCGGTAAACGTTGGGCTATCTGACGGAGAAGCAAGTCGCCAACGCCATGCCCCAGCGTATCATTGACTTCTTTAAAACCATTCAGATCAATCATCAGTAATGCTAGGGCTTGCGGTTTATCCGCTGCCGCTTGGATGGCTTTTTTTAAGCGTTCACTGAGTAGAGTCCGATTAGGGAGGCCAGTTAGGGCATCATGTAACGAGCGGTATTCTAATGAGCCTAGTAAATCAGACAGTTTTTGGGCCATGAATGAAAATGAACTGGCTAATTCACCAATTTCATCGTGGCGCTGGATATCAGTGGTCAGTGTCCACGCTTTCCAATTGCTGGCACTTAATTCTTTCAGATGTTCATTCAGTTGGAGAATCGGTCGAGTCACTTTTCGTGTCACGATGATACCAACAATAATTGCGACTATAACTGCCAATAATGATAACATTAAACTCCAAAGCGTGTTGTTTTTGATGTCATTGATCAAATCGGCATTGGGAATAATGACCGCAATAATCCAATGAATGCCTAGCCCATCTTCATAAAGTGAGAGTTCGGTGGTTTGGTGCCCTAATTTTAAAATAAACTTGCGTTGCTGTGTTGAGAAACGGGCAATACTGTTCCATTGTTGAGTGATAGAGCGTGCAACTGATTGAATGGTCGGATTGTTGCTTTTGAGGGCCAATAACGGGCGCGGCTTATGTCCACCAGTAGAAAGCGGGGTATTTATCGAAGACGCTATTAATTGGCCGCTATTATCCATAATAAATGCTTGCCCGGTTTGGGCAATTTTCATTTTTTTCAAAAAATTGGAAATTTCCGACAAAATGAAATTCGCCCCAAACACGCCCTGTAATTTTCCAGTTTTATTATAAACCGGCATCGCCGAGGTGATTTGTAAAACATTTCGGTGGGCTGAAACATAGATATCAGACCATGTCGCATGAGCTACTTGCTTGGCTTTTTGATACCAAGGGCGCATACGTGGGTCATAGCGACTGGTTTTATTTTTCACCTCTTGAATGATCTGCCCCTTATGGTTTATTTCATAAATATGCCGCAATGGCGCAGTTTTTGTGTCACGTATTTTCAGGACGGTTTTATTCGGCCGTCGTTGAACACCAATAAAATGTCCTTGTTCATTACCATAGAACAGATAAGGTACCTTAGAAACATTGACTTGATGTTGAAATTGCCGAGCCATCAGCTCAAAATCTTCGGTATCCAGTTTGGTATTCAGTTGATTAATAAAGTGCGGTGCTTCAAGGAAATTATGGATACGCTGTTCAATCCGTGCTGAAATTTCTTGATGAAGTTGGCAACCAATCTTATTAACAGCCCGTTGCCCATTGTAATAAGATACGCCAATGATGACCGCCGCCAGTGTCACAATCAGAATCAGGAACGGAATGATGAAGAGTGTACGAATAGATTTGAACATAATATTATGAAATTCCGGCAAGAGTTTGTAGGGGCTTGCAAACGGGTGACAGAAACCAAATCGAAAACGAAACACCCGCTTGCCACCTGGCCCAAAATATTTTGGCTTTATGAACTCTAAAGCAATAGCAGTTCTTTAAGCCAGTGTTTTGACTTTTTCCAAAGAAAGTCCGGTTGTTTGGGCTATCTGTTCTTCTGTCAATGCCCCAAGAGACAACAAATGACGAGCCGATTCTTCTCTGGCTTTCTGCTCACCCTCTTTCAACCCAGTATCGAAGCCTTCTTGAAACGTCTCCTGTTTCACTTCTTCCTGGCTATATTCCTCAAACATATTGGCACGTTCTTGGGGAGTCACATTGTCTTTTTCAATCAGTTTGAAAATTTGTTGAATTTCTGGTCGGGCATAATGGGCTTCGTCCACTTGTTCGTCCAGACTGTCTTCTATCGCCTCCATCATATAGTATTCCAGAAAAAGAAATTGGATTCAAAAGGTTTTCAGTTGACCGGAGTCGGCCAGATTTATCTTGGACATCCAAACTAAAGTTTGGACTCCTGCCAAGATATTTATCTGAAAAACTATAGAGGTCAAATTTGGTAGCGACACTGCCGATGGGTGGATCATACACTTTATCGGTTTCAACCAAGTCAATTTCAAGCTCGATGTCCAAAAAGTCGTGAACAAAAGCGGTGAAAATGGCGGGCACACTAAAGGCTTTTTTGAAAATCACCTCGTAACGTAATGGCGCGACTTGTTTCATGGTGGAGTCTCCTATTAAAGAAATCCGATTTGTTAAACCAATCGGATTTATCGGGTAGGTTATTTTAGAAAAATAAAAAAACAATACTGGACTTACGCATTGACAAATAAAATTTGGTCATTCAGCAACCCCGTCATTTTTTTGAAAAATAGCATTCCTACCAAAAATGAAATCCCTTGTATTAGGGGCAGCTTAAAAACATCAGCGGGAATTGCTGATGTTTTCTCTGGAAAACCAATCACCCATGACTTTGTCGCCACAAATTGGCTCTGACACATCTTAATATACCGTAATGATATTCGCCGTCAAAAGCTTCAAAAACCGGTTTTAAAGTATGTAATTCTTCTGGAGGCAATTCTAAGAGTTGGTCTTCAATATCATGTATTTCGTCGTCATTAAGTTGAATCACTTGATGCAATTCTAGCAGCCCTTGCTCAATCGCTTCAGAGAGGTGTCCATAAATGGTGGAAGGTTTGAATTCGCGTTGCTCCGCTATTTGCTCCGGCGTAAATCCTTGTTTAAAGGCTTCCAAAGAGACTTCGGCGGAATCAGCTAATCCGAATGAATTAAAAGGAGTGGGCGTGGTTGCACGTATGGGCTGGGGGTTGCCGTATTGCAACGACTGTTCATCCTGTACGTTAATAAAAATTTGACCATAACTTTCTAATTTACTAGCACCCACCCCTGGAATTTGCGCCATTTCTTCTAAAGTATGAGGACGTTTTAGTACCATTTCTTCTAAAGTGCTGTCATGAAAAATCACATAAGGCGGAACATTTTGAGCCTGTGCCAAATCCAGACGTTTAGCGCGTAAAGCCTCCCAAAGAATTTTATCAGTGTCGGTAAAAACGGTTCGTGAGGAGCGGCTATATCTATGCTGGTTTTTTTTCCGCGACTTCATATCTTTACGCAAGTAAAGACGCTGCTCGCCGCGTAGCACCTGACGAGCATTTTCCGTCAGTTGTAAGCTCCCATGTCCTTCTATATCCACGGTGACAAATCCCTTAGCAATCAATTGGCGATAAACGGAACGCCATTGATCAAAGTTGAGTTCTTGCCCAATCCCAAAGGTACTCACGCGATCATGCCGAAACTTTTCTACCCGTTCATTCATTTTTCCTAATAAGATATCAATCAAATAATTAACACCAAAGCGTTGTCCAGTACGATAAATACAAGACAGGGCTTTTTGTGCCGCTTCGGTGCCATCCCACGTTGCTACCGGTTCTAAACAAGTATCACAATTTCCACAAGGGTTAGGTAACTGTTCACCAAAATAGGCTAATAAAGCTTGACGACGACAAGTCGTCATTTCACAATAGCCAAGTAAGCCATCTAATTTGTGTCGTTCGATTCGTTTATGTTGTTCATCGGCTACTGATTGATCTAATAGTTTTCGTAACATCACGACATCTTGTAAACCATACGCCATCCACGCATTCGCTGGCAAGCCATCGCGCCCGGCTCGTCCAGTTTCCTGATAATAGGCTTCCAAGCTTTTCGGTAAATCTAAATGAGCGACAAAACGGACATTGGGCTTATCGATGCCCATGCCAAATGCAATCGTTGCGACGATAATCACGCCTTCTTCGCGTAAAAAGCGCATTTGATTGATTTTTCGTGTTTCATTGTCCATGCGAGCATGATAGGGTAAAGCCAGCCAGCCTTGTTTGGTTAACCATTCCGCCGTTTCTTCCACTTTTTTGCGCGATAGACAATAAACAATACCCGCCTCGCCATGATGCCCTTCCTCAGAGAGAAAACTCAACAGTTGATCACGGGGATTTTGTTTTTGCACCACCCGATAGCGGATATTGGGTCGATCAAAACTGGCGATAAACACTTTCGCTTTTTCTAAGCCGATATGAAGAATAATGTCCTTCTGCGTTGGAGTGTCGGCGGTGGCGGTGAGTGCCAAACGTGGAATGGTAGGAAAACGTTGCTGTAAAATAGATAATTGGGTGTATTCTGGGCGGAAATCATGACCCCATTGGGACACGCAATGAGCCTCATCTATCGCAAATAAAGCGATTTCCGCAATATCCAGAAATTCCAACAGGCGTGGACTCATCAACTTTTCGGGCGCGACATAGAGTAAATCCAATTCACCTTGACGGAGCTGCGTTGAAACAACACGGGCTTGATTGTACGTTAAACTGGAATTGAGAGCCGCTGCACGAACGCCAAACTGTTGCAAGGCACTGACTTGATCTTGCATTAACGCAATCAACGGCGAAATCACTATCGCCACTCCCGAACGAATTAAGGCTGGAATTTGATAGCATAGCGATTTACCGCCACCGGTTGGCATTAATATTAACGCATCGCCACCCGCTAAAATGTGCTGAATAATCTGTTCTTGTTCTCCGCGAAAGTTTTGATAGCCAAATACCTTGCGTAATATCTGTTGGGGAGTCATCAGTTGTCCTTTACCCATTTTTAATTATCAGTTAATATGTAACATTAACTATTATTTATAGAATAACAAAGCCGAGCGTCATGTTAATGGTTATTGGTTAATCAACTACTCCCGCTCTTATTTTAAGTCATTGATTATAAATAAATTATTGTTAAAAACTTGATGACGGCCGGATCGAAATATTTGATTTTTATAGCTATTCAATTCAAATACTTACGATATGCTGTCGTCAAATGTTCAACTAAAAATGTATATTTTTCAACAAGTTAATGAAAATTTGAACGGGAATCGCTGGCAAAAAAAATTTTTCAAAATAGCCTTCATTTCTCATTAGTATATCAAGTCTATTTGAGGAACTTGTCAAACTCCGAAGTGCATCCATCAATCAATAACTTATACCGCATTTTGTCATCGTAAATTATTATTTTATAGTTTATAGTCAATAGTTTTGCAAGAGGCTCTATTTATATGAAAAACGGTCAGAAAGTTAAAAAACTTCCAGTCTAACAACTATCCCGTTTTTTTCTGGAATACCATAGAACATAGAACATTAAACGGAGGTTTCAGTCATAAAGATTGAACCTAAGATTTCTTCTTCGTGATATACTCAATAACCGATTGATAGCACAATAGCGTTTAATATCAAATACTTATTTAGTCTTAAAGGTAATAAATCATTGATTTTAATAAAGTCTCTTGATTTTTTCCGTCAATATGGATTTTTCTGACGTTGTAGCGGACAATAGCATATATCTAAGTAGGTACGCATAAATCTTTTAACATTTTTTGTTTCATCAAATCAAGAAATCCGATTTTGTTAGAAAAAGGATTCCTATCTCATTTAAAAAACTTTTACTGATCTCTATATAAATTTTTAGAATTTCAGGACATATCTGATTGACAAATTCAAAAAAAACCGCTCTCACTGTAAATATCTTATGTTTGGGAATATTTTGTGAACGATTAAACTTCACCAAATGGCCCCCAAAATCATCAATCACAAATCATGGATGCGTTGTATTATAATACAACGCATAAAACATTAAATCTGTCAATGCGTAAGACCCAACTTTTTTGTAAAATTATGGTTTTATATAGAGGTTTAGAAAAAACCAAACCGGATATTTTCCGGTATTTTGATAATCGTTAATTCCTGAGTTTATGACAGAAAACTTATGAATGGGTAGATGAACAACTGAGCAAACCGGTATGCTCGTTCTTATTGTGAAATTATTTATCTGAACATCCATAT
>Ga0233403_10000771_pt1 | contig 15369 bp, 14 predicted proteins | sample Na_oxic_1_MG_FD_179866 | JGI IMG/M metagenome (GOLD analysis project Ga0233403, IMG submission 179866) | Seawater microbial communities from Saanich Inlet, British Columbia, Canada - Na_oxic_1_MG | ecosystem: Environmental > Aquatic > Marine > Inlet | place: Canada: British Columbia | collected...
CAATATAAAAAATATGGCATCCTTATTATTTTGTTTGAAATAGTCTGCATTTCAGCACAGTCAGTCGGGTGTGCCGTAAAATTTTACTTCAGCACTCCTTTGAATTGCTGATTTTTATTTCAGCACTCCTTTGAATTGTCAACCAAAAAATGAAGGATGCCAAAATTATTGATTGTCACCTCAATTAAGGAAAAATACTGATGCTCCCAAAAATAACCCTCAAAAAATACCCGAACAGAAGATTGTATGACACGGAAAACAGCAGGTATGTAACCCTTGGCGATGTCGGGGATATGATCCGGAAGGGCAGACATGTGGAAGTTGTTGACGTTAAAAGCGGTCAGGATGTCACAGCTTTTATTCTGACTCAGATTATGATGGACAGGGTGAAAAAAAACAACAGTCTCCTGCCCGTGTCCCTGCTTCATCTGATCATTCGCTTCGGAGAGGACATATTAAGCGAATTTTTTGATAACTATTTGGAAAAAATCATTCAAAGCTATCTGAGTTACAGAAAAACCACGGATGAGCAATTCAGAATATATCTTGAACTGGGCATGGATTTTTCCAAAATTGCAAAAAACACCATGAATCCTTTCCCATCCTTTTTTGAAAGGCCATCCGATCAGTCGGATAAAAAGAATGATGATGAAACTTAAAAATGTTCTTGTTTCCAAATAGTTTTTATAATATTAGTCGTTGTAAAATAATTTTCCAAATTGTTTCCTGTTGAATCAATTTTTCGGCTGATAGCAAATTGCGACTGTTGTCGCTGTAAAACAATTTTTCAAATTGTTTGATTGTTTCTTCCCGGAATCAGTTTTCCGACCGGTTACAATTTGCGGCCTTTTGGAAAATTGTTTTACGATTTCGGATTTGGCAATCCGAAACGGGCGGCCAACCTGGAAAATTGTTTTACGGGTTTCGCCAAAGACTCGGCAATCCAGAGGACTGAAAAGTTCGTGTTTGGCAAAATGATGCCAAGCTGCGGCTTTTTACAGCAAAAAATGTATCGGAGTGAAATATTATGGAGAATGACCAGAAAGAAAAAGACACAGGCATGGAATCTTTGTTTGCCGAATGGACAAAATCCGCAACAGATCTATGGGGGAACATGGCCCGGATGCAGACCGGTGTGTTCTGGCCCTTTGCCCCTTCTGACACCGGAAAAGGCTCCGGGCAAAAGACTCAGAAAGCCTGGGAATCCAGCGGCAAAATTGTGGAGGCTCTGGCCAAAATGTTCACTGATCCTGAGAATCTGGACAGTTTTTGGCAATCATATCAGGGGGGAATTGATTCTCTGCCCGAATTTTTCATGAAGATGACCCGGCAGTCCTGGGACGGTTATATGGACTTGCAGACCCGCTGGGCGGAACGGGCCGCAAAAATGGGGCAGACCACCAAGGCTTACAATTTTGATGATATTGATCAGGAAACCTTCACCCTTTTCAGGGAAATCTATGAAAAGGAAATCCAGAAGTTCCTGAATGTCCCCCAGCTGGGGCTGAACCGCTTTTATCAGGAAAGAATGGCCAAAGCAGTTGACAAGCACAATATTTATCAGGCCGCACTGGGGGAATTTCTGTATATGTTTTATATTCCCATTGAGAAAACCTCGGGTGTGATGCAGGAAAAAGTGGGCGAACTGATTGAAAACGGTGAGATCAGCGACAATTTCAAGGATTATTACAACATGTGGATCAAAATTCTGGAAGGGCATTACATGACCCTGCTCCAGTCGCCGGAATACACCCGGGTGATGAACAACACCATTAATGCTCTGGTGAACTACAGAAAAGCCAGGGACGAAGTGCTGTATGACATTCTCCAAAAGCTTCCCATCCCCACCAACAAGGATATGGACGAACTTTACAAAGACTTTTACCTGCTGAAAAAGAAAGTCAGGGAACTTTCCGCAAAGTTGGAAAAACTCACAGAATAACAGAGCACAGCTCTGAACTCCGGAAAGGAGGAGATGTATGAGCCAGCCCAAAATTGCCGTGGATCTTATCTTGAAGAAACTGACGGAAACCACGGAAGATGCAAAGGACCGGGTTCGGAAGGCTTCCGAGGTTATGCTCGGCCCTCTGGAGACCGATCTTTCCACCACGCCTTATGAAGTCGTATATCAGGAGGACAGGGTGAGCCTGAAGTATTACAGCCCCCGGGAAGTGAGACAGAAAACACCTCTTCTGGTGATTTACGCGCTGATCAACAGGGAAACCATGCTGGACCTCCAGCCTGGAAGAAGCGTGGTGCAGAATTTTCTGGATGAGGGTATTGAGGTTTATATGGTTGACTGGGGCTATCCCACCCGCAAAGATCAGTTCACCACCATTGATGACCATGTCAATGTCTATATCAACGATATTGTTGATGTCATAAGGGACAGGCATCAGGTTCCCAAAGTGAACATCATGGGCATCTGCATGGGCGGCGCATTTTCAGTGATGTTTTCAGCGCTGCATCCTGAAAAGGTGAAAAACCTGATCACAACAGTCACACCGACCAACTTTGACACGGACAAGGGACTGCTTCACATATGGATGAAAAGCACCGATGCATCTCTCATGGGGAAATGCTACGGCAACATGCCCGGAGATGTCATGAATCTGGGATTTCTGCTGCTCAACCCTGCCCGTCTGATCCTTGACAAATATGTGGGCTTTTTTGAAAACATGCACAACAAGGGATTCGTGGAAAACTTCATCCGCATGGAAAAATGGATATTTGACAGCCCGGACGTGCCTGCCGCGACCTTCCGCCAGTTCATAGAGGACTGCTACAAAAAGAATCTTCTCATCCAGAGCAAGCTGGAACTGGGCGGACGCCGTGTGGATCTCAAAAACATCACCATGCCCCTGCTGAATTTTTATGGCCAGTATGATCATCTGGTACCTCCGGATGCCTGCGACCAGCTCACCAAAATGGTGGGAAGCACGGACACCGAGGACATATGCCTCAAAACCGGGCATATCGGCATCTATGTCAGTTCCAGATGCCAGAAGGAGTTTGCTCCCAAAATCGTAAAATGGCTCAGGGAAAGAGAAGGGGATGGGAACGGGGATGGCGTGCCGAAAAAAAAGGCCGGAGCATCAGATGGCCCGTCAGCCGGAAAGACCGGAAAAAAGAAAGGCAGGTCTGTTCCAAAAACAAAACAGAATCCCAAAACAGGCAAATCTGCTTCATCCGCGAATAAGGGTATGAAGGCAGATGCCCCTGCTTCGCCTGCAACACAGGCATAAAAAAGGATGAAGGGTAAGGAGTGATAAGCCATGACAAACAGTAAAACCGACTATTTCAGCACCTTCTGCAAAATCAGCAAAGCCTTCGGAACCACTTCCGACAAAGACAAACTTCTGGAACTGATTGTTGAAAGCGCCATTGACACCATGAACGGAAAGGCCGCATGTCTCTTTCTCACGGATGAGACAGGGGATGTGTTTGCGCCCGCGGCACAGAAAGGATTGTCTCAGAACTATCTGCACAAGTCTCCCATGAAAGTTGAGACTGCTGTGAAACAGCTCATGGAGAGCGGCGGTTATCTTGCCTTCGGAGATGCGACCGCTGATCCCCGTCTGGATAATCACGAGGCCAAAAAAGCCGAGGGCATTGCCTCCATTCTGGTTGTACCCGTGACAGCGGACCACAGAATCATTGGTGTGCTGACGCTTTATGCCGCTATGCAGAGAGATTTTTCCAGAGATGAGATTGATTTTCTGAGTGCGCTGGCGGAACAGGGGGGAATGGCTGTTCAGCATGCCAGACTGCTTGAACGGATAAGACAGAACTCCCGGCTTTTTCTTGATCTGGCTGCCAGCATCAACAACAGTCTGGACATAAAACAGATTCTGCATACTCTGACGAAAAATATTGCCGAGGCATATGGACTGAAGGGAGTGAACATCCGCCTTCTGAACAAAAGCACGAGTATGCTGGAACTTGCGGCATCCCACGGTCTGAGCGAGACATTTATTCGCAAAGGGTCGGTGACAGCCGACAAAACAATGGAGCATGTTCTCAGCGGCAAAACGGTGATTGTTGCTGATGCAATTGCTGACGAGCGAATTCAGTATCCCGAGTCCATGGAAAAAGAGGGGATTGTTTCCGTGCTCTGTGTGCCTGTCCAGTCCGGCAAAGAGACCATCGGGGTGATGAAACTGTTCAGCGGGACAAAGCGGAAGTTTCCTGATGAGATGATGCTGTCGGTCAGAGCATTGGCAGAGCAGGGGGGGATTGCCATTGAGAAGGCCATTCTGGTGGATCGGATGCGGATGAACACCGAGCTTTTCCACGATCTGGCTGTCAATATCAATTCCACGCTGGACGTGAAGAAAATCATGCATATCATGTCCGCGGACAGTGCGGAAATCCTCGGGGTGAAAGCGGCTTCCATCCGTCTGCTTGACGAGAACAGGGAAAATCTGGAACTTGTGGCAAGCTATGGTCTGAGTGAGACCTATCTCGGCAAAGGCGGTGTGTCCGCTGAAAAGGGAATCCCGGAAGCCCTCAGAAACCGGCCCATTGTGGTAAAAAACGTGGCTGCGGATGATGGGGTTCAGTACCGTGATGAAAAGAAACAGGAGGGAATTGTTTCCATTCTCAGCGTTCCCATTAATGCCCGGGAGGATGTTATCGGTGTCATGCGGCTTTACAGCGGCGAACCGAGGGAGTTTACCGAAGAGGATATCATGCTGGCAACCGCCATGGCGCATCAGGGCGGCCTGGCCATTCAGAATGCTTCCATGTATCTGATATTGCAGGAAGACAAGAAAGACCTGGAAGAGGATATCTGGAGCCACAGATCGTGGTTTTAGAAGTTGGCAAGCGAGCTGAGAAGTTTATAAAAGACCTCTACGCAAGAGAAACAAATTGCAAATTTGTTTTATGGAGAAACCCAAACATCCGAGGTTGAAAAAAAGAAAAACCTCGGATGTTATTTGCAAGTTTGTCTTACGGAAGAAAGACTAATGCAAAAAACCGCTTCGCTTACCAATTTTATATAAGACGGTTGCACTCCGGAGAACTCCGGAGGTCTGATTTTAATATAAGGAGAGCCAGATGATCGGAAAAACCATCAATGAGCTTAAAGTGGGAGATGCAGAGGAATTTGCCAAAACTGTTTCCGAGGCAGATGTTTATATGTATGCCGGCATCACGGGCGATTTCAATCCGGCCCATATGAATGAGGCATACGCGGAAAACACATTTTTCAAGACCCGTATCGCCCACGGCATGCTGACTGCGGGATTCATATCCGCCATTCTGGGATGCAAACTGCCCGGCCCCGGAACCATTTACATGAAACAGGAACTCACCTTTCTTGCTCCTGTCCGCATCGGTGACACCATCACGGCCCGGGCGGAGATCACTGAGGTGAATACTGACAAAAATCGTGTCCGTTTAAAGACCACCTGCACCAATCAGGAGGGGAAACAGGTGCTGGACGGAGAGGCAATGGTCAGTCCCCCCAAGGCGCCCAAGAAATAAGGTCTCCGAATGTTTGATGTTTGGGGAAATGAGAAACCAGATTTGCCATCTCAAATCTGGTTTCTTTTTCTTGAAACACATAGGGCATCCTTTTTCTCAGATCACATTCCCCATCAGATAATTCTCCATTGTTCCTTTGAGCTTTTTCCCGGATATGGAGCTCAGATGTCCGGAGCAATCAGAACACAGCATCAGAAAATTGTCAGCTTTATGGATGTCCCTGTAGCGAAAATTACCGCCGCACTGATCACAGGTGTTCACGATAAACCGAACACCGATACCGTAACGGGATTTGCCGTTTCCCCCGCGGAGTTTTCTGCACCACATGACCTCGCCACGATATCCGTCACATGCCGCGGGATCGCAATCAGCGGTGTTGCATTCCGGCAGTTTGATCCATATATCATTTCCCTGTGTGGGCGCATGATCTGTTTCAAAATACATGCCGCCGTCACTTTTGTTGCACATATTTGCCTCATAATACCTTTCGGTGTCATAAAGCGCATATTTGATTGGGACATCACATTCGTTGCGTGAGTAAGCCCTGTAATTACATTCATTCATCCCATTCTTGGCTGCCTCCATGTTTTTTGCCTCCTTTTTGGTTTTTTTTGCTGATTTTTTCCAACCTCAGAATTTAAACCATATCATATGGCACTCTGTTTTCATATTCAATCAGGAATTTCCTGATTTTGCATCAGGAATTTCCTGATGCCTCAGAAAGAATGGCTGTGCCAAATTGCATTTCAGCATTCCTGAGTTCGTAATCAGGGTTTATTCCCCCATATCCCCTAACCCTCAAAACCCACAGGCCATTCTCTCATGCATATGGCCTTTCACCCCATCCTGCTCCAGCGGCAATATCAATATAATCCGGGAGCCGCCGGAGGATTCGGACTCAATTTCAAAGTATCCGCCGATATAATTGAGACACTCAAGGATACAGAAAAGCCCGGGATTGTCCAAATCACTGAGATTGCCAGGACCGATGCCGTCATTCTCAATCTCAATCCGCATATTGCTGCCGTCCCTGCGAACAGACACTTTTGCTGTCTGCGGCATTTTTAACCATTGGGAATGCCGGACAATATTGGCAAGCACTTCCCGGACAGCCTGAAAAATGAAGACCCGGAATGCCTCATTCACGGGTTTGATCTGTCTGTCATCCTCAAATTTGATTTGTATGCCACGTCCGCTCATATCTTCGGCAAGCCATTCAATGGCAGCTTCCAGACCCAGTTCGTAAAGCACCGGGGGACTGATCTCAAATGTGAGGGAGCGGATTTCACAGATGGCCAGTTCAATAAGGCTGCGAATCTCTTTCAGAGATTTGCCAACATCCGGGGAATCCGCACACGCACACAACGCGCCCAGTTTCATTTTGGAAACAGCAAGTATCTGGGCCACGCCCTCATTCAGCGCCATTGCAATGCGTTGTCGTTCCCGCTTTTCAGCAAGAAGGAATTCAGATGATACGGCCCGGAGCCGGTCAGAATAAGCACATTCTCTTTTTTCTGCCGGCATATGAGACCTTATGTCATAAACATTGGCCATTTTCATTGTTCTCACCTGTTTTTCTCAGAGAACATTTCCGCTGATGAACTTCAGCACACTGTCCCTGATCTTTCCGTCAATAATTCTGCCCAGATGTCTGAAACAGTCAGGACACAGATGCAGGGAATCATCGGTTTCATGGATTTCAGCGGGGGAGGTTTTATGGCCGCATAAATCACAGGAGTGGGTAAGCCCGTGAATATCCCTCCCGTGAGGAATATGCCCGCTGGCCACATACCTGACACCTGCACCGTAAATCGGTTTTTTCCCTGTTTTTCTGCACCACACGACTTTTGCCATGTATGCTTTGTAAGCTCCGGGAGTGTATGTGTCAGGAGAGAAATTGATCATTTTGATATAAATATGGGAATCCTGATCAAGCATATAGTCGGTTTCAAAATACATGCCTCCCGCGCTGATATTATACATGGTGCCGTTGGAATAGCTGTTTTTTTCGGATCCGGCGTAGATCATGGGGGCTTCATAGTAATGACGGGTGTAAATCCTTCTGTTTCCATAATTGCTCATATTGTCCCTCCTTAATATGAAATTTGAAACTGAAAATTTTACTCGTTACGAGGTGCTTCCGCAAAAAAATGAAGGATTCCAAACTTCCAGTTTCGAATTTTCATTTACACTGCCTTCTTCAAATCCCGAATTTCAAGTGCTTAAATATCTCAGAGAAAAAGAAAGTGCAATCAGAGTTTTCCTGATTTTGTATCAGGAAATTCCTGACAGGGAGAAAGAAAAACCCGGGATGCTGAACTCGGCGGAAACAAATTGCAAATTTGTTTTACGGAGAACCCAAACATCCGAGGTTGAAAAAAAACATCCGAGGTTGAAAAAAAACATCCGAGGTTGAAAAAAAAACCTCGGATGTTGAAAAAAAGAAAAACCTCGGATGTTTATTTGTTTTACGGAGAAACTCAAACATCCGAGGTTGAAAAAAAAAACCTCGGATGTTGAAAAAAAAAACCTCGGATGTTGAAAAAAAAACCTCGGATGTTGAAAAAAAGAAAAACCTCGGATGTTTATTCCTCACAAAGTTGTCAACCCCTCCCGGATGGCAAACCTGGTGAGTTCCGCAATGCTATGGATATCAAGCTTTCTCATCATCTTCAGGCGATGGGTTTCCACTGTCTTGGCACTCAGATGAAGCACGGATGCAATCTCCTTTGTGTGTTTTCCCTCGGTAATCATCTGGAGTATTTCCCGTTCCCTTGTTGACAGGGAGAGAAGGACCGAGGGCTTTCCCTTTCCTGACAGATGATCCATATAATCCTGAACCACAGTGCCGGCAATCATGGGACTCAGATAATGCCTGCCGGCAGTCACAGTCTCAATGGCAAGGGCCAGTTCCTCAAACGCGCAGTCTTTGAGCAGATAGCCGGACACACCTGCTTTGAGCATTCCCAGAACAAAGCGCCTGTCAGAGTGCATGGAAAGGGCCAGCACCCGTGTTTCCGGAGATTCCTCAACAACCTGCTGTGCCGCGTCCATGCCGTTCAGATGGGGCATGTTGATGTCCATGATCACCACATCCGGGTTCAGCTTTCTGGCAAGCCGAACAGCATCCCGGCCATTATCGGCCTGAGCAATCACCTCCATGTCCGCGTGATTCTCAATCAGCACCCGAAGGCCGTCCCGCATCATTTTGTGATCATCAGCCAAAAGAATTTTTATGCTCATATGATTTCCCCCAAGCTGCAAATTAGGAATTAAGAATTAGGAATTAAGAGTTAAGAGTTGAGGGTTGGGAAATGTGGTCGCAGTTTTGAAGGTCGGAAGGAAGGAGTGCAAAAATGGCGGCCGCCAGGCTAAATTTTTTTGTTGATTCCCAATTCCCAATTCCCAATTCTTAATTCCTAATTCTTACTCAGCGGAGACACAAGACGCACCTGTGTCCCCTTTCCGGGTTCGGATTCAAGCATGAGATATCCGCCGATATGACGCAGTCGCTCACGAATACTGAAAAGCCCGAATCCGCCATTTATCTTTTCATGGGAACCGATCTGGGAACTCTCAAATCCGATGCCGTCATCCCTTATGTCAATATGTATGTTTTCCTCTTTCTCTGTCAGGGAAATTTTCACATTCCGGGCCCGGGCGTGTTTGACGATGTTGAGTAGCAGTTCACGAGTGGCCCGGAAGATAAGGACACGGAGGCTGTCATCCATGTGTTTGGGCTTTCCGTCATCCTCAATCCGGATGCGGATACCATGCTGTCCGCCGATCTGATCGGCAAGCCACTCCACCGCGGCCTCCAATCCCACTTTGTAAAGCACCGGGGGGCTGATCTCAAAGGTCAGGGTCCGGGTGTCCTGAATGGTCTGTTCGACAAGCTTCCGGATTTCATCTGCATCAGCCGTCAGCCCGGCATTCTCCGCCTTTTCCCGCAGCATCCCCAGTCTGATTCTGGCCATGGCAAGATTCTGGCCGATGCGGTCATGCAGATCTGTTGCAATGCGCCGGCGTTCCCGTTCCTCGGTGAGAATCAGTTCCGAAGACAGGGAGCGGAGCTGGTGATGATAAAGAAGCAGTTTCTCACGGGCCTGTCTGTGTTCCGTGTATCGTCCCAGAATTCCCGCTATGGTGGTGATGAGTTCTGCCTCTTCTTTCAGAAAAGGCCCGCCGTCCGGGAAATGATATGCCCCGCTGTTTTCAATATGATGCTCCGGGCAGAAACAGCACACCTCCACAGTCCCGATCCTCTCACCATGGGCAATGATGCTGTCTTTCAGGGAATGGGAGGTTTTCAGGTTTGGCGAAAGCCTGAAATTCTCTGTTCGGAATTCTCTGCTGTTCACCAGAATTCTCGCGCAGGTGATATCAGGATAATGCCAGGCGGATGGGATGCATCTGACCACCCTGCTGAGACATTCCTCATAGGAAATGTCATGCTGCCCCACCAAGTCTGAGATTCTGTAGAGGCAGTTCAGTTCCTTGACCCGTTCACTGAGCTCACGGGAACGCCTCATCAGTTTTTCTCTTGTGCGTATGCTGTCTGTGATATCCCGCGAACTGGCAATCACGCCGCTGACCTGCCTGTTTTTGTCAAACTGGGGATAATATCTGATGTCCATATGTCTTTTCTTTCCGTCAGGAAACTCAAGCAGGTCCTGATAATGAACCTCCTCCCCGGCAAGGCACCGGTCCAGCCATTTTTTCATCTGCCCTTCAAACACCCGGGTGCCGAAAAGGTCTGCAACCGAAGTTCCGACAATTTCCGGACCGGTCGAAGCTCCGGGCTTTCTGTGCCATTTGGCATAGACCTCGTTCACCGTGCGGTAAACATAGTTTCTGTCAATAAAGGACATGGGGTCCCGGACTGTTGATATGATCAGCTCATACCGGCGCAACACCTCTTCCGCACGCCTGCGCTCCTCAATTTCGAGTTTCAGTTGTCTGTTTGTCTCCCGCAGTGCGGCGGTTCGCTCCTCAACCTTTCTTTCCAGTTCTGTCTGTGCCTTCCTGACTTTCCGCCGCAGTTCCAGAATATCAAGACAGCGGTCCACCCGGAAATACAGTTCATCAGGCTCACAGGGCTTGAGAATGAAATCATCCGCTTTCAGCCTGATCGCATCTATTGCCGATTCCATGTCACCATAGCCTGTGAGGATGATGACCCGGGTTTCGGGACTGAGCATTTTCACCTGTTTGAGCACCTCTATGCCGCCCACCGGTTCCATGGCCAGATCCGTGATCACCACGTCAAAAATATTTTCTTTCAGGCATTCAATGGCTGTTTTGCCGCTCTTATGGCACCTCACCCGGTATCCCCCGAGTTCAAGATACCTGCCGATGAGTTTGAGAATGAGCGGGTCGTCATCCACCAGCAGCACATCATATTTTCTGTCCATTTCCCTCCATGCTCATTCTGTTTCTTTTTCCGGCCCGAGCCACCGGATTCTGAGGTGTTCCAGAATTTTTTCCATTTCATGCCTCAGTCTCTCATAAGAATTCAGGGCCTGTCTGTTGTCCCTGGCAGCGGTCTCAATCTCTCTGGCATGATTTGCAGCAGAGTGAACCTGGATTGTTCCCGCCATGTTCACCATTGAATGTGCCGCCTTTGCTGTTGCATCGGCCTCCCCGGATAAAACGGCCCTGTTCAGTATCTCCATCCGCAAGGGGGCCTCCGCTGCGAATTCTCCGAGCATTTCCCTGAAAAAATCCTGATGCTCCGGATAACGGGTCATGAATTTTCGGATATCTGTCTCATAGGAGAAATCATTGTCTGATGTTGGATGTTGGATGTTGGATGTTGGATGTTGGATGTTGGATGTCTGATGTTGGATGTTGGATGTCTGATGTTGGATGTTGGATGTTGGATGTTGGATGTTGGATGTCTGATGTTGGATGTCTGATGCTGGATGTTGGATGTTGGATGTTGGATGTTGGATATCTGATTCCCGCAGTTCTCCCTGTCCGGACATCACTTGTCTGATTGCGGAAAAAAGCCTGTCCGTGTCCATGGGCTTGGAAACATAGGCATCCATCCCTGCTTCAAGAAAATGCTCCCTGTCTCCCCTTATGGCGTAGGCAGTCAGAGCGATGATGGGAATCCGGGGATCAAAGCAGTCAGAATCTGAGTTCCGTATCTGCCGGGTGATCTCAAGGCCGTCCGAGCCGGCCATCTGCACATCCATCAGAATGAGGTCAAATGTCTCCTGCCCGAGCTTTCTGATGACCTCACTGCCGTCAGATATTGTCACCGGATGATGTCCGGCCTTTCTCATCACGAATTCCGTGAATCTCCGGGCAGTGTGGTCATCATCCGCTATCAGGATTCTGAGAGGAGGCAGTTCCGCGGTGTCGCATGATTTCCCCTGTTCCGGAATGTCCTCACCGGTCTCAGCACATCTGAACGGTATGGTGAAATGAAACCTGCTGCCTTTTCCCTCTGTGCTTTCCACGCCGATGCATCCGCCCATCATTTCCACCAGACGCTTTGAAATCGCCAGTCCCAGTCCTGTTCCCCTGTATTTTTTGGCATAGGAGCGGTCCAACTGTGTGAAGCTCTGAAAAAGCTCCCCGAATCTGTGTTCCGGAATGCCGATTCCCGTATCGCTGACTGAAAAAACAACCCTGATCATATCAATATCATCGGAAGATTCTGACCATCTTTGTAAAAGTCCGGCGCGGAGTTCTATCCGGCCATGTTCGGTGAATTTCAGGGCGTTGTCGAGGAGGTTTCTCAGCACCTGCCCCAGTTTGTCCGGGTCCCCGTTGAGAATTTTCGGCACCCCGGGCAAAACACGAAGTTCCAGTTCCACGCCGTTTTCCCCGGCCTGCATCACAAACGGGTTTGCAATCCGCTCCAGTGTGTCATGAAGATCAAAGTCGGCAGCGTCTGTTTCCAGTTTTCCCGCCTCGATTTTGGAAAAATCCAGTATGCCCCCGACAAGTTTCAGAAGTGTGTTGGCGGAATCCCCGATCATTTCCAGATATTCCCGCAGTTCCTCCTGCCGGCAGGTGTCCATGGCCATCTCAGCCGCGCCGATCATGCCGTTGAGCGGGGTACGGATTTCATGGCTCATATTGGCGAAAAAATCACTCTTTGCCCGGCTGGCCTTCTCTGCCTGCTCTTTAGCTATGACCAGTTCCTCAATCATGCGCCGGCGTTCGGTGATGTCATGGAATGTGCCGAATATACGAACCACCCGGCCCTTTCCATCCCATTCTGCCCCGCCGATGGAACGGGCAAAACCCACACTCCGGTTCTTTCTGACAAAACGGAAGTCCATGTCACAGGGCTCGCAGGTGCGGATGATGTTTTTTATGCCCTCCGACACCCGTTCCCTGTCCTGAGGATGAACATGGGATTCGAATATTTTGCAGGTGGGCCTGATTTCTCCGGGATTGTAGCCGAAAAGACGATACTGTTCGTCAGACCAGATCACAGTGTGACCCGGGATATTCATTTCCCAGCTTCCCACGCGGGCAATCTGCTGGGCTCTTTTGAGACTGGTCTCGCTTTTTCTGAGTGCCTCCTCTGCCTGTTTTCTGTCATCAATATTGATAATGGCACTTCGGATCCGGGTGAAATCCCCGTTTTCATCCTGCACTGCGATGCTGACTATCTGGGCATAAAAGACATTTCTGTTTTTTCTGACCAGTTTCAGTTCACAACTCCGCTTTGACCGGGTTTCAAATGTTTTTATGTAATGAAGGCAGAAAAGCGTCTGGGAATCCGGTGAGACAAAGGGAAAGAATTCTTTTCTGAGCAGGGCGCGTCTTTCAATTCCCAGAAGATCGGCACCGGCAATGTTGACTTCAAGGACAAGTCCGTCCCGATTGAATGTGAAATAACCCACAGGCGCAAAATTGTACAGATCATGATATCGGTTGCGGGAAATCTCAATCTTTGTCCGGGTCTTTCTGAGCTGCCTGTTTTGCCTTTCCAACTCACCCTGATATGCCTGCAACTCGTAAACCAGATTGCGGATGTTCCGATGTGTGATATCATCAGTGGTTTCCCGGAGCAGCTGCTCTGTCAGTTGGTGCAGACGGTTTGCATTCCTCTCTCTCATAGATCCAGCCTTTTTACCCATGCTGACTTCCGAAGTTTCAGTTCGTCCGGGTTCAGAGCTTCGCTCTGTGCCAAAATTGCATTTCAGCACTCCGGATGAAAAAAACACATCATGTGAATTACGAATTACATACAACAAAACCCGCTGCAAATCAAATATTTTTTCCGAAAATAAGGCATTCACCGCCAATTTTTTATTTTGACAAAATGTGTTGTTAAGATATATAAGATCAGTCAGTGACGGGTGAGGGTGAAGGTAAGAGGGAGATTTGTGCAGGCGCATGGGAACTCTGCCCTTTATAACCATAGACCCTTTATCCTAAGACTCCCCCTGAATCCGTATATAATCAAATATATTTTATTTATGAGAGGAAATCTATGGAATTTCTCCTGTGTGTGCTGGGAATGGTGATGATTGTGGAAGGAATTCCATATTTTGCATTTCCGGAAAAAATGAAATTCTGGATACAGCAGGTTCTTGAAATACCGGATAATACGCTCAGATGGTTCGGTTTTGCCATGATGATTTTCGGCTATTTTCTGGTTCATATGGGGAAAAGCTGAAATCGTGTTTTCGCTCAGAGACTATTCATACAAACTTCCTGCTGAACGAATTGCACAGAAACCGGCTGAACAGAGAGAACAGTCAAGACTTCTCCGCCTGAACCGGGAAACGGGTCGAATAACGCATCATATGTTTTGCGAAATTTCCGGGATGCTTTCCCCCTCTGATCTTTTGGTGATTAACAACACCGAGGTGATTCCGGGCCGGCTGCTGGGGAAAAAAGCCACAGGTGGAAAAGTCGAAGTCCTTATTCTGAACTATGGCGACACAGAGAGCGGAGCAGGACGCGGGAATGGCCAGACGATATTGAAATGCCTGATCAGAGCCTCAAAACCTCCCGGGCCGGGTACGATGTTTTTTTTTGAGCAGGGGCTGCACGCGGAGCTCATGACTTCCGAACACGGCATTCACACGCTGAAATTTTTCCACCGGGATGATTTCGAGGAAACACTTTATCAGATCGGAAAAGTCCCGCTTCCGCCCTATATCCGGCGGAATACAGACCCTCCATGTGCTGATGAGGAACGCTATCAGACAGTTTACGCATCCCGTAAAGGTGCCATTGCCGCGCCCACGGCCGGGCTGCATTTTTCAGAAGAACTGCTTGAAAAAATAAAATCCGGAGGTGTCGGGATTGCCGACATCACACTTCATGTGGGATATGGAACATTCGTGCCGGTCAGAGTGTCGGATATCCGGAAACACCGAATGCATACGGAATACTATTCCATTTCTGAGAAATCGGCAGATGCGATAAACCACGCCATATCTTCGGGTTCCCGAGTGATTGCCGTGGGAACCACCTGCGTCCGGACACTGGAGTATGCCTGGAATGATGCCGGGCATATCCCCCCGGGAAGCGGGCATTGTGATATTTTCATTTATCCCGGATACCGGTTCAGGGCGGTGCGGGGAATGATAACAAATTTTCATCTGCCCGAATCCACGCTGCTGATGCTGGTGTCTGCCTTTGCAGGCCGTGAGCATATTCTGAATGCCTATGAGACAGCCATCCGCGGGAAATACCGTTTTTACAGCTATGGCGATGCCATGTTCATAGATTGATCCCCAGCCCCGGTCCCTGAGCTTGCCGAAGGGAATTCCATTCAAACAAAGGTATCCTTCACAGAAACTGAAAATGGTTCAAACTTTTTCTGACCGCAGAACAATTTTGCAAACAGTTTCAGACAATTTGCAAAATTGTTTTACAGAAAAGTGTAAACTGACAAGG
>Ga0233403_10000772_pt1 | contig 15366 bp, 6 predicted proteins | sample Na_oxic_1_MG_FD_179866 | JGI IMG/M metagenome (GOLD analysis project Ga0233403, IMG submission 179866) | Seawater microbial communities from Saanich Inlet, British Columbia, Canada - Na_oxic_1_MG | ecosystem: Environmental > Aquatic > Marine > Inlet | place: Canada: British Columbia | collected...
GGGGTGATCATGCACGACTATGGCTGTATGCTGCGGGCTTACCGCCGGCATGTTGTGGATGCCATGCTTCAGTGTCACGAGCGCAGCACCTTCATTCCAGTGCTTGCCAACAGCTTTGCCCGGCATACCACGGAAATCAATGTGGAGCATGACAGGCGCGCTGATGGCGATTCAAAATACAGTCTCTGGAAACTGATCAATCTCCATTTCGATCTGATGACCACCATGACGACTTTCCCCCTTCGCCTTCTCAGCGTTCTCGGGGTGATTATATCGGCCACAGGCATGGGATTCGGTTTTTTTCTCCTCGTCATGCGGCTGATCTATGGCTCGGAATGGGCTGTGCATGGTGTTTTCACACTTTTCGCCATTCTTTTCATTTTTGTCGGTGCGCAGTTTGTGGGCATGGGCATGCTCGGGGAATACATCGGGCGCATCTACCATGATGTCCGGGCGCGTCCCCGGTATTTCATCGAGCAGCTTATCGGCAGAGACACGGACACCTGAACCGCTCCCGGGGGTTTGATGATCAATCCTCAAATTCGGGAACTGGAGAATACTGAAAATCCCCTTTGAAGATGGCAGGGGATGTTGCAACCACTCGAACCTTTGAAAACTCAGATACCCAATGAAAACAATTGTACTGGCTTATCACAACTTCGGATGTATCGGCATCGAGGCACTGTTGCGAAACGGCTTCGAGATTTCTGCTGTTTTTACTTACAAAGATGACGACAGGGAAACTATATGGTTCAAATCCGTGGCTGAGTTTGCCGCGTCCCGGGGCCTTCCGGTTTTCGCTCCGGATGATATCAATCATCCCATATGGGTCGAGAAAATTCGGAAAATGGAACCGGAGATTATCTTTTCGTTTTACTATCGGGACATAATCCGACAGTCCATTCTTGACATTCCGCCAAAAGGCTGTCTCAATCTGCATGGTTCGCTTCTTCCCAAATACCGGGGGCGGTGTCCCATCAACTGGGTGCTGATAAACGGTGAAAAGGAAACCGGTCTTACACTTCACTACATGACTCCGAGGCCGGATGACGGTGATATCGCAGCTCAGAAACAGATTGAGATATCAGAGGAGGATACCGCTAAAACCCTGCATGGGAAAGCAGCAGACAAGGCATCAGCGCTGTTGGATGCAATTCTTCCCCGGATAAAGGCAGGCAGTGCGCCCCGGACACAGCAGGAGCATTCCAAATCCACATATTACGGGGGGCGTCGTCCTGCTGACGGTGAAATAAACTGGAGCACAGGCGCGTACAGGATCAGAAATCTGGTTCGGGCGATAACGCGACCTTATCCCGGTGCATTCACTTATATGGGGGACAGAAAATGTTTTTTCTGGTCGGTCACGAAAATATCAGACAGAGAGAAATGGATGGCTCCGGGCATGATCATTTCAACGGACCCGCTTGTGATTGCCTGTGGAAAAGAGGCGATTCAGGTGGATTTTGCCCAGCCCGAGGGCGGGATTTACATGAACGGCGTTCAACTTGCCCAGGAACTCAGATTTGTCAAAGGCATGTCTTTCGGCCCGAAAGCAAGCAATCAGATAGAGGCATACAAGAAAAGGAATGTGCTGATTCTCGGTGTTGACGGTTTTATCGGCAACGCCCTGAGTGGGCGGCTGCTGGACAGCGGAAAATACGAAGTCCACGGCATGGATTTGAACTCAAACTATATCCGGCGATTTCTGGATACTCCGGGATTTCATTTTTACGAAGGCGATATCTCCATTCATCGCGAATGGATTGAATATCACATCCGAAAATGTGATATCGTGATTCCGCTGGTTGCCATTGCAACCCCCATTGAATATACACGAAATCCCCTGAAGGTTTTTGAGCTTGATTTTGAGGAGAATCTCCGCATCGTCCGCTATTGTGTGAAATACAAAAAGCGGATTATCTTTCCCTCGACATCCGAAGTCTACGGCATGTGCGAGGATGAATATTTTGACGAAGACCGTTCCGAACTGGTGATGGGGCCAATCCGGATGCAGCGATGGATCTACGCGTGTTCCAAACAACTGCTTGATCGGGTGATATGGGCCTACGGCCAGGAGGAGGGTTTGCAATTCACTCTGTTCCGGCCTTTCAACTGGATCGGCCCCAGACTTGACAGTCTTGCCTCGGCCCGTATCGGAAGTTCCCGTGCCATCACACAGCTGATCCTGAATCTTGTGGAGGGAACGCCCATACAATTCATTGACGGCGGAAACCAGAAACGCTGTTTCACAGATGTGTCTGACGGCATAGAGTGCTTGTATCGGATTATCGAAAACAAAGGCAGGGACTGTGACGGAAAAATCATCAATATCGGAAATCCTGATAATGAGGCAAGCGTCAGAGAACTGGCCCGGATTTTGGTGGAGAGGTTCAAAAAACATTCACTCCGTTCAGAATTTCCGCCCTTTGCCGGTTTCCGGGAAGTGGAGAGTCGTTCCTACTACGGCGACGGTTATCAGGATGTCCAGCACCGAACACCGAGCATCCGAAACGCCCGGCGTATCCTGAACTGGTCGCCCACGGTGGGGCTTGAGCAGTCTGTGGAACAAACCCTTGACTTTTTTCTGCGGGAGGCATTGAACGGACAGTTAGCAATTATCAGTGGGAAGTGAGAATTTGGAATTTGGAATTTGGAATTGGCTCCGGGAAACAGACACCCCCCTTGATCCCTCAAGGGAACAACTGTCCAAAACCCCTCGAGGGGGAACAACTGTCCGAAATCCCCCCTTGCGGGGGGAGTGTTTGGGAATTGGGAGATGAAAAATGGAAAGTATTTTGCTTATTCTGAGAAAGATTGCCGAACTTGAGGAGTACGGGGTTTGCTTCGTCAGTGGGGCGAAAAACCGCTTCGCTTAATTTTCGCACTCCGGAGTCAGCGCACTTATTGTGCCATGCATTATTTGCAGTCAATGTACTTCACGGGTACAAGGCGATGCCCGACCATGTCAACAGCAACTTTTGCCTGCTCAAGGATGACATAGCCAAGCAAAGGTTGGTAATCTCCATCGTCGCCAGGTTCCATATCCATGAACATGGCTTCATTGAAGATTTTTCTGAATCCTTCTATGCGAATACCAACAGGCCCGCATGCGACACCAGAAACGACTTCATTGTTCGCCATCAGAAATTCGACTTTCTCCTCATTTGCAAATTTGCCGAGCCGACCCTTCCACGAAGACGGCAACACCAATGCACCCGCGCCAGTGTCCACAAATGCGCTGAAAATTATTGCTATCTCAGTGTCTATAGGGTTTGTCAATTCAACTTGGGCTACAATACGTCCCATTGCATATATCCTCTGGGTAATGATATTGTCAACATTTCGATGCCATATGCTCTGAGATAGGAGTGGGGAAAATGTTTGTAGTTCCGCCTTCAGGCGGTCTTTGTGAAAACAGACAGTTGCGCTTACATGGCAGGCCGCCTGAAGGCGGAACTACGAACTACGAATTACGAACTTTTTCGATCTGCTGAAAATTCGCATAGCGACTCTCCGCACCCCACTCCGGAGTTCAGAGCTTGCTCTGTCAGAACTGCAAAGACTGGTGAGGCAAGCCCCACCCTGCTGCCGGACTTGGCAGTCCGGCAGGAGCGGGGATTAAACTATCCTACTTTGACGCATCCATGATCAGTGTATCCAGCGGGGTGTATTCATCAGGACTGGAAGGAGCGGTATTTGCACCGAAACTTCTGTTCGGATTTTCATCCAATACCGTCGTTCTCTCAGTTCCGGCATCTTCCCATCCGCCAACTCTGTTTTCAGCGGGAATTTCGCCGCCGTCAACTCCGGGGGATGCGCTTCTGCCCCAGGATTCAAGATTGTCGGATTCGCCGAGCATGTCTGCCGCGCCGCTGACATCCGCAGGAGAGGGCGGAGGCCCAGGCTCGGCAGGGTATGAAGGCCCTGGAGACACAGGCCCTGATGAGGGAACAGGCAACAGTTCTGTGCCGTCAACACAGTCTGTGGGATTTCCGAGCAGGGGCCACGCGTCGCTGTTCCATGTCGCGGGTCTGTCCCCGTCCTCTCTGCCGGAATAGAAATGATGCTTGATATCGCCTGCCTGTGCATTGAAGCCCTCGTCCGAGCCCTGCACAAGTCTTCCCTCATCATGGAAAAACTGATTGTAGGCATTCTCGCCCTCGGGACCCCCGAAAAAGGCCCAGGCAAGTTCCCCGGGCACGCCGCCCAATCCGGGATCGCCTTCATCCCGGAGGAAATGCCGCTGGTCAGGATTGGATTTGTACAGATCAAATTCCTCATCCAGAAGCGGCGGAGGCCAGCCCAGTTCCTCTTCCAGCCATTTCCAGGTCACATTGCTCAGACGGGCTTCGGGGTCAAGTGCGGGTGCCAGACGGCATCCCACCCGAATCGCCTCCTCAAGGGTACAGCATCGGTAAAGCTCGTCATCTCCCCGCACGGAGCGATAGCTGGCATCCCGGGACCTCAGCGTTTCCATTCGTCTGAGAATATCGCTCACCGTGTCGCCGGCATCCTTAACATTTCCCGGCATATCAAGGAATCCCACATCGCCTATATCCATATCAATTGCATCCGGCTTCCAAGCACCTCCGTCATCCACATCAGCAGGTCCCGGAGGACGTTCAGGGCCGACATGGGGCGCACCTTTGCCCACTGTGATCCTCAGCACATCTGTGTCAATTTGAGAAAAAGGCGGTGAGTCAAAGTCCCCTTCTTTGCTATCACAGTTATAAGTTCCTATCCCATAGCCGGTGTTACCCAAGTCATCCGTGGTCATGGTCAATGCATCCTCACCGATCCACCCGGGCTGGGGTGTATAGACCAAGCCATTCAGTGAAGCATTGATCTGCTCTATCGTGCCAGACAGTCCAACCTGGTTGGCAGCTATTTGATTGACCACAGCGGGGCCATTGCTCACTGTCAGAGAACCTTGTTCGACTGTCAGTGTCACAATTACCATGGCGGGTACACCAGTAATGGGATTATAGGCATCCACATCGCTTGTTGTCAGGGCGTTACCGTTGTCAGCGCTGAAAACGATTGGTGTATCCGGCGGTGTGAACTGATCTCCCGGCAAACCATTCACCGGTGCATCGTTCAGAGGAATGACCGTCACCCATGATGTTGCGGGGTTGCTTTGATTCCCATCCGTATCCGTGGCCTCAAAAACGATTTGCCGCAGGTCACCAACGGGATTCCCGCTTGTGTTTTCAAAAGTAATCCGCCTCAACACCGTTGTGTAGTTCACCGTGGTGTCTTCTCCGCTCAGGAGGAGGATGCCGGTTCCGGGATCATAGGCACTGACGACAATGTTCGTTCCTGAGATACCATTTCCATCCAATGCCAGCACATCACCCTCATAAGGGTTCGTCAGGGTTACGGTCAGAGATGTGAGAATTGCATCTGGATCTTGGGGATCGGTGATGATTGCATTACCATCCAGATCAACATCATCCACATCAGCAAGGTATACAGGGCCGCAGTCTTCCACAAATTGGACAGCATAATCCAAATCGGGATTCACGTTCGGTCTGTCAACCGGCAGATCATTATTCCCATCGTTATCTCCGTCAAGGTCAACGGTGGGTTTGACATTCAGCACATTCACTCGGATGGTGGCCTGCGCGGAATCCCCGTCGTTGTCTCTCACCTGCACATCCAAGTCGTAAAAAGGTGTCCTTTCCCAATCCGGAACCTCGGTGGCCGTGGTGATCGCTCCGGTCTCAGGATCAATCTGAAAAATACCCGCATCATTTCCGCCGATGATTTGATAGATCACGATCTCTCCGTCCGGATCATTGGCCCGCACCGGTCCCACAGGTCTGTCTCCGGGAGTGCCTTCGGGGATCGTAAACTCGTCAGGCTGAACAACGGGCGGCGCATTCACATAGATCACATCAATGGGGAATACCAGTTGGTTCTGTTCTCCGTAATTGTCGGTTACGGTGATGGTGACATTTTCCCATATTCCCACGTCACCGCCTTCCTCAATGGTCCTTTTATCTGTGGGAACACCGGACAAAGCGCCAGTTGCCGGATAAAAGGCTGCCCACCGAGGCATGTTTTCAATCTCGTAGGTCAGCGATTCATTGGGATCCACCACAGGCACATTGTAGCCCGGATTCATGTCCACGTCGCTACGGGTCGGCTCGAAGTTATAGTCTGTATTCAAGCGCACTCTCTTCACCGGCTCACTGACAATTTCCGGTTCGTCATTCACATTGATCACTTCAATGCTGAATTCGGGCAATGACGAGCTCAGACCGCCGCTGTCCGTCACAGTGATCACAATGTTGTTGTAAACTCCCACATCCTCATTGACCGGTGTTCCGGTCAGTTCGCCGGTGGCTTTGTTAAAATCGGCCCAGGCCGGCTGATTGGAAATGCTGAACTCCAGCACTCCGCCCTGACGTGCGCCTGATATAACAACATCATGGTCATCAGAAGCAATGGGCGTAAACCGATACTCGCTGTCTTCCAATACCTGTGTGGGCGGCGCTCCCTGAATAACCGGAGGCAGATTGGAAGAGGTGACTGTCAGACTGAAGGGAAGGGAGGCTGTCAGCCCGCCCTCATCTGTCACCGTGATCACAATTCCCGGGTAGGTTCCCACATCATTTGCTCCGGGCGTGCCATGCAGTTCCCCGGTATTGACGTTGAAATTGGCCCAGGCCGGCTGGCTTTCAATGCTGTAGGTCAGTCTTTCCGTGGAATCCACCAGCAGATCAATGTCATTGGAAGTGGGAATAAAGCTGTACTCGGTGCCTTCCTGAACACTCTGGGTGGAGGTTCCCGTGATGGTGGGCGCGTCATTCACGTTCACCACCTCAATGCTGAACTCGGACAGGGAGGAGCTCAGGCCTGTAGTGTCTGTCACTGTGATCACAATGCCTTCGGACAAGCCCACGTTGGCATTGACCGGCGTTCCGCTCAACTCCCCGGTCTGAGTGTTGAAGGTGGCCCAGGCCGGCTGGTTGGAAATACTGAACTCCAGCGGATCGTTATCCAGATCAGAGGCAGATGGCCTGAAATAATAGTCGTCGTCCTCCAACACCTGTGTGGGCGGCGTACCCTCAATCACGGGTGCGTCATTGACCTTGACCACAGTAAGGTTGAAATTAAGGGACTTGTCCAGTCCGCCCTCGTCTGTCACCGTGATCACGATATTGTTGTAATCTCCCACATCCTCCCGAACGGGGGTCCCGCTGAGTTCCCCGGTATCTGCATCAAAATCTGCCCAGACCGGTTTGCCTACGATGGTGAAGGTCAGTTCCTCATTGGGGTCAACCAGCAGGTCTTTGTCACCGGAAGTCGGGATGAAACTGTAATAGGTGTCCTCCTGAATTTCGTTCACTGAAACGCCGCTGATGGTGGGGCGGTCATTCACATTGACCACCTCAATGCCGAATTCGGACAGGGACGCGCTCAGGCCAGTGGTGTCTGTCACCGTGATAATAATGCCCGTATACATTCCCACATGACCGTTATCCGGTGTACCGCTCAGTTCGCCGGTATCGGGATTGAACTCCGCCCATTCCGGCTGTTTGGAAATGCTGAACTTCAAGTCCTCCGCGTCATCTTCCCGGTCGCTGGCCGTGGGTTTGAAATAATAAGAACTGTCCTGCTCCACCTGTATGGGCGGTGTGCCGCTGATGATGGGCGCGTCATTCAGATTGACCACGTTCAGATTAAAAACAAGGGGAGCTTCTATCCCGCCGGCATCTGTCACCGTAATGCTGATGTCCCGGTAAACCCCGACATCGTCGGTCTGGGGTGTGCCGTTCAGTTCGCCCGTGTTCGTGTCGAAGCTTGCCCATGAGGGTTTGTTTACTATGCCGAAGGTCAGATTCTCATTGGGATCCACACGAAGGTCTTTGTCATCGGACGTGGGAATGAAACTGTAGTAAGTTCCCTCCTGAATGTCATTCATGGATGTGCCGCTGATGGTTGGCTCATCGTTGACATTCACCACCCGGATGTCAAATTCCGGCAGTGAGGTATTCAGTCCCTGGGAATCTGTCACTGTGATTTTTATGTTGTCGTAGATCCCCACATCATCATTTCCAGGGGTGCCTCCGAGTTCCCCGGTATTGGGATCAAAGCTTGCCCATGAAGGCTGTTTGGAAATGCTGAATCTGAGCGAGGCATCATCATCTTCAGCGTCACTGGCCGTGGGGGTGAAAACATATTCCCCGTCCTGATTCACCGTGGTGGGCGGTGTGCCGGAAATGGTCGGAGGCGTGTTCAGTTCCTCAACCGTAATATCAAAGGAACGCAGGGAAGCCGTCGCGCCATCTCTGTCCGTCACCGTGATGCTGATGTCCCGATAAACGCCGATATCGGTTTTGGCCGGTGTCCCGTACAGTCTGCCGGTCGCTGTGTCAAAGCTGGCCCAGGAAGGCAGATTGGCAATGGCGAAGGTCAGACTTTCCTCCGGGTCTATGCCGGGAATCATGTCCATATCCTGCGCGGTGGGTGTGAAACTGTATGCCTGTCCCTCCTGAACACCGTCAATGGGCTTGCCGCTGATTTCGGGTGCATCATTGATGTTCAGCACCGTGATGCTGAAAGGCGGAAGCGTTGTCGTGTCACCTTCTGCGTCGGTTACACCGATCACGATTTCCGAATATTCTCCCACATCCGCGTTTTCGGGGGTTCCGTACAGTCTGCCGGTCGCGGCGTCAAACTCGGCCCATTCGGGCTGGTTTGAAATGCTGAAACCGATAATATCGCCCTCAATATCACTGGCCGAGGGGGTAAAATTGTACAGACCGCCCTGACTCACGGTGGGCGGCGGAGTGCCTTCAATGGTGGGCGCAACCAGTTGCCCCGCATAATCCGCCAGTTTTTCCGTATCCAGCGGGGGCTGTGCCTGATCTGCGCCCTCGGAACCGGTTTCCAGCATCCAGTCCCCGCCTTCACCTGTGGCATCATCCGAGGCAAACACACCCGCACCCGTGGCATCAGCCAGACGGTTCAGCAGTTCCCCGCCCTGTCCTGATCCCACATTGCATCCGAAAAGATAAATCTGTCCGTCATCAGACATGACGGAACCCAGTTCCGCCCAGGCATCGGCATTCTCATCCACATTCCCAGCAGTGATCTCCTCGTTGCCCAGACGGAAATTTCCCTCACCCCCGTGGGACAGAAGCGTGAGAGAATCCAGAGGCCGGCCCGATTCCCGGGCAGCCTGTGCGACTCTGGCAATCACCTCTTCCGCTGATTCATCCGCTGCATTATAAACGATAACCTGTGCCCCGGATTCTGCCGCACCGGCAAGTTTCTGATAATCGGGGAGGCTGTCAGCAATGAGAATCACCTCAAGAGGTTCAGCCTGCATCTCCTCCCCGCCCAAATCGTCCGCTCCGAGCAGGGCAGCCACAGCCGACACATGCTCCGCGTCATCATTGTGACCATTGTGATCTGTCACAAATGATGCTTTTTCAACAATCGCGGATTCATGGGCAAAGGCATGTTCCAATGCCTCGCCAACGGCAGCCCCGTCCAGAACGATTCTGTTTTCCAGTTTGATCAAATTCAACATTGTGTGAAACCTCCCTGATTTTACCAGTGAGCAGTAATCAGTTATTAGTCACCAGTGATCAACAACTGACAACTGCCAACTTATGAATCTTGCCAATGTGCGCTGTTCGGCGGCAGAATCCAGTATTCCATACCATGGGCTTTGAGTGCCTGAACGATTTGTCTGGCACTGGCTTCGGTCAGTCCGACAAAACGTATCCGGTTCACCACCTTGCCACGGTGATTGTAAGTTGAGATGTTGGTGTCTCTGGGATCTGTCAGTTGGCCTCCCAGATTCCCGATCCGGGCAAGCCTCTGATCCACGCCCCCCGAATTTTTAAAGGCGCCCACCTGAACTTTCCACAGAAAACGATTGGAAGCGTCTCCTGCAAATCTGTCCCGAGCCGAAGTGGGGGCTCTGCTGACAGTATCCCTGTATCCGGTCAGTGGTTCCTCCTTCATAACACGGCCGCTGTCGGCTTCCCTGTCGCCCCAGTCTGAAAGATCATTGTTCAGTTGGTCCCCGCTGTATTCAACAAACCGGTCCCGGGTTGCTCCGCAAATGGGACAGATATCCGGGGGATAGGGGCCTGTGTGAATATAACCGCATTCCGTGCATTTCCAGCGTTTGACAGGCGTGGTGTCGGCCAATGCGCCGCGTCCGCCGATCAGACTGGTATCGCAGTCCAGGGGATCAATACCGAGGCTCACGCACAGACGCTTGTGGGCCACCAGCAGATCCACCACCGCCTCATCCCGTTTCAGTTTGGATGCCATTTCCTCAAGATGACGCTGGGTGACATCCAGCCTTTTCAGTTTGCCCAGGGAACTCTTTTCCCGTGCCATGTCCAGCAGATCAGCAGATATGACATAAGTGTCTTCCAAAAGCCTGAAACGGTCCAGTTTGATGGCATAATCCAGCAGGGCAATGTGAACCTGTGTGATCACGCCAACCGTGCTCAGAAGACGCTGTGCCTCGGCCATGTTCACTGCCACACCGCTGGCCTGAAGGGAGGCAATGCGCGCGGGCAGGTCCAGAAGATTCCATCCCAGACTGGCACCCACGGAATTCCATGTGTTGGAAAGCAGCAGGCGGTTGTGGTCATAATGGGTTCCCGCAAAAAGATTCACACCCGGGAACAGTTTCCAGAAGGCCGCTCTGGCCTCCTCCGCCTGAATGCGTACCTGCATGTCACCCTCAAAAAGATCAGGCCGATGGGTCAGAGCATACTCCTCCAGCCGGTCAATGTTCAGTTCCGAGGTGTGGGGCAGCTTTGCAATGACCTGCTTGATGGGCGGACGGTACAGCGTATATTGCACATTCTGATTGAATCCCATCAGTTGGGACAGTTTGAGCCGTGAGCTGGAAAGCTTGGACTGAAGCCCCCGGATGGTGAGCTCCAACTGCTTGAGCCGCATTTCCGACTCCTTTGCGGACATGACATCCAGACTCCGGTCTCTGACGGATGCGTCAATGGCTTTCTTCACTGCCTTCAGCTTTTTATCCACGGCATGCACATAATCCAGTGCATCTTCCATTGCCACGGCCTGCCAGTATGCCTCGGTGATATCCAGCGCAATAAACTGGCTCTGACGGTGGCGCCGCTTGTCCAGCACATATTCCCGCATTTCTGCCGCGCCGCCGCGCACATGCGCGATGAGCGTGTCCAGCACATTCCATGTCAGGGACAGGTTGGCCTTGCCGCTGTCCTTGAGTTCGGAAACCGTGAAATCTTTCTGATCCTGCTCGGTTTCCCAGTTGTAAACATCGCTTTTTCTCAGCTTGTCCCGTCTTTGATAAGTGCCGTCCAGCGTGAGACCGGGCAGCATTCTGAGTTTCTGGGCCAATGTCTCCCTGTTTGCAATCTGCTGCTCAAAATCTCTGATACGAAGTTCAAGGTTGTTTTCCAAAGCGATTCTGATACAATCTTCCAGTGTCAGAGCCTGTTCAAAATTAAGGCCCTGGGGGGGCTTTATGATTTCCAGATCGCCTCTGGCGTTCTCTTCCCGTCCAATGTCTATTTCATCCTGAGAGGGCATTCTGGCACACCCCCCCAGCATCAGGAAAAGACACAGAAAAAGATATAGAATGATTCTTCCGGACTTTGGTACTGCCAAGTCCCTGCCAACTTCCATTTTTCTTTTCACCATAAGAACACTCCATTTTTCAGATTTTCAGACCGAAGTTTTTGTTTGTATCCAATATCCAAAGAAACTCTGTGAACCCTGTTAAGCAAATGTTTCATATTGATTATTCAAAAATTCATTTATTGTCAAGTGAATTTCACAATCATCATCAGATTATTGTCATTTCACCGCTTATCCATGCTGTTTTCCAGCCGTCAATTTTTTTTATCACGGTTGAGTGACTGCCATTTGGCTGCCACTGAACAAATTCATATTTCAAATATATTGACTTTCCCCTCTGCTCTGCATAAGATCAGAAAAATCAGACTGGTGTGGTTGAAACAGTGCATGAGGCGCACATCAGAAATTCAAAAAAACATTGAAACCCATTAAAAATCAGGGTGGCGCTTCGCTGACCCTGAACTGTTTTATGAAACCCCTTAGGGGTAAGATCGCCTGAAAAATCCCCTTTGAGGCGCGGGTGTTTTCTGTTTCTGATTTCGATATTTGATATTCAATATTCGGACCTCAGATTTGTTTCAGATTTCGATATTCGGATTTATTTCAGATTTCCCCGGAAAATGTTTTTACAAGGAAAAATATGAACGAGGCACACATATCAACAATTGCTCAGGAACTGAGCCTGAATGAACCACAGGTGCAGGCCACCGCGCTTCTTCTTGATGAAGGGGCCACAATTCCTTTTATTGCGCGTTATCGGAAGGAAGCCACTGACAGTCTGGATGAAGTTGCTGTCACAGCAATCCGGGACAGGCTGCACCAGCTCAAAGAATTGGATGAGCGCAGGGAAGCCATTCTGAAATCCCTTGAACAGCACGGCCATCTCACGGATGAACTGCGGGAAAAAGTGCTGACCGCGGAAACCCTTGCCGTGCTGGAAGATATTTATCTGCCTTACAAGCCCAAACGCAGAACAAGGGCCTCCATTGCAAAGGAAAAAGGGCTTGAGCCGCTGGCACAGCTTATTTTTGAACAAAACGGGAATAATCCGGATGAAGCAGCAATTTCCTTTGTTGACGGAGAAAAGGGTGTTGAATCCCGGGAGGATGCACTGGCCGGGGCAAGGGATATTATAGCGGAAATGGTCAATGAAAATGAGGAGGCCCGCGCCAAACTGCGCCATCTGTTTGCTGCCAGAGGAACATTCAAAAGCAGCGTGGTGCCGGACATGGAGGCAGAGGGCGCAAAATATAAGGATTATTTTGAATGGGAGGAGCCTGTCAGTGCCGCGCCGTCCCACAGAATTCTTGCCATGCGCCGGGGAGAAAAAGAGGATGTGCTCAATCTCAGCATTGCCCCGCCGGAGGAGAATGCCCTTGAAATCCTGAAAGACCTTTTTATTAAGGGGGAAGGTGCGGATTCAGGTCAGGTGGATGCGGCTGTGCATGACTGTTACAAACGTCTGCTTTCCAGATCCATGGAAACAGAAATCCGTCTGGCCGCGAAGGAAAGGGCAGATGCCGAAGCAATTCGGGTGTTTGCGGAAAACCTCCGTCAGCTTCTTCTCGCACCGCCTCTGGGCCGGAAACGGGTCATGGGAATTGATCCGGGATTCAGAACCGGCTGCAAGGTGGTCTGTCTGGACAGGCAGGGCAAGCTCCTTCATAATGACACCATCTATCTCCACCAGCCTGAAAAATCAGCGGCCATTGTCAAAAAACTGTGTGAAAAATTTGAAACCGAGGCCATTGCCATCGGAAACGGCACAGCCGGCCGGGAAAGTGAGGCATTTGTCCGGCAAATTCTCTCCGCCGGGGGGAAAAAGCTGAAAGCCGTTCAGGTGATCGTTGTGAATGAAAGCGGCGCGTCTGTTTATTCCGCTTCCGAAGTCGCGCGGGAGGAGTTCTCCGATCTTGATCTGACTGTGCGCGGTTCTGTTTCCATTGGCAGGCGTCTGATGGATCCCCTTGCCGAACTGGTGAAAATTGATCCCAAATCCATTGGCGTGGGACAGTATCAGCATGATGTGGATCAGCCTGCCCTGAAACAGTCACTGGACGACGTGGTGATGAGCTGCGTCAACGGCGTGGGTGTGGATGTGAACACAGCCAGCGCTCAACTGCTGACCTATGTGTCCGGCCTGGGACCCGCACTGGCAAAAAATATTGTGGCATACAGAGATGAAAACGGGCCTTTTGTATCCCGGAAAGTGCTGAAAAAGGTGAAACGTCTCGGTCCCAAAGCCTTTGAGCAGTGCGCGGGTTTCCTGAGAATCCGAAACGGGGAAAATCCTCTGGATACCAGCGCTGTGCATCCGGAAAGCTATCATATTGTTGATCTCATGGCCAAAGACCTGGACTGCACTGTGGAAGATATGATCAGGCAGGCAGATATCAGAAAACAGATTGACATCTCAAAATATGTCTCCGACTCGGTGGGCATTCCCACGCTCAGAGATATTCTTGAGGAACTGTCAAAGCCGGGACGTGATCCCAGAGAGAAATTTGAGGAATTTGCCTTTACAGACGGGGTTGAGACCATGGACGACCTGACGGCCGGCATGAAGCTCCCGGGCATTGTCACCAATGTCACGGCCTTTGGCGCGTTTGTGGATATCGGAGTGCATCAGGATGGGCTGGTGCATATCAGCGAGCTTGCCGACAAATTTGTCAAAAATCCCGCTGACGTGGTAAAAGTTCAGCAGAAGGTGGAAGTTACTGTGATGGATGTTGATCTTGGGCGAAAGCGGATTTCCCTTTCCATGAAAACCGTTCCCGGGGAAAGACCCCGGAGGGAGGACAGCCCCAAAAAACAGACAAAAAAGAAAGGCGGGCCGAAACAGAAAAAGGAAAACGCCAAAGACAGGGACAGACCTTTCAACAATCCTTTTGCGGACCTTCTGGGGAAATTCGGTGATTAGTGATCAGTTTCCAGTGATCAGGGATGCATTTAAAAAAATGGGTGAATGATAACCATAATTAAAATTAGGTGTGTTGTCAAATATCTGAGCCGGAGGTCACACCACTTTTTCAGGGACGACTGAAACCGGATTGTCTCAGCCGTCCCACGGGACCGGATCGGGAGATTGGCTACCCGCCAATGAATTGCCAAATGTCTCTGCCTGAACAAAAATCACCCCATTTTTTCAAATGCACCCAAATGAGGAACTGATGAATCATTCGCCTGGGATTCGGACCGGAAATTTGCAAATGAACATCCTGAAACTTGAAAAACTGATTGAAATCAAGAAAAAAACAGATTCTGAAAAGAATTTGATCATTCCAATCCTTCAACATATTTTTGAAGAAAAAAAGAAAGGCTGACCATGCGCGCAGTAATTCAGAGAGTAAAGGAAAGCTCCGTATCGGTGGACGGGGAGATTGTGGGAAAAATCGGCAGGGGACTGAATGTGCTTTTGGGTGTTGCCCAGGGGGACACGGAGAAAGAGGCTGATTATCTTGTGGAGAAAATCGTAAATCTGAGAATTTTTGAAGATGAAGAGAACAAAATGAACAAGTCTCTGACTGATGTCAGCGGGGAGATGCTGGTGGTATCCCAGTTCACTCTGCTGGGAGACTGCCGAAAAGGCCGCCGCCCCTCATTTGTGAAAGCCGCCGCGCCTGAGGAGGCCAACACACTTTACGAATACTTCGCGGAACAGGTCAGGCAACGATGGATTACCGTGCAGACCGGACAGTTCCGGGCCATGATGGACGTGCATATTGTCAATGACGGGCCGGTAACGCTTATCGTGGA
>Ga0233403_10000773_pt1 | contig 15361 bp, 15 predicted proteins | sample Na_oxic_1_MG_FD_179866 | JGI IMG/M metagenome (GOLD analysis project Ga0233403, IMG submission 179866) | Seawater microbial communities from Saanich Inlet, British Columbia, Canada - Na_oxic_1_MG | ecosystem: Environmental > Aquatic > Marine > Inlet | place: Canada: British Columbia | collected...
TAATAATCACTAAACAAACGGTACTCAAACAATTGTACAAACTCTATCAATTAGAGGAGGTGACTATGTCTTATACCTTTGAAGATTTTGAACGCGATTTTACGAGGGAACATCTTCATTTGTTGCCGGTGGAAGAACGACTAAGAGGAGTGTCGATGGAAGATTGGTTAAACCTGCTACCGATGAACGAGTTATTAAAACGAGCGCCGGTGGAAGAACGGCTCAAAGGAATTCCAGTGGAAGAACGATTCAAAGATGTATCCATAGAAGATCGTTTCAAAGGAATCCCACGAAAACTCATTGAAGACTATTTGTCCAAAAACAAGTCAAAATAGAGTACCACGAAACGGTTGCGCGATCATTTAATACTAAACTTGCTTTTAAAAGTAGCGTTTTTATAAGGCCCTCTCTCCAACCCTCTGCCAGCGGGAGGGGGTTAGGGGGAGGGAGAGATCGTGAACACAAAAATCACCCAACGATTCCTGGTATATTCATTTGTGATCAAAACTTAAAAACGAAATCTAACATCAGGCGATTATAATCATGTCCATCATCCAATCCCTTGGTATTAATAAAATAGCTGAGGGCAAATTTCCAACCTTGAGCAACTTGATAACCAAAGTTGATTTCATGTCCTTTCCCATCAGTTCCACCGCCTATAAAGTCAGAATCACTGAAAGTACCAAATACGGCATCAGCTTCCACTTTTTTGTATTGATAACGAAAATCCCAAGTGCCAGGGGCTTTGGCTTTATTTAATTTAAAGCCCGTGGTATAACCAGTATCATCTTCATCGGCAGCCGTATTAACCACATAATCAACAAAAAAAGTGATTGGCATACCGCCAGCTTTAACAGTCACATCACCAAATAATTCCCACTCCTTATAATCCGTGATAAAACGACCTTCATCATCCAACGTATTGCCAAAAGTTTCACCCTCTTGAGCTTTTAGATAACCAAAGTCAGTTGATTGACGACCTTCCATTTCGGTATAACCAAAATAACTGGTACCTAAAGTGAGTTTGATATCATTGATTTTAGCTTTATAGCCCACTTGCCCGGCAAACATAAAAGAATCATCATCCTTACTGCGTTCTTCGATCGGAAAAGCACCCGCATTGATAAACACTAGCTCATTATCGTATTGAAATACCATACCTTCTGGACGTAAATCGCCATCCCACAACAATTCCGATTTTACCGGAGAATAAAATGGATTTTTGAATTTACCTCCTTTGATAGTAATACCACTTAACGGTTTCCAAGCAAAATAGCCTTGATCAAGTTGGAGGTTTTTCGTTGAGGCTTGACTGTCTAACGTTTGATTAGTAGAGACGGGGTCTTCACCACCTGATGAAAACATCGCCCCAAAATCCACAGTTTCATTGACTTTAGCATGAACACCTAACCGCAAACGAATACGGTTACGACGGCGTACCTCTGATTTAGTTTCTTCATCAATAAATTCGTAACGGTAGCGAAAATCGCCATCAAACTTAAAACGTTCCACCCAATCGCCAGGCTCTGCCAAAACACGATTGGGCATTGCCAAAGTCAATCCTACCAACCCAAGGGCCGTTGTTATTTTCAACTTATTAACCATATTTTCTCCGAGACTTTAAACTTAATTAAAATCGGCTTTTGTTTTATTTATTTCACCATTTCATGTGTCAAACACAAAGGTGTGTAAATAATAACATAACAATATTTCATTTATGTTACAACCGATATCCCGCACGGATTGTCTCAGATAAAATAAGGTAAAATTTTTAGAAAACAATTATATAGACTAATATGAGCAATAATCCCCTTTACAAAACTAACCTTTACCCACATCAGTTATTCAACAATACCACCCCCTTTGGCTTCTATTTCTTTTAACCACTCAGGCGAATAATCTTGCCATTTATAAGTTTCTTTCACATAATCAAGCGTAGAAAATGATTTCAACATCGGTGGTGGACCATACCATTCGGTGAGAATAAACGGTTCTAAATCCGGACAGCCTTCAAAGTACACGCCAAACATCTCGTGAATATCGCGTTCAAAAAAAGCGGCTGGCGTGTAAATGTCATAGACTGAAATATAACGGCCCGGTGTCTTAGGAATATAAATATGGGCTGAAACCAAATTTTTGACTTCGTAGGACCATAAATGATAAACCAATTCAAACTCATCCAATGTTGGCCAATCTACACAGGAAATGGCTGATAAATGTAAATAACCGGCCCGGCCCTTTAATAACTCTAATAGAGCTGGAAGGGCATCAGATCGTAATTTAACGCGCAAACGACGCGGACCTTGTTGTTCAAACACAAGATTAGGAATTTCTCGAAACACCGATTCTAAGACTTTTGGTAACTGTTGACTCATCTAGCGGCTTCCTCACGTGTTAAGATTTTCTTCGGAATGGGTTGGGTGACATATTTAGAAGCAAATTTAGCCAATAATTCCGTATGTTCACCAATAGTATTGTCAGCGAACTGTTTATAATGCCGAGCTTCTGCAATCACATCAGTTGGCGTATGCCAATCAGGGCCAAAAAGTGCTTGCTGATTGCCTAAATAATGGTCATAGTTACGATAATATTCCTGCCAAGCCGTTGCCTTCCCTTTATCAATATTATCAATGAGTTGTAAAAACCCTTCTAGAATGGCTTCTGGTCTTGGCATACAACCTGCCATATACATATCAACAGGCATATACTCTTGCAACCGTTTAATCGTGGCATAGCTATGCCAGTACATCCCACCGTTGATAGTACAAGAACCCATACCAATCACATATTTAGGTGCTTGCATTTGCTCATAACTCAAAATCACCCGCTTAAGTGTTTTTACTGACAAATAACCGGTAATCAGCAAAATATCTGCTTGGCGCGGTGTCACCATTGGTTGAATACCTAGCCGTTCTGCATCAAAACGCGAAGTAATCGTCGGCGGTAATTCAATCGCACCACAACCTGTGCAATAGTGTAAAATAAATAAAGAACGAGAGCGACATCGATCAGCAATGCGATCAATCACTTTACGCAACATTGAGCGTTCTTGTGGATCAATTGTACGACAAGAAATATCAGTATTTGGCTCAGAACTGACAGGAATAGTGTTAGTTGCAATCATTAAATGTCCTCGTGATTTAAAAATTAAAATCAATTAAATAAAGTATTACCCCTATTTGATGTCACTAAAGTTTCAAAGCGTATTTCCAACCTAAATTAACACTTATATCATTGATTTATTAAATGTTAAGTTGTTGTGTTTGAGGGTAAAGGTCTATGATGGCTACCCTGGGTTTGCTGATAGCTTGTTGCATTCCTAAGCCCAAACGTAAGCTTCAGTTAATCACAGAGGTAAAATGAGGTATCCATTCTAATGTAAACGGTATTTTTGTGTTAATCAAGAAAACGAGAAAAACGAAGATAGGAAACGATAGCTTGTAAGGGACATCGTAGTCAATCACCTACGTGAAACGGGTGTGATATCCATTTGATGTAGGGTGGGTAAGCGGGTGGTACGATTTTTGGTATTGTTCAAAATTCTGGCCGCCCGCTTGCCCACCATTTGAGCTGAAACGTCATTTGAAATAGAAATTTCTACAAAGCGAGATCGAAAAGAAATAGTATTTGTTGATAGTGCGTAAGTTATTTTCTGCTACGTCCCTAAAACCAGCATAATACATAAAGTACAAACGAGTTTGCTGCTTTTTTTGAAGTATACTTAAGTTTCATTAATATGACAACTTTATATTAAATTTAATTGTTATTTTAGCTCTATACTCAACACGGACATAAACTTAACTTTCTCATTTCTCCTACCTATCAAATCAAGAGAGAGGGGTTCCTTCTCCCTATCGGAGAGGGCCCAAATTGTAACCGCGCTCATCCGACATTCCGCACAAAAAAAATTGATATTAAGAGGTTAAAACTTATTTTGACAACCAGCCCATTATAGCTTTATCCTGTGGTGAAAATCAGATGCTTTGTCGAATCAAAAATGGAGGTTCCATTCATAAAAACAACAACAAGTTATTGAGATGTTTTTCATTCACCATTCACCATTCACTATTTTCATCACCAGTTTTATCCTAAAAAATCAGGGTAGGTGCTGATTGGGAACTACCCTGGGCCAAATACCGAAATCATCTGGATATAATTTCTTTGAAACCATTGGAAAATCAGGATTCATTGGCTAACCACACTTAAAAATTTATCGGTAAAACCTTTTGATGAACGGGCCGTGAAAATTTTAAATAGCTCTTAACGCATAATTTAATATTGGCATAATTATTGCCATAACATGGTTCATCAAATTTATCACAAAGGTAAAAAAATTAATGACATTTAACGAACTTAAAATAGGCATTGTCGGATTAGGCTATGTTGGCTTACCCTTAGCCGTAGAATTTGGAAAGCATTACCCAACTATTGGCTTTGATCTTAAAACTGAGCGAATTACTGAACTAAAATCAACACAAGATCGCACCCATGAAGTCTCATCAGAAGAATTAAAACAAGCAAAATATCTTAACTATACCAATAATCCCAGTAAGTTAGATGATTGCAACTTTTATATTATTACGGTACCGACACCTCTTGATGAACATAAATGTCCTGATTTAACTTTTCTTAAAAAAGCCAGTGAAACAATAGGTCAACAATTAACGCCAGGCAATATAGTCGTTTATGAATCTACTGTTTATCCGGGCGCAACAGAAGAAGTTTGTGTACCTATTTTAGCGCGAGAATCCCATCTAAAATTTAATGAAGATTTTTTTGTCGGTTACAGTCCGGAACGTATTAATCCCGGCGATAAAGCCCATCGTTTAACCAATATTCTCAAAGTGACTTCTGGCTCCACGCCAGCATCTGCTGAATTAATTGATAGCGTTTATCGTAGCATTATTCCCGTCGGTACCCATAAAACCAGCAGTATTCGTGTGGCAGAAGCCGCTAAAATCATCGAAAATACCCAACGCGATGTTAATATTGCGTTAATTAATGAACTCGCCCTCATTTTCAACCGATTGAATATAGATACGCAAGAAGTCTTAGCAGCAGCTGGCACTAAATGGAATTTTCTACCGTTTCGACCCGGTTTAGTCGGCGGTCATTGTATTGGCATTGATCCTTATTACTTGACCCAAAAAGCACAAGATGTCGGTTATCATCCAGAAGTCATTTTAGCCGGTCGTCGAATCAATGACAATATGGGATTTTATGTTGCTGCTGAAGTCGTCAAACGCATGATACAAAAACGTATCCATGTGACTAACGCTCATATTTTAATTCTGGGACTCAGCTTTAAAGAAAATTGTCCCGATATCCGCAATACGCGGGTCATTGATATTATCCATGAACTCCAAGCTTATGGTGCCAATATTGATATTTATGATCCTTGGGTCGATAGTGAAGAAGCTCAACATGAGTACCACATAGATATGTTACCCACTTTGCCAACCGAACAATATGATGCTATTGTACTCGCAGTAGCCCATCAGCAATTTTGTGATATGGACATCGAACAAATCCGTACCTTCACTAAATCAAAAGCGGTCATCTACGATATCAAATCAGTTTGGCCCGCTGAATTTGTCGATGGACGACTCTAATAAACTGAACAACTCATGTTACGCACCCTCGCTCCCACGCTCCAGCGTCAATGCCATTAAGGCAACCATAAAGGATTGCCCCTAGATAAGATCATGATTTGTAGGGGTAATCCCTTGTGGTTACCCCAATTAAAATCCTTAAGTTAATGGCATTGACGCTCCAGCGTACGAGAATGCGTAACATAAGTGAACAATTTCATAAAACTCGATGTTCAAGTTTCCTCAAAAAAAACGACAAGGATTGCATGTAAACAAGGATAAATCCCGTATGTCTTCGTGAAAAGCTGGCTTTGTCGGAAAGCGCAGAACCTCAAAACCTTCATGGTTTTATCCTTGGTTACATGTAATCCTTGTCGTTATTGTCTTTGGAAAAAAACTTGATCATCGAGTAAAACTAAGTGGCACTTTGTTATTAGGTAGTGGTATAAACCTGACAGGTTTTGAAAACCTGTCAGATTGTTATACTCTGCACCAGCATAAATTGCGCTTTTGTCATTTGTAGCCCAGCGAGAAATCTCTTATGTCAAAAAATTTATCGCTTCACTCGAAATGACACAAAAAGTTCAATTTATTGCGGTGTTCAGCATATTAAACAATAAATACTTTGGAAAATTAATGAACAAAATACTTGTTACTGGTGCCGCCGGCTTTATTGGCTTTCACCTATCCAAACGCCTATTAGAACGAGGCGATGAGGTTGTTGGACTCGACAATCTCAATAACTATTACGATGTCGAGCTAAAAAGAACGCGTTTAGCGCGATTAGAAAAACATCACCATTTTCGTTTCTTTAAACTAGACTTAGCGGATCGTGACAGCATAGCAGAACTGTTTGCGCGTGAAAAAATTAACAAAGTCGTAAATTTGGCGGCACAAGCAGGGGTTCGCTACTCCATTGAAAATCCTTATGCTTATGTTGATAGCAACCTGGTGGGATTTGTGAATCTGCTTGAAGGTTGCCGTCACCATAAAATTGAACATTTTGTTTTTGCTTCATCCAGTTCTGTTTATGGACTGAATACCAAGATGCCATTTTCCGTGCATGACAATGTCGATCACCCGATTTCGCTCTATGCTGCTACCAAAAAAGCCAATGAATTGATGGCCCATACTTACGCACATCTCTATGGATTACCAACCACCGGCTTACGCTTTTTTACCGTTTATGGGCCCTGGGGCCGTCCAGACATGGCCTTATTCAAATTTACCAAAGCCATTATCGAAGACAAACCCATCGATGTCTATAACTATGGCAAAATGCGCCGCGATTTTACCTACATTGATGATATCATTGAAGGTGTGGTGCGCGTACTAGATAAAGTACCGGTAGCCAACCCAACTTGGTCAAGCGATTTACCCGATCCAAGTAGCAGCCCCGCCCCCTATCGGCTTTACAATATCGGCAACAACAATCCCGTTGAACTCATGCACTATATTGAAGTGCTGGAAAAAACGTTAGGCAAAAAAGCAGAAAAAAACATGCTACCCATGCAAGCAGGCGACGTATCAGCAACGTATGCTGATGTCAATGATTTAGAAACAGATGTTGGTTTTAAACCCAAAACCACTATTGAAGCAGGAATCAAGAATTTTATTGAGTGGTATAAACAGTATTATAGTTACTAAAAAATGAAAATTCTATAATATCCAAAACTAAACCTGTCAGGTTTTTAAAACCTGTCAGGTTTACACCACAAATGTTCAAAAAAATCTTTGGAGCAAAACCTTCGAGGTTTCCAAAATATCGAAGCTTTTTAATAAATATCAGTCCATTAAGGAGCGAAAACATGAACGAAATAATCGCGCTTGATGATGGGATTCTTGATGATGAGGAGTTAGATGTGGGTTCAGTCAATCATAGTCTTACACAAGCCAAATTGACCCACTTACTCTCTAGTAATGAAACATTTACTGTGATGGTTGAATTAAGTCTTGACACAAGCCAAATCGACTTAAGCCGGTTTAATCTTAAAGCCAAAAACGAATTAGTTCCAGATGTCTGTGTTTACACTGGACAACCCCCTGAACCAGATGAAGATGTTGATGACCTCTTAACAGTATCTCAAATGCCTGATTTAGCTATTGAAATTATTTCACCTAGCCAATCCATTAGTTTTCTGGTAAGGAAGATCAAAGCTTATTTTGCCCTGGGCGTGAAATCATGTTGGTTAGTTGTGCCTCCAATGGCCCAAGTGAGCGTTTATCAACAGCCTAATCAACACAAAACCTTTGATCTCAATCATACCGAGGTTATTGATGAGGTTCTGGATATTCGTTTACCCATTCATAAAGTGTTTAAAAAGCGTTCAATAAACATTCAGAAAGTCAGTTAGTATTTTTTATGCTCTTTTGGGAATCAGCTTCGCTGGCCTTTTTATTTTTAAGTAATTGATTTTAATTATTTAAAATTGACAATTCGCCAAATTTCTGAAAGGGTGGCATTGTGTAATCCATGACTTAACAAAAAAGTGACACATCACGTTATCGTAAGGTAACTCCCAAAAAATAAAATACCCGTTCTAAGAAAACCTCCCCCTACCCCTCCTTATCAAGGAGGGGAGTTCCCCCGCCTTACAAAGGAGGGGGCTAGGGGGTGGTTGGTCTATTAAATTTTGGGAGTTACCTAAGTATTGTGTTCCCAGAATTTATGAAAGGACTAAAAATATGACCGAATTGATAGAATTTGATGAAGTGCTTGAAGAGGAAAAGGATACGTCGTCAATAAAACATAGTTTGGTTCAAACTAACATTGCAGGAACACTTTTTAGTGATGATAGGTTCACAACTTTTATTGAACTTAGCTTAGATGCCAGCTCAATTGATTTAAGCCAATTTGGGCTAAAGGCTAAAGATGAATTGGTTCCTAATGTGTGCATTTATATTGACCCACCTCCAATTGATGAAAAGCTGGGTAGTGATATAGTGAGAGTCTCTCAATATCCAGACTTGGCCATTGAAGTATTATCACCCAGTCAAACTATAAATGAACTTCTCAGAAAAATAGAAGCTTATTTCGCACTTAATGTTAAATCTTGCTGGCTAGCAATACCTTCTTTAGATGAAGTACGGGTTTTTTCTCAATTACAGAAGTATAAAACTTTTGATATGAATGACAGTGAGATCATTGATGAAGTAATAGATATAAATTTACCGATTCAGAAAGTCTTTAGAAAGCGTTCTATATAGATATACTCCGAACGTTTAAATTTTCGGAGTTTTGTCATTTTATCTCAATCATACCGAGGTTATTGATGAGATTCTGGATATTCGTTTACCCATTGATAAGGTATTTAAAAAGCGTTCACAAAACGTTCAGAAAATAACTTAACAATGAGAATTCAATGAAACGAAACCGGACCGGTTTTGAAAACCGGTCTGCTTTGGTTGGCGACTGTTCATATATACTCCGAGCGTTCAAGTTTTCGGATGATGAAAATAAACGAAATAGCCTGCAAGACCTGCTAGGTTTTTAAAACCTAGCAGGTCTAAAATCCGAAATCTTGAACGCTCGGAGTATATCGCTTATTTTCAGTCCTCCTATCGTTCCTTTTTTTTGTAGAACCTCCTCATTTCTTTCTATTGCCAACCAGTAAATAACTCCTTCTCTACTTATTTTTACCATATCTATTTAATTTTAAATCTTATTTAAGTCTGGCATAAAAAGTGCTATTAACGTTTTTGAATATAGCAAAGCAATAAAACAATTAAAAACCTTCAAAGGTTGTAACTATTTACTATTTTACGACAAATATTTTGAACATCTATAACTATTGGATGATTACATGATGAAAACAGTTATTCTAGCAGGCGGTTTAGGAACTCGAATTAGTGAAGAATCACATATCAAACCTAAACCCATGATTGAAATCGGTGGCAAACCGATTCTTTGGCATATTATGAAAATTTATTCGACGCATGGTATCAATGATTTTATTGTTTGCTTAGGTTATAAAGGTTATCTTATCAAAGAATATTTTGCCAATTATTTTCTGCACAGTTCTGATGTCACTTTCGATATAGCCAATAACAACATGAAAGTACATCATAATGGTGCTGATGCCTGGCGCGTTACCTTAGTCGATACCGGTGAAAAGACTATGACTGGCGGGAGACTTAAACGAGTGAAATCATATATTGATAACGAGGATTTTTGTTTCACTTATGGTGATGGTGTTGGTGACATTAATATTTCTCAGTTAATAGCCTTTCACAAACACCAAAAGACACTCGCTACCGTGACTGCCACTCAACCAAGCGGACGTTTTGGTGCATTAGGTTTAAAAGACAATAAAGTAACCAATTTTGTAGAAAAACCGCAAGGAGATAACAGTTGGATTAATGGAGGTTTTTTTGTACTTTCTCCCAAAGTGATTGATTATATTAAGGGAGATGACACGATATGGGAACGCAGTCCATTAGAAAAATTAGCTAAAGAAGAACATTTATCGGCTTTTACCCATGATGGATTTTGGCAACCGATGGACACTTTAAGAGACAAGAATTATTTAGAAGAACTTTGGAATAGTGGTAAAGCACCCTGGAAGATATGGTCATGAATCCTAAATTTTGGAAAAACAAAACAGTGCTATTGACAGGGCATACCGGTTTTAAAGGAAGTTGGCTTGCCTTATGGCTACAACATCTCGGTGCGAATGTGATTGGCTATTCATTATCACCACCAACCAATCCTAACCTGTTTCATCTTGCAGATGTCGCGCAAAACATGAATTCTGTTCAAGGCGATATTCGTGATTTAACTCCTCTCATCTCATGTCTAGCGGACCACCAACCTGAAATTATTATTCATCTCGCAGCTCAATCATTAGTCAAAGCTTCCTATAATAATCCTGTCGAAACTTATTCGACTAACGTGATGGGAACCGTGAATGTTTTGGAAGCGGTTCGTCATTCTAATACTGTCAAAGTTGTCATCATTGTCACCAGTGATAAATGTTACGACAATAAAGAATGGTTTTGGTCCTACCGTGAAAATGAACCCATGGGCGGTTATGATCCCTATTCAAACAGCAAAGGGTGTGCAGAATTAGTCACTTCTAGTTACCGAAATGCCTACTTCAATCCCAACGATTATGCAACGCATGGGGTTGCATTAGCCAGTGTTAGGGCCGGTAATGTCATTGGTGGTGGAGATTGGGCCAAAGATCGTCTGATTCCAGATATCATGAATGCTTTTTTAGAAAATCAGCCGGTAACCATTCGTTATCCCAATGCAGTACGACCTTGGCAACACGTGCTTGAACCACTCAATGGCTACTTAACACTGGCCGAACAACTTTGGACTGATGGCCCTCACTTTGCCGAAGCTTGGAATTTTGGGCCCGATGAACGAGATGCCAAACCGGTTTCATGGATAGTCGAACATCTGGCCAAATTATGGGATAAAAAAGCGCAATGGGAATCAGATCGTACTTCACATCCCCATGAAGCTAATTATCTTAAATTAGACTGTTCTAAAGCAAAAACGCGCTTAAACTGGTGGCCCAAACTTTCCTTAGAAACTAGCCTAACATGGATAATTGAATGGTACCAAGCTTATCATCAGCAAAAAAATATGCGTGAACTCACAGAACAACAAATTATGCGCTACTGTGATTTAACCTGAATTATAAAATAGCTTCTAAAGCTTTGGGCTTTTATTGGAGTCCAAAGCTTTAGCTTTGGGCTTTTAAACGAAATAAGGAAATGACATAATGATTCAAAATTGCCGATTTTGTGGCACCACACTCAAACAAACTTTTTGTGATTTAGGCATGTCGCCTCTATCAAATGCCTATCTCAAACCGACACAACTTCACTTAATGGAAGCCTTTTACCCGCTCCATGCTTACGTCTGTGAAAACTGCTACCTCGTTCAATTACAAGAATTTCAAAGCCCCGATAAAATATTTAGCGACTACGCCTATTTTTCCTCTTATTCAGATACTTGGTTAAAACATGCTAAAACCTACACGGAATATATGATAGAACGATTTGGCTTCAATAGTTCAAGTCAAATTATTGAAATTGCTAGTAATGATGGTTACCTGTTGCAATATTTCAAAGAAAAAAATATCTCTATATTAGGTGTTGAACCTGCCGAAAATGTGGCCAAGGTAGCTCAAACGAAAGGTATTCCAACAATTACCAAATTCTTTGGCATAAAAACAGCCACAGAACTTGCCAATGAAGGTAAACAAGCTGATTTACTGTTAGGCAATAACGTCCTCGCCCATGTACCCGATATCAATGATTTTGTGGCTGGTATGAAAATATTACTCAAACCTAACGGTGTCATTACCATGGAATTTCCACACTTATTACGTTTAATAGAACAAAACCAATTTGACACTATTTACCATGAGCATTTTTCCTATCTTTCTTTTATCACGGTTGAAAGCATTTTTGCTAAACATGGCTTAACTTTATTTGATGTTGAAGAACTGACAACACATGGTGGTTCACTCCGCATCTTTGCAAAACATTCAGAAGATAATAGTCACTGTTTGACAGACAATGTGAATAAATTAAAACAACTTGAGAAGCAAAATGGCCTAAATAATATGGAGACTTATCAGCAGTTTGCCGAACAAGTACGGAATACCAAGCGCAATATTCTTGACTTCCTCATCCAAAAGAAACGAGAAGGAAAAACCATTGTTGGTTATGGGGCCCCGGCCAAAGGAAACACGTTGCTGAATTACTGTGGTATCCGCACTGATTTTATAGACTATACAGTCGATAGAAGCCCACACAAACAAGGCTTATTTCTACCTGGCACACACATTGCTATCCATAATATAGATAAAATTAAAGAAACCAAACCAGATTATTTACTTATTCTACCTTGGAATCTGAAAACCGAAATCTTGGAACAGATGGCGTATATTCGAGAATGGGGTGGACAATTTGTCACACTGATTCCACAAGTTGAAGTAAATACTGAAGTATGAATTTTGTGATAGAATGAGCAAAACAAAATCTTCAACTAAAAAAGCTCGCCGAACTCATTTCAGCGGTTGAATTAAATCATTTTAGTTCAATGAAAGGCGCTTACATTGTAGGTGCGGTTTGGCATTTTGTCATTTTAGAAAAAATAGGTACCCATAAATACCAATATTTCATTAGCAAATTATTCAATGCGACAAATATAGAAGACTTAAAATCTATTTATCAAAATTTGCTATTTGTAAAAAATGAAATTATTGAAATAACTAGCTGATGTATTGAAAAGTTTCTTGAGCTATGATTTTTGTTGAAACCAAACTGAAAGGTGCGTACCTGATAGAACTTGAACCGATAACAGACGAGCGCGGATTTTTTGCCCGCGCTTGGTGCCAACAAGAATTTGAAGCACACGGTTTAAACCCAAATTTAGTGCAATGTAATATTTCCTTTAACAAAAACAAGGGAACTTTACGAGGGATGCACTATCAAATCGCACCATACGAAGAAGCGAAGCTAGTCCGTTGCACAAAAGGCGCGATTTACGATGTTATTATTGATTTACGTCCGAAATCATCGACTTTTAAACAATGGACAGCTGTAGAACTCACGGCTGATAACCAGCAAATGCTATATATTCCCGAAGGGTTTGCTCATGGTTTTCAGACTTTAGAAGATAATACGGAGGTATTTTACCAAATGTCGGCATTCTATCATCCTGAATGTGCTACCGGCGTTAGATGGGATGATCCAACTTTTAAGATTCAGTGGTCTAAAAATGAGCAGATAATTTCTGAGAAAGATTTACAATATCCTTACTTTCACTGATGATATTTAATTTTGTGTTGACCATTTATGCGAATCATTACAGCAAAACGCATTACAGAAGCAATGCTCACCCATTCTCAATGGAAAATTGGATTAAAACTTTGGTTAGATACGTTCAACAATAAAAGTATTCATTTTGAATCCGCTCTGCAAATTAGAAATGTATGGAAAAATACCAGTGGTTGGAATGTTGACCGTATACCGGCAAATAAACTTAAGCCAGAAAGTCAAAAAGGGCCATTAGATATATATATTTTTGATGTCCATAAAAACCAATGTCGTATTGTTATATGGGCAAGTCCTAAAGCCCATTGTTTCTTTATTAAAGCAGTTTATTCTCATGCAGAATATGACAAATGGTGGAAAAAACAGATTAAATAGAGAGAATTCATCATGAATTTACACAACATCAAAACAAATACAAGATTTAACAATAATTTAGCTAAAATCTTTGTGCAATTTGAACCCATAACCGAAGATTTAACCCAATTGTTACAAGCTTGTTATAGTCCGATCACTTCAGATATTGAACTAGAAGCTCGGATGAAAATATTAGATGAATTGTTTGGCTATGCCAAAACCGAAGATGATTTACCGGCATTATTTGCCCATATGATTACAGACCGCGTTTATGAATATGAACAAAAACATTTGGAAATTCCGATGGTTAAACCCAGTGAAGCCTTAGCCTTTTTTATGCAGGAACGTGGGATTAAAGCAAAAGATTTATCTGAAGTTGCCCCACAAAATGTGACTTCTGAAATCTTAAATGAAAAATGCAAAATGACAGTAGAACAAATCAAAGGTTTTGCCAAATTTTTTGGTGTGCCTGAAACGACCTTTTTAGGATGATAATTTTCTTTCGGCTTTCCACTTGCTCCACTCAATGCCATTAAATTAAGGGCAGACACGCCGGTCAGCCCTACTAAATCCCACGTATTCAGGGACTGTAGGGGCTAACCTATGTGTTCGCCCGAGCTTAACTTAATGGCAGTGACTTGCTCCACTACATAAAACCTCTAAACAAGGGCTAGCCGTAGAACTCACGGCTGATAACCAGCAAATGTTGTATATTCCAGAAAAATTTGCTCATGGTTTTCAGACTTTAGAAGATAATACGGAGGTGTTTTATCAAATGTCGGCATTCTATCATCCTGAATATGCTAGAGGAGTACGGTGGAATGATTCGGCATTTAAGATTAAATGGACAACAGATAAACACATAATCTCTGCTAAAGATTCACAATATTCTGATTTTAGCTTATGAAAAAGGTTTTAATAACCGGTGCGAGTGGATTCATTGGTAGACATTGTCTGCCAATATTATTAGCACACAATTACGAAGTACACGCTGTTTATTCAACAACTATTGGGGAAACGCTAGATGGTGTTTATTGGCATCAAACCAATTTATTAGATCAGAAACAGATTACAGACTTAATTAATCGTATCCAACCTAGCCATTTGCTCCATTTTGCATGGTATGCAACACCGGGAAAATATTGGACTTCCGCTGACAATTTTCGTTGGGTTCAAGCAAGTTTGACTTTGCTTCAAGCGTTTGCAGATAAGGGTGGAAAACGAGTGGTTATGGCTGGCACTGGGGCTGAATATGATTGGAACTATGGATATTGTTCAGAGCAAGTGACTCCACTTTCTCCTTCATCAATTTATGGAATATGTAAGCATTCCTTACAAGCGATGTTAGAGGCGTATAGTCATCAATTTAATTTAAGTAGTGCATGGGGACGTATTTTTTTCCCTTATGGACCTTACGAGCATCCGGTAAAGCTGGTATCTTCAGTGATACGTGCTTTGCTACAAGGAAAACCGGCAGCTTGTACATCCGGTGAACAAATCAGAGATTTTCTATATGTCTATGATATTGCTGATGCATTTATTGCACTATTAGAGAGTGAGGTAAGTGGTCCGGTAAATATTGCTTCTGGATGTCCAGTTGCAATATTTACCGGACCACT
>Ga0233403_10000774_pt1 | contig 15359 bp, 11 predicted proteins | sample Na_oxic_1_MG_FD_179866 | JGI IMG/M metagenome (GOLD analysis project Ga0233403, IMG submission 179866) | Seawater microbial communities from Saanich Inlet, British Columbia, Canada - Na_oxic_1_MG | ecosystem: Environmental > Aquatic > Marine > Inlet | place: Canada: British Columbia | collected...
CTTGAGTGGCACTGTTTAAGATGGCAAAGTTCATTTCATCGGTTTCCATCAATGAAAAACCGCCTTCACATAGCATGATCACCAAATCAAATTCATTGCTAAATTGAAGATGTCTGGCATCGGCTTGTTGAAATGTGACCTCCACATTTTCAGCTTGGGCCTTTTGTTTGGCGTGGTTGAGTTGCGATTCGGAGAGGTCGATGCCAGTGACAGTATAGCCTCTTTTGGCTAATTCAATGGCATGTCTCCCGGTGCCACAGCCAATATCTAAAATACGCTTGTTCTTATCGTGGTTCAGTTCTTGTTCAAGAAAATCAGTCTCTTGAAGGGTGCCTTGCGTAAAAACTTCTTTATCGTAAGTTGCCGCGTAATTGGTAAATAATTCTTCGTACCATTGAGTCATTTTTTAATCTCCAAATAAATGAATGAAAAACACCAAAGCTAAAGCTTTGGATTCCAAATGGAGTACCAAAGCTTTAGCTTTGGCTATGCGGTGGGGTGGTAGAAAATACTTTTGTTCTTATGGCTTCTGCATCGGGGATTTCGATATTTTTGCCTCCTCTGGTTACCAATTGTTTGGGGACTTCGCTTTCTAGTAATTCCACTTGGCATTCGATTTTTTTGTCGCAGGGGCAGGTGAATGTGGCGTGGACGGTGTTGGCACTGGATTTGTCGTTGTCTTCGGCGTTGAAGGGGAAGGTGGTACCACATTTCCAGCATTTGAGATTGAGTAACATGTTTGCTTTACCTCTGAGTTAGATAATGACGGTTAAGCCGGCACAGATGATGCCGAGAAAGAAGCTGATGGATGATGCGATAAGGTAATTGCGTTTGTCATCGGCACTTTTTTCGTAAAATTCTTTGATGGTTAGGCTATCTGCGGAGCCACGTTTTTCTTTCCAGCTCACGACGTTTGGCATTACGCTATATTTTTTGGGGAAGAAGCTAAATAAGGTGATGGCGAGTGCGATGGCCCAGAATAGGATGGTTAGGGCGAGTAGGGGCATCGCTAAGGAATTTTCTTTGGTGACGATGAGTTGCAGAATGGCTGCATAGATACCGGGGATGGTGAGTTCCACGCTAAACAGTGCTTTGGTAAGTTCGTCGAAGCGTTCGCCTTGTTTGACGATTTCTCTGGTGAAGGCTTCGATGAGGATGTTGTCATTGATATCTTCAGAACGTGCAGGGCCGGTTTGAAGTGGTTCGTTGGGGTCTCTTTTCATATTTATTTCAGTTCAAGTAGGTTGGGTTAGCGAAGCGTAACCCGACATAATTTGGAAACTATTTTTCTCGTTCCTACGCGCAAGTATGGTAGGTCGGGTTAGCTTATCGCGCGCAGCGCGATAACGTAACCCGACATTTACCTCAATAAAAACAATCATTTAAACCCATAAAATCCTTATTTCCGGACAACTAATAAATAGACCTTTGTCGGGTTACGTTTTTTTGCTTTGCTACAAAAGACCTTTGTCGGGTTACGTTTTTTTGCTACGCAAAAAAAGCTAACCCGACCTACTTAGTATGGTAGGTCGGGTTAGCTTATCGCGCGCAGCGCGATAACGTAACCCGACATTTACCTACAAAAGACTAATAAATAGACCTTTGTCGGGTTACGTTTTTTTGCTTTGCTACAAAAGACTAATAAATAGACCTTTGTCGGGTTACGTTTTTTTGCTTTGCTACAAAAGACCTTTGTCGGGTTACGTTTTTTTGCTACGCAAAAAAAGCTAACCCGACCTACTTAGCTAACGGGAAGGGTAAAATAACACAAGAAATTATCTGAATCAAGTTATTCTGTAAAACCAAACGCTTTGATGTTTCGGGAATTCGTGCCTCATTCCCGAAACAACCATTTAAGCATTTTTTTAACGAGCGTGGTTTTGCCGGTAACGGGCGTGGTTTTTCCGATTTAGTCAGGTATAGTAGGGTTCTCCCAAAAATCTAGTCCTTGCCCACCCAGAGTTTTTGCCGTGCTTTCTAAATTGGATAGGGCTTTATGGTAGCCAATCTGTTTAGCTATTTCATAAGCTTGTTTCCAATGAGCAAAAGCTTGTTGTTTATCGTCTTTAACCCAATGAATATGAGCAATATTAAATAACGTAGGACATAAACCGGCTTGGTCACCAATTTGCCGGCGGATTTGCAGAGATTGTTGCAGATAGTCCAACGCGGTATCGTAATCGCCTTTTGCATCATAGATTTGCGAAATATTGTTCAGGGTTGCGCCTTCGCCAGCCCGGTCACCAATTTGCCGGCGGATTTGCAGAGATTGTTGCAGATAGTCCAACGCGGTCTCGTAATCGCCTTTAGCATCATAGATTTGCGAAAGATTGTTCAGGGTTGTGCCTTCGCCAGTCCTGTTTCCAATTTCCCGGTGGATTTGCAGAGATTGTTGCAGATAGTCCAATGCGGTATCGTAATCGCCTCGTGCTTTATAGATTTGCGAAATATTGTTCAGGGTTGTGCCTTCGCCAGCCCGGTCACCAATTTCCCTGCGGATTTTCAGAGATTGTTGCAGATAGTCCAACGCAGTATCGTAATCGCCTTTTACATAATAAGCTGTCGAAATATTGTTCAGGGTTGTGCCTTCGCCAGCCCGGTCACCAATTTCCCGGTAAATTTGCAGAGATTGTTGCAGATAGTCCAACGCCGTATCGTAATCGCCTTTTGCATCATAGATTAGCGAAATATTGTTCAGGGTTGTGCCTTCGCCAGTCCGGTCACCAATTTTCCGGCTGATTTGCAGAGATTGTTCATAATAATCCAAAGCAGTTACATAATTACCAAGAGCATCATACATCCTACCTGACCAACCCAACGCTTGCCCCCGAACCTTATCATCCTTAGACTCCCGCAAGGCTGGCAACCACTTATCCAACACAGTCCGATACATGCCAGCCATTACCAAACGACTCACTATCCGATCTAATGCAAAACGTTCAGCTTGCTCCTGCAATTCACCCAACAACAAAGCCTCATGCACTGTCATAGCCTGAGCAAGCGTCCTTCGTCCGCCATGCTCAAATACCCACTGTTGATGTACAGCTGCGGTCCGTCGCAATTCCAACGCGGGCTTTTCTACCCCCGGCTGTTGTTGCAACCATTCCGCCACCAACGGCGAAATCTGATATACCAACAAACCATTCCAATGGTATGCAATTTCTACATCCACCAACGCCAAATTCACCAACCGCCGTAACGACGGAATCGGCTCCGCTAACCCCCCAGCAATCGCCAATACCCCTGCCTCCAAAACCGCCGAACGATAAATCGGCAAACGTTGCAACAACGCCAACGCCTCCGCCTCCAAAAAACCAACCACCCATTCCACCGCCATATACGCCTGCAACTCCGCTTGCGTTTGCTGCAAACGTTCCAAAAATCGCGGTTTATCTGGCACATTGCTAAACAACTGCAACCCCTTAAAATTACCTCCTAAAGCCTCATATAATTGCTGTTTATGCGCCCCAGCTTCCAAACCTACCTGCTGAATATAACGCAGAAAATCTCCATAACTCGGTCGCTGCAAGATATGCCGCTGGCCCCGCCAAGCCGGCCAATGCCACCGCGAAGTCAATAACACCACCGGTTTCGCCAAACGTAACGCCACCTCCAACCAAACCGCCACCACCGGTTCCGTTATCGCGCCCTCTTTATCTTGAATACTCTCCAAATTATCAAAAAACAACACCAACCGCTCACCACTCGCTTGCACCAAAGCCGATAACAATAACTTAGCCCGGGTCGATTCATCTGGACACTGGCCCCACAGCCGTTCAACTTGCTCAAGCAAAGCAGTCCCCAAACGACTTTTAAGCTGAAATAAAAATTGTTCCCACGAACTGTCTTCTGGTCGCGCCGAATAAGCATGAACGCAATAACCCTGCTTCTCCAACCGGCGGGCCAATTGCAAAACCAACGTGGTTTTACCCTGTCCACCGGGCCCCGTCACCAACCAATGGTTAGCCTTCCCAGTGATGACCGCTTGCGTTAAATCGCGTAATTCCTTACGGCGGCCAATGAACATAAACTGCGGTTGCCCACCTCGCTGTTTTACCTGTTCCGCAATATCGGTCAAACTATCCACCAGCAACAAAGGCGGCTTCACCGGTTGAGCGGTAAAATTCCAATCAATCATCAGCGGATTAGCAGAACGGCTGACCAACAACGGCAAACACCACTGCCCCAAACTCGCCGGAGTTATCGCGGCTCGCCCGGCTTGAATGGCGACATCCAAACGCTCCCGGTGAACTATCGCCCGACAAAATGCCTGAGCAAACAAAATCCCAGCCTGATCAAAAACCGATTCCCGCATACCAATGACATGCGGCAAACCCGCCGCTATCAAACCGGTCGCCAAGCCGGTATTCAAATCATCCGAAGCAATCTTGCCCGATTCACAAGCCGATAACACCACACAACGCACCTGCGTCCCGATAAAAGCCGTGGCAATTTCTGGCATGGCCACCGCATCACCCGAACCATCGTCATGCTCAAACAAAAAAGTCGCTTGACTTTCCCCCGGCGCAAAAGCCTCGGTCCGAAAATTACCATGCCCACTCAAAAACACGAGATGAAAAGTCTCATCGCGTAACTTTTGGGCAAAAGTCGCCAATCGCCCATCATTTGGCGCATCCAAAATCACTTGGCCGGCATGGATATAGTCATCCAAGGCTTCCAACACATTGGCCTCTTCCCGTTCCACATCCAACCGACCAACCCCATCAGGCAACGAAGAAAACAATAATACCCGCAACGGCCCCTGGCATAATTTCTGGCCATCCACCGCCACATCATTCAACCACCGCCGCGATAACGCATAATGCGATTTTTGGGCTAAAAATCCCTCGGTGGGATGATACAAACATTCCCAAGGCAAACTAAACACTTCCGGCGAGCCACACACAATGATTACCGGTAATACGGCTAACCCCGCCTGTTTTTGGGCCCTGGCAAAATCAGCGTCAATCGCCAATACCTGCCACAACTGCTGCCCGATAGCTTTTAAACTGTCCTCAGCCACAACCGATTGATGGACATATTGCAAAGATAACTGTTTACTTAACGAGAGTAAATCAGGCCGACTTTGTACTAAATCCGCCGGCGGATGAATAATTAATGGATTACTGGTAGTCTGAGACATAATTTTTATTTTGAGGTGGAGCTAAAGTTGGAGGTGTATTTTTCATGCTGTTTGAATGTTCACGATTTCTCCCTCCCCCTAACCCCCTCCCGCTGGGAGGGGGGACCGCTCGGTGGAATTTTCCTATCTTTTGTCTAAAACAAGAAATGAAAATAAATAGCTAAAACAATGAATAACTGTATAGATGTTATCTATCTTGTTATTGCTAACAAATAGGGAAATACCACTGAGCGGTCCCCCCTCCCAGCGGGAGGGGGTTAGGGGGAGGGAGAAATCGTGAACATCAAAATTACTTGAAAAAAAAATTTAAAAATCAACAGCCTATATTTATCCCCCCCTATTAGGAATTGGGCCTTTTTTTGGGATTATCTTATGAGTCGCTTAAATATCTTCAGGATTAATTCCTAATGAACGCAATTTTTCTGCAAATCGTTCAGCCCGTTGCCGCTCAGATTCTTCTGGGGTTGGTAATAGCACACCTTCTAAGGTTTCCCATCGTAACCAAGTGGTTTCGGCATTTTTATAGTAACCTTGCCAACGAACTAAAGCCAGTCCTAATGTTTGGCAAATTAAACGTTCCTGAGCATCAAAGGGTAATGGTTGATAAAGACCATGTTGAAGATGAAAACCGGCAAAATCGGTTGGGTTTTTAGGATCAAACCAAAAATATTCTTTGATAAAGAGTTCATTTTGATAGACGGTTTTTTTGTCCTTTTTATCTTGTGCAGCGGTGCTTTTGGATAATAATTCAATGACCACATCTGGACTTTTGCCTTCTTTCCAAACAATCCAACTGTCACGTATTCCCTTGGGAACATCCAATCCCACTAAAACGTCGGGCCCTTTGAAAGCTTTATGACCTTTAGCGGTTAAGTAATGAACAAACATATTGCCTCCAACGTAGCCGTTAGGCATAGTATCCACCCATAATCGAAGTGAATCAATCAGTAATTCCATTTGCAATTTATGTTGTTCAGTTTCCATTGGTATTTCATCCTCACTAGCGAGTTCATCAAATTTGGGCAATATGATGTACTGTGATGACACCACTTTTTTAGCTTTTGGCAACAACAATTCTTCAGTTAACATGGGTTTTGACATCGCATGATTCCCTCAATGGTTTGAATTTGATTTCATGTCGAGTACCATTTATCATTGACAGTGTTAGCAATAACAAGAAATATCCTCAGAATATCCAGGCATTTTTAACCATTCTTCTAACTGTCGTAAAAACATCCCCTAATTTGTCCAGTAAAAAATGCTATTTCTTAAAGAAATAGTATTTTGTATCTGGTTCCAACGCTCCAGCGTTGGAATCCATCCGTGACGCTCCGCGTCACTCCTTATAACTCATTTAGGATTGCTATATTTCTTAAAGAAATAGTATTTTTAGAAAAGTTAAATCCAATCTAAAATATCAGAATTGTCCTCTTGAAAAAAGGAGTGACGCGGAGCGTCACATAAGTATTCCAACGCCGGAGCGTTGGAACCAGAAAACCAGAAATCTCCTTGGTAGGCTATTTCTTCACCATCCAATCTGAAATATCAGAATTGTCCTCTTCTTCATTAAGCTCATAAATTGGAATGCCGGTATTTTGGTTTTCTCGTGAGTCTTCTTTCTGTGTTTCACCTTGGTTTAATATTTTTTCAAATATCGGATAGTCTTCAGTTAGCAAACATAACCAAATGTTTTTAATTGCACTATTTGGGTTATTTTCCCAGTAATCGGATATCGCTTTATCAAAGGCTTTCGCACATACTGTTTTTGGAACGCAAAAGAGGCCGGTGCTAATGGCTGGAAAAGCAATAGATTTCCATTGATATTTCTCAGCAATCTTTAAGCAATTGATAATGGTAGTTTCAATTTTTGATTGTTCTTCTCCATCACCCATCCGTGGACCGATTGCATGAATCACGCCTTGATAGGGTAATTGACCGGCGGTTGTTACAACCGCTTTGGTGACAGAAATTTTGCCTTGTTGTTGGATGATTTTGTGACAGGCTTCTTCAAGTTTAGAACCGGCTTCTAATAAGATTTGTTCGGCTAAACCACCGCCATGAGATAAGCCTGAATTAGCTGGATTAACTATCGTATCAACGGGTGCGGAGAGAAGCGATTTATCACTGATGATAAAAACACGGTTTTGAGCGTAGCGTTTTTCAAATTGATTTTTATTCATGTGAACAAAAGAGTTTTTGTTGATGAGGGGTGATGCTGGAGCGTCACAATAGACACTCCAACGCAGGAGCGTTGGAGAGAGAGATTGGAAAATCGTGCTTTTTGATGTTTCGGAAATGAGCGCAATATTTCCCGAAACAATTTTTTACCATTGAAAAGCCACTACACATTTTTGAATTTGTTTATATTCGGTGCCATGATTTTGTTCTAATTGCCATAAATCATAAGTTTGTTGCATATTTAGCCATAATTTGGCACCGTTACCACAAAATTGTCCTAATCTCAGTGCTATATCGGGAGTAATCGGTTTGCGTTCTTGGATAATGTCAGATAAAGCATGATGAGAAATCCCTAAACATTGAGCAAGTTCTTGGCTTGTCATTTCTATTTCGGGCAAAACCATTTCGCGTAGCAAGGCGCCGGGATGAGTGGGTTGTCTTTTTTGATATCGTCGTGTTTCCATCAGTGATAATCCTTTTTTAAGCTTTACTATAAATGACGGTTTTAGGAATCGCTGTCAGAATAGCTCGAAGTGCTTTATTTACCGCTTCTGAGGTATTAAAAACTTGTGCCACATCAGGATCAAGAGTCACAGTAAGCGTATCTTGCACAAATCGGTTTGGTTTTGCCTTAGTATAGTCAAACTCATATTCTTGTAACATTTCCATACGGTTATTTGAATTTTGTGCCATTTTCATAATCTCTCTGTTCTTTTTTAGTAGTATTGGCATACCACGGTAAACACTCCAACGCTTCAATGTTGGAATAAGAAAAACATTAAGTATGGTTTTGGTCTTCTTCTATAGGATAATGTTCAGGATTTAAAAATTCATCAATCTTCACAGATTCTGTACCTAAAAACAAAATTCCGCCAATTAAACTAGCTGTAGAAATATAGAATAGAATTTCTGGTATATCGCCACCATCAGGAACGAACAGTTTATACATAGCAACGCTCCAAATTAATATAGAAGGAATCCAAAGTAAATAAACAAACCTTGAAATACCTTTAAGCAAGTTAATATAATCTCCACCTGTTGTTATCCTTTTCCTACGATGTTTTCCTATTTTATATTGAATGATAAAATAGAGAAGAATCAGGATTGTATATACTAAAAAGGAATAACTTAAAATCGAAATAACTGGAGGAGATAACCAAAAACTAATCTCTGGTGCAGGAATTATCGCACCAGAAATAAACCCGGTAAGCACAATGATATTTACAATAAAGCCAACTAATGCACTGATAAAATGAAATTTTTCTACTCTTGTCATTTTTATTTCTCTTTTAAAATATATCGTGTTTTTTCGTTCCAACACTGGAGAGAATCAAAAATTCAATAAATCCCTCATCATTGACTTGTAACCCATCCAGCGTTAGAACAAACTTCTATTTACCTATCAATCTCTCCAAACACAACATCTTGCGTGCCGATGATGGCAACGACATCAGATAACATGTGGCCCTTTGCCATTTCGTCCATTGCGGCGAGGTGAGCAAAACCGGGGGCCCTGATTTTGAGGCGATACGGCTTATTGGCCCCGTCGGACACTAAATAAATCCCAAATTCGCCTTTGGGATGTTCGACAGCCGTATAGACTTCGCCTTCTGGGACACAGTAGCCTTCGGTGAATAATTTGAAGTGGTGAATGAGGCTTTCCATACCACCTTTCATGTTTTCACGCGGGGGCGGAGTGATTTTGTGATCATCAACCATCACGGGCCCAGGATTTTTGCGGAGCCAGTCAATACATTGTTTGATAATGTTATTTGATTGGCGAAATTCTTCCATGCGAACTAAGTAGCGATCATAACAGTCGCCGTTAACACCGACGGGGATATCGAAGTCTACTTTGTCATACACTGCGTAGGGTTGTTTTTTGCGTAAGTCCCATTCGATGCCAGAACCACGTAACATGGGCCCTGAAAAGCCTAAGTTTTGGGCCCGTTCTGGGGAGACGACACCGATGCCAACAGTACGTTGTCGCCAAATCCGGTTTTCGGTCAACAACGTTTCGTATTCGTCAACGTATTTGGGAAAACGGTTGGTAAAGTCTTCGATAAAGTCAAGTAGTGAACCTTCACGATTTTCGTTGAGGCGTTTGACATCGTCTTTGTTACGATATTGAGATTCTTCGTATTGTGGCATTCTGTTTGGCAAGTCTCGATACACACCACCAGGACGATAGTAGGCTGCATGCATACGAGCCCCAGAAACCGCTTCATAACAATCCAGTAAATCTTCGCGTTCCCGGAAAGCATATAAAAAAATAGTCATGGCCCCAATGTCTAAGCCATGGGTACCAATCCAAAGTAAGTGATTGAGAATACGAGTAATTTCATCAAACATCACGCGGAGATATTGGGCCCGAATGGGTGGCGTAATATCCAGTAATTTTTCTATCGCCATCACATAAGCGTGTTCATTGCACATCATGGAGACGTAATCCAGTCGATCCATGTAGGGTATACTTTGATTAAAGGGTTTGCTTTCAGCCAATTTTTCGGTGGCACGGTGCAATAATCCAATATGTGGATCAGCCCGTTCAACCACTTCACCGTCAAGTTCTAAGACTAAACGTAGCACACCATGTGCGGCAGGATGTTGGGGACCAAAATTAAGTGTGTAATTACGAATTTCAGGCATGTTGTCATTCCTTTATTAAAATTTTCCCGATAAAAACACCAAAGCTAAAGCCTTGGACTCCAGCTTTGTGCTTTGGAATCCAAAGCTTTAGCTTTGGAAATATTACAAATTCATTTTGAAAATGACTTATACTGCAAACAGTTTAGATTTTGACTTTTGGGTTTCAGATAATGGACGAAACAACCGTTCCAAAAAGTCCAAATTTCATCCGTTCAACGTATAAATAAAGTATAAATTTTGAAAATTAAATTAATTCGCCTTTGACGAATGGAATAGAGTGACCTTAAAATTGGCGAATAGCAAATAACTCTTAGAAAAAGTGTTTTGCAAGAGACTTAAAATTTATTAAGTTTGATAGTTTATTACAACTCTATCTCGTTTTGAAGTAACAGTTTTTAGCTTTAGTCAATATGGAAATTTGAAAAACTATTATATATGGTAATTCTAAGGAAATTAGAAAAATTTTGAAGTGTAAACGAGGATGCCTTGAAACGATTTCTCCCTCCCCCTAACCCCCTCCCGCTGGGAGGGGGGACCGATCGGTGGAATTTTGCTATCTTTAGCTAAAACGAGAGTCATTAAATAGTTTTAAAAACAATATTTTGACTGTTGATTTTATCTATCTTGTTATAGCTAACCAATAGCAAAATGGCACGGGACGGTCCCCCCTCCCAGCGGGAGGGGGTTAGGGGGAGGGAGAGATCGTGGTTCTAAAAAATACCTCAAGAAGAAGAATGCGTAACCTGAGTGAGCAGTTGTTCAAAACGTTTTTCAATCGGTTCCACAATCGGTAAAATGCTCATCAGTTCTTTTTCATGTTTTCGCCATTTATCGGGAGAAGGTGCCGATAATGTCATGCGAGAAACTGGGAGTGATTGAGATACCCTTTGTTCAATATTTTGATCCCATTGGTATCCGGCAAATTGGCTGATTTTACTCATTATTTTCTTAGGTTGTTGAATCAAATCGGAATAGGGTACGAGGCACCAATCAGTTGTTGGGAGGTTTTTCAGATCATCTAAGATATAAGCATTGGCTGTTTTCCATTGATGGGCTGCAATTTCTACGATTGCTTTGTCTTGCAAATCGGACCAACCTGGTATCAGCAGAAAATTCCATGGCCAATATTGAAAGGGCCACCCCGGTAATGTGCGATAAGGCACAAAACTTCGCGCTCGCCAACCTTCCATCATGCTACTGATATTTTCTCTTGGATCACGATAAAGGTATAAAAACAGCGCATCTGGAAACAGTGCTTTTATAAATGGAATACGCAACGCATTTTTAGGCGTTTTTTCTAAAAAGCGTATCATTGACGGACGTTGTTCAATCGGCAATTCCAGATAAACCTGTTCATTTCGATCTTGCAATTCTTTAGTAAACCGCTTTTGAAGCATTGACAAAATATGAGGTTGGGCATCAGCTTCTGTGAGCCGATTAGAACTATAGTTTTTGGCTGATGGATGAAGTGCTTCAATGCCTTCAATGGTCTCATGGCTTTCGTCACCGATACTCCACACATCTTTAAATTGAGATAGGCTGTCAAATAACAGCGTACTACCGGCCCTTGGTGCCGAAACCAAAAAAATCGGTTTTTCAAAGGTTGGGCATTGAAATTCTTCGTCTTTGTTGAGTTGTTCGATTTTCCGCTGTTTGTGTTTTAAAAAGGGACGACTTTTTTTGGGGCCAGGTGGTGTCGTTAACAACATTGAGGTGATGGTTTCAAAGGCACATTTCGCACTTGGGGCCGCCTGTCGTAACCATTTATTGGCTTTAATCGTGAGTTGTTCTCTAAAACCGAGAATTAAGTTTTGATAAGTTAATTCGCCAGCACTTTGGTGTCCAAATTTAGAAAACGCTGTTTCCCATTGGCCCTTAAATTCTTCAATTTTCTCAGTCAGAGCCAAAAAATTATTTTGCGGTATTTCAGTCTGTTTGATTTCAGAAAGAATGTTATTCGTTAATTGTTCAATCTCTTGAGAGGTTAATACTTCAAAACGGTAGGATTCTAGTGGAATTTGGTTAGCATCATTCGGTTCTTCTTCTTCAATGGGAAGGACCTCTTTTCCTAATGGGAGCGGGGGAGGACAAGGGATTTCTACAATCAAATGAATGCAGGCTTGCTCCACTTCATTGGACATCCAATGTGCTTGGTTATTGTCGAAAGTCCAAGCTTCGCCAGTTGCCATCTCGATACTGTTGTCATCGCAAAACAATTTGACGGTTGGATTGGTTACAATGGGTATACAGATAATGTTGTGTCGAAACCAGTGATAATTGCAGGCGACTTGTGCCTGACTCTTAGTAGCCCCTTTGAGTTGCACTAAGCGGCAACGAGAAATGGGACTATTGAGGGCTTTGAGTATTTGCTTGAAATAAGTGCAACGTTCTAGGAAAGGTGTTGCGGCCATCGGACCAGAAATCGCAAAATCATGATTGAGTGTTCCACCAACTGAAACTAAGAGAATAGTGCTATCACCTAATGCCTTTCCAGGCAAAGAAATCCAATCATGCTCCTCAAATTGGGACAATTCTGCGGCTAATTGTGCTGAATCAAAGTGTAATGGTAATTTGTAACATTCCGTATTCAATGTCATTTTTGGTTAATCATTTTGAGTTAAAAATATATATCTTAAATGAAAACAGTGAATCGAACAATCTTTTAGAATTAATTCTACTTTGTTAGATTTAAAATTTATCTCACGCAAAGGCGCAAAGGCGCAAAGTGTCAAAATGGAGTGATTTTGCGTTCTTAGCGGCTTTGCGTGAGAATTAAAAAATGCAAGACAAAGTAAAACGAGATGGAAATCGAACAATCTTTTAGAATTACTTTGTTAGATTTAAAATTTATCTCACGCAAAGGCGCAAAGGCGCAAAGTGTCAAAATGGAGTGATTTTGCGTTCTTAGCGGCTTTGCGTGAGAATTAAAAAATGCAAGACAAAGTAAAACGATTAAAAGTGCAGGGCAAAACCAAATCAAGTCAGAAAAAATCATCCAAAATTTATTATTGTTATTTTTGACGATCTTGAAATATTATATCTTTAAATCATAATAAAAAGTTTATGTCTAACTTTTTTAAAGGAATTTTTCAAAATGAATTTACCAGAATATATGCAACGTATCGGGCAACAAGCGCGTGAAGCCGCTCAAGTATTGGCCCGTAGTTCAACCGGTCAAAAAAATAAGGCTTTAGAAGAAATCGCCCAACAATTAGAACAACAACATGATCAATTATTGGCTGAAAATGCGAAAGATTTAGAGGCTGGAAAAGCAAAAGGCTTAGAGTCTGCTTTATTAGATCGCTTGGCCCTCAATGATTCACGCATTGCTAATATGATTGAAGGCTTGCGGCAAATGATTGCTTTGCCTGATCCCATCGGCGAAATCACCGATTTAAATTATCGTCCAAGCGGTATTCAAGTGGGTAGAATGCGAGTACCTTTAGGTGTGATCGGCATTATTTATGAGTCACGTCCCAATGTTACCGCTGATGCGGCGGGTTTATGTCTTAAATCTGGAAATGCCACAATTTTGCGAGGTGGTTCAGAAGCGATTCATTCTAATCAAGCGATTGCACAATGTATTCAAGCCGGCTTGATGGCAGCCGGATTACCGAATACCGCAGTGCAAGTGATTGAAACGACTGATAGAGCGGCTGTGGGTGAATTAATCCGTCTGTCAGAATTTGTCGATGTGATTATTCCACGTGGTGGTAAAGGTTTGATTGAGCGCGTTAGTCAAGAAGCACGTATTCCGGTTATCAAACACTTAGATGGAATTTGTCATACTTATATTGATGATAAAGCCGATATCGACAAAGCCATCAATGTGGCTTACAACGCAAAAACACAACGTTATGGGACTTGTAATACGATGGAAACGTTGTTAGTGGCAGAAGGCATTGCAAATCAAGTGTTGCCACCGTTGGCAGAAAAATATCAAGCGGTAGGCGTTGAATTGCGGGGTTGTCAAGCCACTCAAGCTTTATTAGCGGGTGTGACAGCGGCGACTGATGAAGATTGGGATACTGAATATTTGGCAGCGATTTTATCAATTCGTATTGTAAAAGACTTAGAAGCAGCGATGGCACATATTCGTCTCCATAGTTCCCAACATACTGATGTGATTATTACTGAAGATTGGAGTAGAGCGCGACGTTTTATAACCGAAGTGGATTCGAGTTCTGTGATGGTGAATGCGTCAAGCCGATTTGCAGATGGCTTTGAATACGGGTTAGGGGCTGAAATTGGTATTAGTACCGATAAGTTTCATGCCAGAGGTCCGGTAGGATTAGAAGGGTTAACATCCCAAAAATTTATTGTGTTGGGAGATGGGCATATTAGACAATAGACTGTCCTAAATGAAATCACGAGCGAAGCAAGATCAAAATAAACTTAGGAATGAGGATTTAATGGTTCGACAAGCTCATAGTTCGACAAGCTCACCAACCGCCAACAAATTTCCAAAACTTTTGAGCCAAACCTGCCAGGTTTTAAAAACCTGGCAGGTTTAATTTCGGGTTTTATTTAATCCTCATTCCTTAGTGTTTTCGGTGGGCAAGTGGGTGGTACGATTTTTGATTTGTTTCAAGTCTTTGTGGCCCGCTTACCCACCCTACGAGTAACGAACAAATAGAAAAATGTCGATGAGCGGTCCCCCCGCCCAGCGGGATGGGGTTAGGCGGTCCCTGAGCTTGTCGAAGGGGGAGGGAGAGAACATTAATTTTAGCCTAAAAAAAACGCCAGCGCAGGCTAATCAATCGCATTGACACCGATAAGTCCTAAACCTTTTCCGCCAGTGGTACTTAGGATAGCGGTATAAGCACCAGCGGCTAAATACCGGAATAAAGCCGCATCAGTGGCTTTAGTGGGTTTCATTTGGGCCGGGATTTTATTAGCATGCGGATCAGCTTGCCAACTGTTGTTAATAGCCAATGTTGTCCCTTCCGGGAATGTTTGTAACGTGAGTGTCGGGTCTACGCCGGCTTCTATCCCCCAACCTCTGATCACGACTTTTTGAGCACCAGTACCAGTAACAATAAACCCAGCAATCACATTATACGCACCACCATGAACCAGGGCCCGGGTGCTGATATTAGTGATTTTGACACCGCCACCCCCCGCAGCCGCTACACCCGCTTTATAGCCAGCCGAGTATTGGGCATTAAGTTGGGTTTGGCTACAAGCAGTAGAGGGAGGTGTAACGACAGTTCCACCGGGTTGTTTAAAGGTAACGCCGGTAGGTGGAGTCGCTTGACTCCCACTGCCCCAACAAGCCACCAACCCATTATCTCTAATACCACAGGCATGACTGGCTCCAACAGCAACGTATGTAAAAGCACCCGATTGAGGATCATCATCAAGACCCCAACACTCTACCGTTTTGTCA
>Ga0233403_10000775_pt1 | contig 15357 bp, 16 predicted proteins | sample Na_oxic_1_MG_FD_179866 | JGI IMG/M metagenome (GOLD analysis project Ga0233403, IMG submission 179866) | Seawater microbial communities from Saanich Inlet, British Columbia, Canada - Na_oxic_1_MG | ecosystem: Environmental > Aquatic > Marine > Inlet | place: Canada: British Columbia | collected...
AACGGAACAATCATAGGAGTTCGGGATTTTCTCAGGAGTCATTTTGATCACTCTTGCAAGGTACGCCTTGCACTCCTGAGTCATTTTGGACGTTTGGTTTGACGTTTTATAAAATTATCGCTATGATTTTTTTTATAACGGAACAATCATAGGAGTTCGGGATTTTCTCAGGAGTCATTTTGATCACTCTTGCAAGGTACGCCTTGCACTCCTGAGTCATTTTGGACGTTTGGTTTGACGTTTTATAAAATTATCGCTATGATAAATCGCTGGCTTTTTGAGCCTATCCTTGAAATTTTTTTTAACGGAACGATATCATTTTCAGCAATTTGAAATATTTTTTTATATTAACAGGATTTTTTGATGCGTATTAAAAGTCGTTGGAATAAACGTGCTAAAGAACAATCTCTTGAACAGATTGCCGGCGCTTTGGGATTTATTTGTTGGAGAATAGCCACTAACGCGCTATTGGAATTGGAAAACAAGGGGTATCATACTGAAAGTAATGCCCACCGCCTTCAGATTATCGAAGAATTTTTAGCCTTTCTGCTTCAAGTGGCTGACCGATTGGTTTATGAAAATTTGGACGATGAAGAACGGCAACGTTTTATTACCGCCTTAGCACTACATTTGGCAACAACTGTCGCCGATAATCAACACGATATGTTGGGAGAAGGTGAACACCGTAAGGAGTTTATTAATTTACTCAATCAACGGGCGGAGGATTATTCTGAATTAAGTTTCCGCAATGGAGAAGCCGGATTTGATTTTCTGCGATACTTTTCAGAACAAGTGGCAGCGGTTATGGATGATAAACATTTTGTCAGTCAACAAGTGATGGATATTGATGGTCCCGAGGCGATTAAAACCATTAAAAGAGGACTGTCGGATTTATTTAAATAACTTTTTTGAAAGGGCAACCACAAGGGATTGCCCGTCAGGATTGCCATACTTACGAACTCAAATAACGATTTTGTTGCAAGGCTTCAATTCGATCTTCAAGCGGCGGATGAGTCATAAATAAATGTTGTACCAAGCTGGTACCCTTGCTGCCATGAATTCCAAAGGCGGAGAGTTGCTCCGGCAATTCTCCGGTATGTGCCATTTGGAGCCGTTGCAACGCCCGAATCATTTTATTGGCACCCTCAATTCGTGCGGAACCAGCATCGGCATGAAATTCACGTTGCCGCGAAAACCACATCACGATAATGTTCGCCAGAATAGCCAAGCAGATTTCAGCCAGATAGCTGGTCACATAATAACCTATTCCAAAACCTCGTTCATTTTTAAATACGAGGCGATCCACAAACATACCAATGATTCGCGCTATCACAATCACAAAGACATTGACGACTCCTTGAATTAAAGCCAACGTCACCATGTCGCCATTAGCAACGTGGCTGATTTCATGTGCTAACACCGCTTCAATTTCATCTTGCTCCATCGCATGGAGTAGGCCGCTACTGACCGCCACCAGCGCATTGTTACGATTCATACCGGTGGCAAACGCATTGATATCTGGTGAATCATAAATAGCCACTTCTGGCATCCCGATTCCAGCAGCACTGGCTTGACGGCGCACCGTTTCTACCAGCCATTCTTCCGCCCGATTGCTTGGCTCCTCTATCACTTGTGCCCCAGTTGATATTTTCGCTATCCACTTAGACAGTGCTAATGAGATAAATGAGCCACCCATGCCAATGATCAGTGCCAAAATAAGAAGGCCGCTCATTTCACGGACATCAAATACTTGTAGAGTAAAACTCAGTACCATCAAAACAGCAATATTCGTTGCTAAAAACAGTCCTACCGTTTTCATAGTCTTATTGTTCCTTTTTTCTTCTTCAAATCAATCCCAATCAATCTCAATTGTCATTTCGACCGATAACGAGAAATCTTGTCGTGCGGTTTTCTCTGGTGAGTCGAAATGACAAAGTCCGCTGAATTACTCCTTACTAAGCGGTTTTAACAAAGAAAGACGTTGTTCACCGGCCTCAATATGTGCCTGTAAAATATTACGAAAAACGGCCGGATTTTTAGTCTGCGTTATTTCACCAGGGCGCGGAAAGTACAACTCTTGTAGACGCAATAACCAAAATCTGAGAGCCGACGCTCGCAACATCACCGGCCAAACTTCATATTCAACGGCGGTGAGAGTTCGATTCTGACAATAACTCTCAAACAGAGGCTGTACTCGTTGCTCATCTAAATGCCCATCGGGCAAACTGCACCAATCATTGACGGTAATCGCCAAATCATAAATTAACACATCATTACACGCATAATAAAAATCAATAATGCCACACAATTTATCGCCGTCAAACAACGCATTATCGCGGAATAAATCGGCATGAATGACTCCACGCGGTAAGTTCAGATATTGATAAGTTTCTTGAAAATCCAATTCTGCTTGCAGTAGATCCGCCTCTTGGGAATTCATCAACGGCTGCACCCGTTCGGCCGTCATTTTCCACCAATGTGGACCATAGTCATTGGGGCGATGATCGGGAAAATTGGGACTTATTGTATGTAGAAGTCCTAATGTACCGCCTATCGCATGACACTGCATTGGATTTGGTATATCAACTTCTTTACCACACAGTTTTTGAACTAACGCCGTCGGTTTGCCATTGAGTTGACACAAATAATGCCCTTTTTTGTCGGCCAACGGGTGGGCACTAGGGATGCCATTCTCGGCAAGATAGGCCATTAATTCAAGAAAATAGGGCAGTTCATCATAATCCAACTGCTCAAACAAAGTCAGCACAAATTGGCCAGTGGTTGTAGTGACGAAATAATTCGTATTCACTATACCGGCATTGATGCCTTGATAGGCGACTAAATGGCCTAAATTGTAGTTTGTTAAAAACTCTTCAAGCTGGGAGCGTTCAATAATTGTATAAACAGACATATAGGCAAAACTTTGGTTGCATAAAAACTGAGCAGTTTGTCTGATAACGATGTCTTACGTTACCGGTTATGTAGGAAATTTTTTTCAAAACGATAAAAATCCGAGTAAAAATAGGGCAACTATAACGGATTGCTCTACAAAGAAACCGTTTAGTTTAGTCTATTGATAAAGTGTCGTCCGCCCGACTTGTCCCGTTTCTGCCCGGCGTTTTTCATCGTATTCAAAAATGGTATCCAGTACCTGTTGAGGTTCATCAACCACGGTGATTAAGTCCAAGTCTTCCGGTTTTATCGTTTGATGTGCTAATAAGGTTTCTTTCAACCAATTCAATAAACCTTGCCAAAATGCGCTTTGCACCAAAATGATCGGAGCATGTTGACTTTTATGAGTTTGTGCCAAGGTTATGATTTCCGCCAATTCATCTAAAGTACCGAAACCTCCCGGCAATATCACGTAAGCCATCGCGTATTTGACCAACATGACCTTGCGAACAAAAAAATGCCGAAAAGTTAATGACATATCTTGATATTGATTCGCATGTTGCTCATGTGGTAAAGAGATGTTGAGGCCAATACTTTGGGAACGTCCAGCAAAGGCGCCTTTATTAGCAGCCTCCATAATACCCGGTCCTCCGCCAGTAATGATGGTAAATCCGGCATCGGACAATTGACGGGCAATTTGTTCAGCCAACTGGTAATAAGGATGATCCGGTGAAAAGCGAGCCGAACCAAAGATACTTACGGATGGAGCAACATTGGATAAATGCTCAAAACCTTCCACAAATTCTGCCATAATTTGAAAGATTCGCCAACCGTCCTGCTGTAAATTCAATGGATCCACCGGGCGGGCGACTGGACGTACTGGGGGATTTTTTTCATTCATAATTGAAAATTGGAATTATTTTTTTAACGATCATTCGATGATCTCGTTTTTCATTAACTCATTGATTTATAATATTTTCTAACGGTGATGAAGAGGACTCTAATTATTTTTATCTTGTAAAAACAATAACACACATAATAACCAGCTTTACCTGAGTTAGGAACAAGCAAAACTATGACCACACGATAATCAATAACTTACATGCGTTTACGTCACCTAACCACTGGTACTCTGAGTTTATTTATTTCTCCTTTGTTGTTGCCAACGTTCAAAATCTTCAGCCCGATCAATATCCCACTGGGTAGGCAGTTCTTTCCAGCGCAACCCTAAATCATGTAAACGTGATCGTGTCAATGTGAACACTTGCGACGTACCCCAAGGTATTTCCTGAAACAGTTCAGGTATCGCTCGCTGCATACCTATCAATACATAACCCCCATCTTCGGCGGGTGCTAATACGACTGCATTTTTTTGTTGCAACGCGAGAAAAGCTTCACGAATGATTGGTGCGTCCAAACTGGGGCAATCGCTGCCTATCAAAACAGCCGAAGTGGGGGCAGCACTGGCTAAAGCATACGCCATACGTTGTCCCAAATCGACCCCGATTTGTCGGTGCAAACTGACCCCAAATTCGGTTTGGCAATTTTGAAAAAATGGATGAAATTCATTTGGGGCGCACCAGAGTTGTACCGAAAATAAATGACTGAATTTTTGCAAACATTGCTGAACTAATTGCTGATGCAACTCGGTTGCCCGTTGTTCACCTAAGTAATTGATTAATCTGGTTTTAACTCGTCCAGGCACTGGTGCCTTAGCAAATACTTGTAATATGCCTTCGGTTGCCATAGGTGTTCTAATAATCATCTGTGTTCGGGATTTTTAAATATCCGGAGTGCAAGGCGTACCTTGCACGAACACTCATCGTTAGATATCGGTATTTAAAACTTACCCGCCCCCTACAAACGTTGTTTGGAAACCGGGGGGTCTCATGATGATCACTCGTGCAAGGTACGCCTTGCACTCCGGATATTTAAAAATTCCGAACACAGATGGTTCTAATAATATTTTTTTAAAGTGTGCGGACTTACGCCAAAAGCATAAGCCAAACGTAATGACCACATCAATAAAATAGTCCGCATGATACCCTGTTGTTCCCAGCGGCGGCTAGAGGTGATGACCGGAGTTGTTATACAATAAGGGCGACTCAGTCGTTTTAGGCGGTGACTTAGGGTAATATCTTCCATTAATGGTATATCAGGAAAACCTTGTACTTGGGTATATAACTGACGTTGTATAAATAACGCTTGATCGCCGGTGGCAATACCGGTTAGGCGGGAACGCCAATTGATTAAACGTTCTACTACGCGCAATAGCCAGGCTTGTCCTGATAAGCGCACATCAAATCGGCCCCAACGGCGTTTTTCTAAGCCATTGATTATTAAGGTATCCGCTTGGGCTGGTAAATAAGTATCAGCATGTAAAAACAGTAAAATATCATGCTGAGCCATTTGGGCACCCAAATTCATTTGACGTGCCCGCCCACATTCAGAGCGTAAAACCCTATCAACTAACGGATCGGCTAAACGGCACGTCTGATCCGTACTGCCACCATCAACGATAATAACTTCATGCCCGGTTTGACGCAACGGTTGCAGTTTTTGCAATGTGGCTACAATAGCCGCTTGCTCATTCAGCGTTGGTATGATAATAGATAATTCGTTCAAGATATTTTTTTATATTAGGGTTTGTAGGGGCAATCCCTTGTGGTTGCCCTGGGTATTTTATTTTTTGGGAATTACCTAATCCTTAAATCCGTGTCATCATGTTTGGCTTTCATGAGCCAGACAAAGCCCCTCCGCAACTGCTCCCTTGCCCAGCCGTGCAACCATAACAATGTTCCGCTACAACAATGGGATTGTCCAGTAAATCGACCCCAATTAATTCCGATAAATGCCGTTGCACCGGCGTATCCAACTCCAAGGGCAACCCTAACATTTGATTAAAATCGCAATCATACACATAACCTTGCCAGTCCACGCTGATTAAGGTGCGGCACATCACATTGTCCAAATTATCGTCCCGATGCGCCTCGCGTAATAATTGCAGATAACTATTGAATTGTCCGTTAGAAATCAGTGAACTACCAAATCTTTGTATCGGCATATTGCAAATAGTGTACAACTGATTGAACACTATATCGTATTTTTCCTTTAAAAACTTTTTATAATCGGATTCTAAAATAACTTGCTCCGCCGGTAAGTTGGCACCGGCCGGATTAAACACAAGATTGATGACTAACCCCGACTCAGGTTGTCCATAACCGACGGCATTCAGTTGACGCAAACCGGCGATACTGTCTTGAAAAACCCCTTTGCCACGTTGCTTATCAACATTTTCTTCCAAGTAGCACGGCAACGAGGCGATAATTTCAACACGTTGCTCAGCTAAAAAATCAGCCAAATCCTCTTGCCCTGGTACCGATAAAATGGTTAAATTACAACGATTTATCAGATGTAAGCCCATCTGTCGGGCCGTTTGAACTAAGTAGCGAAAATGAGCATGGAGTTCTGGGGCACCGCCGGTCATATCCAACGTTTTAATGGAAGGAGTTGCGCGTAAATAAGCCAAAACTTGTTCGCACGTTTCTCGTGCCATCGTTTCAGTACGATTAGGCCCAGCGTTGACATGGCAATGGAGGCATTGTTGATTGCACACATAGCCCAAATTGATTTGCAAAGTGTCCAATGTATCGCGTTTGACAGCCGGAAAATCGGTTTCTGTCAATAAGTGTAAAGTTGCAAGCATTTATATTCCCTTGTTAACTCAAAATTCAAAATCCGAATTTATAGAAATTTTTTTTCAAAAATAGGATTTCTATAACAATTCAAAAATTTTTTCAAAAATAGGATTTCTGTAAAAAAAATGATAAGCGAAGATTCAATATACCTAAACTGTCCTTTCTCTGAAAAGGAGGAAGCGAAACGATTCGGAGCCCAATTCGATTGGGCCGAAAAAAAATGGTTTATTCCGGCCGGCTTTGAAATAGAGCCGTTTGCCAAATGGTTGCCCAAAAGCCTAGCCATCGCAACGGATAACTCGGACAGTTTCTCGCTGAATGAGTTGTTGTTGAGTGTCCAAAATACGGTTGCTGAACAATATAACGGCCGTTATTGGGTACGCGCCGAAGTGGTGAGTCGGTCAGAAAATCGGCATGTCTACCTGGAATTGGCTGATTATGATAGCCAGGGCAATGAAGTCGCCAAAGCGCGTGCCACTTTATGGAATCCTCGTGCCAAAGAATTGCTAGAAGCTTTTGAACAGCAAACCGGAATGCCTTTTAAAGCTGGCCTAAAAGTATTATTACAAATACGGGTAGAATTTCATACTCGCTATGGTTTTTCACTGGATATCTTAGACATTGACCCTAATTTTACATTAGGAGAAATGGAAGCGAAACTCAATCGGATCCGAGAAAAACTGAAAAAGGACGGATTTTATAGATTAAATCAACAACTGCCCAACGTCACCGAATTTTGCCAAGTGGCCGTCATTGCGCCCCCCCAGGCGGCCGGTTTGGGAGATTTCAAAAGCGTGGCTGAGCAATTAGAAGCCGCTTCATTGTGTCAATTTCACTACTATCAAGCCAGTTTTCAGGGACAAAAAAGCGTCACCGAAATTCCAGCCACTTTTCAGTTAATTAGTCAAGATCATCAAACCGAACAATTTGATGCCATCGTCATGATTCGTGGTGGCGGCTCCAAAGCGGATATCTTTCAACTCAATGAATATGATATCGTTAAAGCCGTATGCACCGCGCAATTACCGGTCATTGTTGGCATTGGACACGAAAGGGATAAAACGTTACTGGACGAAGTCGCCAACCATGTCGCTCATACCCCCAGTTTAGTCATTAGTAACATCGCCGGTACGATTATTCAAAATGCCCAACAGGCTCAGCAAAATTGGCAAATGGTTACTCGATTGACCGAAAAAATCTTACATTCGGCGAAGGCAGATAATCAACGACTCAACGCACAAATTCGAGAACAATCTGTTAGACTGTTGGCAGAGCAACGCAAAAAAGTGGCCAGTTTACTACAACAAATCAAAAATTCTAGCCAAACTCAACTGAATCAAGCCCGTCACCAAATTAAGCTGTTCATGGAACAAGTTTTATTAGGTGATCCAAAAACCATTTTAAATCGCGGCTATGCTCTTATCAGAAATAGCCAAAACCAAGTTATTAGCAACAAAGCTGCCGCCCTCAAAGAAAAATCGTTAGTGATTGAATTTAAAGATGGGCGCGTCCACTGCCGGAGTCCAAAGCCTTAGCTTTGGACATTTGTCATTAAAATCATGTCACAACAAGCCGAATCATACCAAGAAAATTACCAAAAACTTAAAAAAATTGCGGAAGCAATGCGTGATGTTGATGAGCCTGATATTGATCAATTGGTGGCTTTGGTCGGTGAAGCAACTAAGGCTTATAATTTTTGTCAAGATCGTATAGAGGCGGTTGAAAAAGCATTAGGGGTTGTGGACGAGGAATGAATGGATTTCAATCTTGAGTAACGGATTTTTGCAATATTCTCGTTTTTTAGATACTATCGTAACGGATGACCAAACTGGAAGGTTTGGACTCCAATTATTTCTTTCAAATCAGGAGAAACCAGCACTATGCCAAAAAATGCTTTTTATGCACAATCCGGCGGAGTCACCGCGGTTATTAATGCCACTGCTTGTGGACTCATTGAAACGGCTCGCAAGCACCCTGATAAAATTGGCACGGTTTACGCCGGGCGCAACGGTATCATAGGTGCCCTGACCGAAGATTTGATTGACACCAGCCAAGAGTCTGAGGAATCTATTGCCGCACTGCGTCATACCCCAGCCGGTGCGTTTGGTTCTTGCCGCTTTAAATTAAAAGGCTTAGAAGAAAGTAAGGCGGAATATGAACGCCTGATTGAAGTGTTTAAAGCACACGACATCGGTTACTTTTTCTATAATGGTGGTGGAGATTCGCAGGATACTTCTCATAAAGTGTCACAAATCGGCGAAAAAATGGGTTACCCGATCACTTGTGTCGGAGTGCCCAAAACGGTGGACAACGATTTACCAATCACCGACAATTGTCCCGGTTTTGGATCCGTTGCCAAATATGTCGCGGTGTCTATCCGTGAAGCCAGTTTCGATGTCGCATCAATGGCAAAAACTTCTACTAAAATTTTTGTGATGGAAGTTATGGGGCGCCATGCGGGTTGGATTGCCGCTGCCGGCGGCTTGGCTGCTGAAAAGGCTGGTGATGCACCGCACATCATTTTATTTCCAGAAATTATTTTTGATCAGGAAAAATTTCTGGCCAAAGTCGAAGAAACTGTCAAAAAATACGACTATTGTTCCATCGTCGTCTCTGAAGGTGCCAAAAATAAAGAGGGTAAATTTTTAGCCGAGGCGGGCACCCGCGATGCGTTTGGACATGCCCAATTGGGCGGCGTAGCTCCAGTGGTTGCCCAATTGATTAAGGATAAGTTGGGGTATAAATACCATTGGGCGGTTGCCGACTACCTGCAACGCGCAGCCCGTCATATCGCCGCCAAAACGGATGTAGATCAAGCCTACGCGCTGGGCAAAGCGGCTGTCGAATTGGCTTTGGAAGGTAAAAACGCGGTTATGCCGACCATCGTCCGTACCTCTAACAATCCCTATCAATGGGAAATCGGTTCAGCCAATTTGGCAGATGTCGCGAATGTTGAGAAAAAAATGCCGATGGAATTTATCAGCGAAGATGGCTTTGGCATCACCGAAAGTTGCCGCGAATATTTGCAGCCTCTGATTTTAGGCGAAGACTATCCGCCGTATAAAGATGGATTGCCACAATATGTGGTACTGAAAAATGCCGGCGTGCCGAAAAAATTGTCTACAACTTATGAGTTAAAATAATTTCGGGGAAGGTGGGCAACAAAAACCGGTTGCCTGCCCCCTACAAATTTCCACGTTCTTTACCAACAATGATTTCTTTTCAGGCGCATTACCGGGGTCGTTTTATCAGTATGCTGCGTTGGCCCCAATTATCAAATTTATGGGAAAAAGTCAAGGCGCAACCAAATGGCTGGTACATTTATTTGGTTGGGGAACCGGTACCAACAGCACCGGTAGAAGTAGAAAGTTTAAATCAATTTATTCAAGAACTTGATAAATTGCTGAAAAAAGAGCATGATTATGATTACTGTGGAATAGTCTACGCGGATGATAAAGATAATCCCAGTATGATAAAAGTTTTTGACCCAAACAACCTTGGCGCTGTTTGTGGTTCCAGCGGCACGGTTGTTCCGCCGCGCTGGATATTAACGCGCATTCCTCCTGAACCCATTATTGATGAAGCACCCCTTCCTAAAAACCGCCTACGTTGGTGGCATTTTTTTAAAAAAGGGATGTAGGGGCAATCCCCGGTGGTTGCCCTTGGTATTTTATTTATTTATTTTTGGGGAATTGCCTAAATATTTTGAAAACTTGACTTTTTTCGATTTTTTTTATGTTCGACTATAGATTTTTGCTCAATGTCTGCTATTATCGGAATAAGCGGGTAAGAAAGATTGGACTTTTTTTATCAACTTTGCGCGATTGATTAAGAGAATGATTTTAAAATGGATTTTTAACAATAGCTTAACGGTGCAAAGTCTAATTAATAACCAAGTTTATTGATAACCCAATTCAATCACACTTTTTTTCACCAATAACCGGAGTTTATTATGAATCTAAAATCACTCCTTCGCACATTGACGGTAGGCTCTGCCCTGACCATGTTGATGTGCTTTAACCCGGTCGCAGCCCAAGACACTATCGGCAAGGTGCTGATGATGCAAGGCAAAGTATTAGCCTACACCGGAATGGGCGATCAACGGGTACTTCGCAATAATGCGGCTATCTACGAAGGCGATACCATTGAAACCATCGGAGAAGGCGCGGTGGTGGTGACATTGGCCGACGGTACTCAGTGGGACATTATGGATCAGTCCAAAGTGTCTGTCCTTGAATATGTGTATACTCCTGGTGGAAGTGCCTCCCAGGCGAGTGCAAAATACCAAGTCCACGAGGGCTTAGTCACGTATACCAGCGGCAAAATGGGTCAGGCTGGGGCTGATATTGCGATCCAAATGGATGACAATACGATCTACCCAGAGGGAACAATCATATCGTTCATGAAGCGCCAAAGTGTTTCCGTGTTCAACACCCTACAAGGTGCTACCCGCGTAGTCACAAAATCACGACAGACGATCAAAGTTAAGGTGGGCCAATGGATGGTAGCTGCTGCTGGACAAACACAGGTAGCCCGTTCAGCTGGAGAAGCGGTCACCGTAATCCAAAGGGTGTTCACCCGAACTGGGGTAACGACAACCGCCGGTGGCGATGTGCGGGTTGTTGCGAAACAAATGGTCCAGACAATCATAAAAGTCGGTAAAAAGGTTGTCTCTCGAAGTAAAACGGTGGATAAGCAGATCATCAAGGTGGATAGCGATGGAACAACAAGCACTACCGCGACCGCGACGACGACTTCGAGTGCTGGAAGCGGTGGTAGCGGTCATCCGGTGGGCTATCTTCCGGCCACTACCGGTCTAGGCAATCTCTATACACTGATTGACATTATTACCGGCGGATCAACGGGTCAGAATTTTATCATCGATACAAATACCGGCGGATCAACTCTGGTTCCAATCAGTCCTAATTAATCGACTGGTGGTGATATTTTGATGTTTTAGATGCTTTAAATAATCCGATTTCTCGGTTCAGAGAAGTCGGATTTTTTTTTGCTAAGCGGATTGCTTGGTGGGTAGCCTACATAATGGCATTGTGTTATTGTTTCCGTATCCAATAACGCGCATGAAATTGGGTGATCTATAAAAGTCTCAATCGCCGGCTTTGGCGTTCACTTATACTGATTGCTGTTGGTCAAGAAATCAATTGGTTTAAAAAAATGTGCCAGTACAACGGATACTCGAACCGAAGGTCAGCGAAGCTAAATAAACGGATAAAAATGTTTCTTATTGATTCTCAAAAAAATTTTAACGGAGATTATCTAATGACAACTCGAGTTTCGACATTCACTAAACAACATAGCCATGAACTTCTTGAGCAATTTCCGTCGGATAGGCTACCAGAAATATCGCTTTTTTTAGAACAACTACTTAAAGTGGTTAATACCAATGCTGTTAATCAGTCGGTTTATAGTTCATCATCGCCGACAGAAGAACATCCTTGGCTCAAGTTTGCTGGGATGTACGGGGACGATTTTGATTGGGAAACGTTTCAGGCTGGTATTGATGAATATCGCCGCGAAATGGATGCAAAGGAAGGAGTTTTATGATTCTGCATGTTCTTGATACTGACCACATTTCGCTTTTTCAACGAAAACATCCGACTGTCATGCAAAATATGGTATCCGCCGATCCAAATCAATTAGCGGTTAGTATTGTTACCGTTGAGGAACAGATAACCGGTCATTTTAAGCTCATCAAACAAGCAAACTCCGGTGCAAAACTGATTCGAGCTTATGCCGCTTTGCAAAGTGGGGTTGCCTATTTTAATACCATTACAGTATTGCCTTTTGACGAAGTTGCTAACACTTACTATGAAACCTTAAGGAAGCAAAAAATACGCATTGGTAGCCAAGATTTACGCATTGCTGCAATTGTCTTGTCAGTCAAAGGTATACTTGTTACTCGTAATAGGAAAGATTTTGCTAAAGTGCCTGACTTGACTTTGGAAGATTGGTCAATATCATAAACTTCATCTTTTCCAATACCTTCGCCAAATGTTGACTAAGAAAAAGTGTCCAAAGCTAAAGCTTTGGACTCCAACTCGATTATTTCGGTTTTTTTCTATCTAAGCCAATTTTCAACTTTTAAATCCTCAATTCGGTCAAAATGACTGTCGGCTGTCACAAGTGTCAAATTGTATGTCAATGCCACGGCGGCAATAAGAATGTCGGCATCTGGAAGCAATCGTCCCTGCCGTTTCAAATTGGCATAGATTTCAGAAGCTTTATCAAGTACAGCTTCACTATCCGTACCTAACATATCGTAGTCTTGACGCATTTCCTCAAAGTCTTCCATTTTTCGGGTTGCTTGACTGGCTAACAATCCGCGTTTGGTTTCATAATAAGTGATTGTGTTGAAAAATATTTTCCGTTTTGCGGTATTAGCCAATGTCATTTTTTTCAAAACCGATTGATTTCGCTTGAGCATAGCAGAAACCGTGTTAGTATCCAGCAGAACATCCGTTAACTCATCCATAATAATTGTTAGTTCCTCACCAAGCATTCATCAAAAGTTGTCATTTGTTCTGGCGTGAAGTCATCTAGCATCCCGGCAACCAGTTCAAGTGCCATTTGTTTACCGATGAGTTCTTTGAGTTCATCATCTGTCATTGCCATAAACTGTTCAAATGACAGATATTCCATCAGTTCGGTTAGGATATGCTTCTGCCATTCCTCCTGGCTGTATTTATTAAGGAAAGAGTTGTTTTTGGATTTCGCTATCCGTTGTTCCACAAATGGCTGAAGCCGAAGTTGTAAAACGTATTTGGTTGGCACCATCGATTCTGTCTTGGCATTCATAGTGTTTTCTCATTTTTACTTTTAGGTAGGGGGTAGGCAAAATATTTTCTGGCTATATTTTTAGTCGGTAGGGTAGGTAAGAGGGCACGAGTCACTTAAAATATGTCCAAAGCTTTTAGCTTTGGACTCCAACATTATCTAACAATAATAGCCGTTTCTAACGTGTTACCATTCTTATCCACTGTCGTCAGTGTCACGCTGCCCGGTTTAACTGCTTTCAGATAACAACTCACTCCATCGCCATCATCCGAAACCGCCGACTGGCTTTGCACAAACCCAGCCGGTTTGATATGGCAATTGGAACGAATCGCATCCAATGTGGTATCAGAATCAACCACTAATTCTAATTCTTCACCCACCAACATCGTCAATGTGGATGAAACTGATAAGCTCGACGGATTGAGATTATTACTTAAATCCGTACTGGCATAAGCCAAGTTTGATTGTTGAGTTTTAAGCAACTGACTCAAATCTGCCCCGGCTTCATTGTAGATAGCATAAAAAGAATAAGTCCCACCAATCCCCGCCGGGACATCAAAGTAGAGCAAATGATAACGAGCCTCGGTGTCCACCAACTCACGACTGACGATGTCACGCCGATAAGGTTGTGGTTTAAGACTAAACGGTTGCAACGGTAATTCGGTCATATAATAAAAACTGCTATCCGGCGATTCCACCGCGACCCATAAGTCAACCAATTCACTACGAATCGGTGTTTGTAGATACTCGACCAAATCCAGCGTCACAAATTCGCCAATCTGATAAAAATCTTTCAGTCCGACAAACTCTAAATCCGCTTTTTGGGTCACTGGTATCAAATTAAACCGGGCTGTCACCGTTTGCGCTTGACTCATCATCAGTTGACAAGGCTCAGTTCCGCTACAAGCCCCATTCCAACTGACAAAGTAACAATCCGCCGCTGGGGTTGCAACCAAAGTCACTTGGGTATTTTCAGTATATGTCTGGTTGCAATCATCGCCACAGTCAATACCGTCGCCAACCACACTACCAACACCAGTGCCCAGTTTATTCACCGTCAGCAGATAGTCATGGATAATAGGCACTAAATCAAAAGTGGCGATCAGATGTTGCGCCTGAGTCATCGACACTTGACAAGCGTCAGTACCGGAACAAGCCCCACTCCAACCGGCAAAGCGAGAACCGTCCGCTGAATTCGCCGTTAATGAGACTTCCGTGTTTTCAATATACGCCTGGTTGCAATCATCGCCACAATCAATACCTTCACCAATCACACGCCCAGTACCGTTGCCCGGTTTATTCACGGTCAGCGCATACTCCTGAATAACCGGCACTAAATCAAAAGCGGCACTGACATGTTGCGCCGCCGTCATGGATACTTGACAAGCGTCGGTGCCCGAACAAGCCCCACTCCAACCAACAAACGTCGAATCATCCGCCGAAACCGCCGTTAATGACACGTCCGTCTGTTCAAGATATTCCTGGTTGCACTCATCGCCACAATCAATACCGTCACCAGTCACACTACCGGTACCACTACCAGTCTTATTTACCGTCAAAACATAACTCGGCCGCTTGTCAAAAGTAGCCGTCACCGGCCGATATTGAGTCAAACTGACTTGACAAGACAACTCGGTGCCCGAACAAGCCTCACTCCAACCGGCAAACGTCGAATCGGCTGCCGGACTGGCGGTTAACGTCACTACCGTGTTTTCATCATATTTCTCATCACAATCGCGACCACAATCAATCCCGTCCCCGATAACGCGACCACTGCCATTTCCGTCATGATGCACCAACAGCGCATACTTGACACACGGCGGATACACGTCATCGTCAGAACATAACGGATAATGACTCAAAATACTGTCAAAACCGGCATAATCGGCCTCTTTATCTCGGCACAACTGATTACCGCCGAGGCCTAACGTCTGCAAGTTCTTCAGTTGACTCAAATCGGGAATTGGCCCGG
>Ga0233403_10000776_pt1 | contig 15349 bp, 15 predicted proteins | sample Na_oxic_1_MG_FD_179866 | JGI IMG/M metagenome (GOLD analysis project Ga0233403, IMG submission 179866) | Seawater microbial communities from Saanich Inlet, British Columbia, Canada - Na_oxic_1_MG | ecosystem: Environmental > Aquatic > Marine > Inlet | place: Canada: British Columbia | collected...
CGGGCAGCCCGTTCAATGTCATCATCATGGGTGATCAGTGTAAAAGGCTGACGGCTCACAAACGGAGAAGTCATTTGAAATTCGGCCAAATTGGTATCATTCATAGCTTATAATTCAATTCTTTTAAACGCAAATTAGGTGTTGGAAATCTGAGCGCCTGACAAAAATTTTTGGACGGAAATCATTCCAATCACTCAGATGGAAATTGTTGTTGAATAAAATATCCATATCAACTGAAACCAAGTTTTTTTGAAAATTCGCCAATAGCGGTTTATTTTTTTTGAAAATCTATAGGTATAATCAATAACTTACCGAATGATCGGCAGTTGTTAACAGAACCGTAAGTAGATATGAAAAAATATTTTAATAATCAACCGATTACAAGAAATCCGAGTCAAGTTCAACAAATCGGATTTATCATGAAATAAAAAATGTTAAATGATTTATCATACCTACTTATATGATAAGTGAATAAACAAGTCTAAATTTTTGGGCCTATATTTCGTTACCATAAATTTAACGAGTAAAATTTAATGGTTTTTGGCACTGATTTGGCTTTAAAGTGCGTTAAAATGTTATATATAACATAAGGCTAACCTATTGTTTTTAAAATGTCCTTATAGCTTATAATATAAAAAATATTAGATAAAATAGCAAATTTGTATTTAGTGCCATTCATTTATATATTTAATAGAGTGTTTGTTATATCATTGATGCCAACCTAAAAATAATATATTATTTATTTTTCAAATAGTTAGGCTGATTTAGTCTCCGTAACCTATTGAAAAAGATAACGGGTAAAAAAATAATATTTTTTGAAAAATAGAAAAATGATGCCGGTATTTTCTTATTTTAACGGAGGCAATAAATGGTTTTTTTTATCGTGTTAAGACTTGCCCCTCTTTCAACCGAGTCACCAAATCCCCCGCAATCAATGAGCCTTTCGACTGATGGAGTTTTACCAATTCGATAGTTCAGAGTCACTTTTGCAAGAACTTAGTTAAGTAAAAATATTTATAACCTCTTTAAAATTTTTCATGTAAAAAATATCAATAACCCATTAAAAGTTATTAATACCCAATATTCAAGTTTTTATTTTTTGATTGGCCAATAATTTTATATTTGTATTATTTTCAATGACTTGCGACTGACGGGATATGGAGTCCAAAGCTTCAGCTTTGGGCACTGGGCGAAGGTTCAAAAAAGCTTTCGATTTATTATTCAAAAAACTTGATTTTGAACGGACTATTTTTTGAAAAATTAAAAACATATTCGATACCACGCAACGTAGATTTTCTAAAAGTAGTACAACGGATACTCGAAAAAAACGGATAAACATTTTTAAAATCAGAATGTTGAGCCTCTTGCAAAACTCTTTTTGAAAGTTTCCCCAGGTTTCACCTGTTGCTCTTAACATTCAACCCCTATCGGGGTTGGCAGGTTGCACCTGGGGTGAAAGCAAGAGGCGAGTGGGGTTATTCTTTTAACAATATCAACCCCGTAGGGGTTGAACGTGAATAGCCCCAGGTGAAACCTGGGGTTTTGCAAGAGCCTCTGTTATAAAAACTTTTTATTCCTAAAATCCGTTTTTTCGAGTATCCGTTGTACTTGGAGGCGACACGATATGGCAATGACGCAACGTAGGCATACTCAACAACGCGACAAACTTAAAGTGCTAGGTCTATAAATATTTTATATTTAAAATCAATAACTTAATTGAGTTAATGACATTTCTATCAGTTTAAATCAATATTTAAAGCGAAAATCGTTTAAAATAATCAATGGTTATTAATGGTTAAGGCATGACTTTCGGGTCAATTGAAAAAGCGTGAATTTAAATTAGGATGGATTCACCAAACCCTGATAATATATTGCTCAAAAAAAATCGTTCAATGCCACAACTTTTTGGATACCCGAAAGTCATGTAATTGTTAATTTATACTTCGTGCGCTCAAGTTTTTGGATTTTTTAGTTTAGCTTCGCTCACTTTCAGTTGAGAGCTGACCGGTTTTAAAAGGAAAAACCGAAAAATTGAACACGCCGACGCCGAATATAATTCCCGTCCAAAGTGTAACTATCCTAGCCTAAGCCTTTCAAGGTTTGGGCAAAATTCAATTGATATTTTTAGGAGCCGATAAATATGTACAAACTGGTCTTATTAAGACATGGTGAAAGTATTTGGAACAAAGAAAACCGTTTCACTGGCTGGACTGATGTTGATCTTTCTGAAAAAGGTAAAATTGAAGCGTTTAACGCCGGCGTTTTGCTTAAAAAAGAAGGCTACAGCTTTGATCTCGCATTTACCTCCGTTTTGAAACGGGCAATTCGGACGCTCTGGATTACCTTGGATCAGATGGATTTAATGTGGATTCCGGTGTATCGGGAATGGCGGTTAAATGAACGTCATTACGGTGCGCTTCAAGGATTAAACAAACTAGAAACCGCGCAAAAGTATGGCGAGGAACAAGTCAAGATATGGAGAAGAAGCTACGATGTGCCCCCACCGGTGCTTTCAAAGTCAGATTCTCGATACCCAGGCTATGATCCACGCTATAAAAACCTTGATAGAAAGAAATTGCCTTTGGCAGAGTGCTTAAAGGATACGGTGGAACGTTTCATGCCTTTATGGATTGACATGATAGCCCCCCAGATTAAACAAGGCCGAAAGTTGATCATTACGGCACACGGTAACAGTTTACGGGCACTGGTCAAATACCTAGAAAACATCCCAGACGATAAAGTCCTTGATCTGAATATTCCAACCGGAATGCCTCTAGTGTATGAACTTGATGGTGAATTAAAACCCATCAAAAGCTACTACCTTGGTGATGAAGAAGCGGCCCAAAAAGCCGCCCAAGCCGTTGCCAACCAAGGAAAAGTGTAATTATCGTCTTCCAGATAAATATTAAAAAAAAACTTACCAATTCCCAAGAATCTTTTTGACTTCAAAGCTGGCGAGAAATCCGATTTTCCCAAAAAATCGGATTTCTTTGGTTTGGTTGGTTAAACCTATTATAGGAAAGGTGTTATGCGCGGACTAGGAATCTGCTTATTGTTCTGGATGACCGCCATATCGGCGGCTGACTCGACGCAAGAAGAACAACTCCGTCAATTGGAACGACGCATTCAAGAATTACAAGCCCAAATGTACGATACCCGTACCCAGCACGGTACTTGGCAACGCCAATTGCAAGAGAGTGAAGAAGATATCGGCGAAGTCGCTTTGCGCTTAGAAACATTACATGGTGCGCTTTCTGACAAGCAGCTAACCCTAGCAAATTTAAAACAAGAACAAGAACAGCTACAAAGCCAACTGAATGCACAACGCCAACAATTAGCGCAACAAATTAGCGCTGCTTACATAATGGGGCAGCAAGACTATTTAAAACTGTGGTTAAATCAAGAAGATCCGTCCATTACTGGGCGCATGTTAACCTATTACGATTATTTTAATCGTGCCAGAAGTCGCCAAATTACACAGCTAACCGCAACCTTGCAACGTGCGCGTACACTCAAACAAACCATTGAACTTGAAACAACCGATTTAAATCAGTTAGTTATCAATCATACCCAGAAGAAAAAAGAGCTGTTACTCAACCATAAAGAGCGGCAAAAAATTTTAGCGCAACTAGCGAATACCCTTGAAAATCAAAGCAAAGAACTCAAACGTTTACAACAAAACAAACATCACTTGGAGACCCTACTGGGCACCCTGAAGGAGGCCGTTAAAAATATTCCGTCCCCCCCCGGACCGCACCGGGTTTTTGCCCAACTTAAAGGACAATTGCCTTACCCGGTACAAGGAAAAGTGATTAAACGATTTGGTGAACGACTGGTTAGCTCCCTAAAATGGCAAGGTATGTTGATTGCTTCTCCAACCGGTAAAAAAGTTCGTGCGGTTGCTACCGGGCGAGTGGTTTTCGCTCAATGGTTTCGCCATTTTGGCCAGCTAGTGATTGTTGATCATGGTGAAGAGTATATGAGCCTATATGCCCACAACCAAAGTTTGTACGTCAAAACCGGGGACTGGGTAAAAGAGAATGATATTATTGCGACCGTTGGCACGAGTGGAGGACGCAAAATATCAGCATTGTATTTTGAAATTCGCCACCAAGGTATCCCTCAATCTCCCCAACAATGGCTGCGTTAGTGATTAGGCAATTCCAAAGAAATAAAATACCCATTCGGGGCTGGAGCAACGGATTGGGGTTTGCGCGTGGGATTGGGGTTTGCGCGTGGGATTGGGGTAACCACAACGGATTGGGGTAACCACAACGGATTGGGGTAACCACAACGGATTGGGGTAACCACAACGGATTGGGGTAACCACAACGGATTGGGGTAACCACAACGGATTACCCCTACTTCAAATAAATCCGATTTTTGAAACTTGACTCGTATTGATAACCGGGCCAACATATTTATCTGAACATCTATCTATAAAAAAATTTTCAATTTTCAAAAATAATATTTTTTCGGTTAACAAGTCCTACCCTTATGTTTTAAAAGTTTCATTTTTACCCGTGCGAAGAAGTATAATAATACTCAACTTTGTTAACGTTTTCTATTTTGACCCAATTCTTGCAACGAATCGTATATACTGAACATGGTCACAATTTGAAGCTGATCTTCGGTGCCAAAAACCCAGTTTTTTGGAACCGGTATTCAAAAGTCAGTGTTCCTGTGTTAAGTCTAATTGGAGAAAAAACCTATGCAAACTCTATTTCGTCACTTACCTACCCTGTTAATAGGGTCTGTGGTGGGGCTATTTATCGCCATCGGCGGCAGTGTTCTTGCCGATCGTCAAACCAACCCCTCAACAATCCCTTATGAAGAATTGCGGGCATTTACCGAAGTTTTTCACAAAATAAAAAGCGACTACGTTGAGGAAGTCGATGATAAAACCCTGTTGGAAAATGCGATCCAAGGGATGTTAAGTGGACTCGATCCACATTCTGGTTACTTGAATCCGGAAGCCTACCAAGAAATTCAAATCGGAACAACCGGAAAATTTGGCGGCCTTGGTATTGAAGTTGGTATGGACAACGGCTTTGTCAAAGTCATTGCCCCAATTGATGATACACCAGCACAACGCGCCGGGGTTAAAGCCGGTGACTTGATTGTCCGTTTAGATGACACCCCAGTCAAAGGAATGACACTCAATGATGCAGTCAAAATCATGCGCGGCGAACCGGGCACCGGCATCACACTGACCATTGTGCGCGAAAGTGAAGAAAAACCACTTCGCATCACCATTGTACGCGATATCATTCGTGTTAAAAGCATCAAAAGCAGAACCTTGGAACCGGGTTATGGCTACATCCGAATCAGCCATTTTCAAACCCATACTGGTGAAGACTTAGCAAAAGCCATTCGGACTGTCAAGAACGGGAATCCGCTTAAAGGGCTAGTACTTGATTTGCGTAACAACCCTGGAGGAGTCTTGAAGGCAGCCGTTGATGTATCGGATACCTTTCTCTCTCAGGGACTGATAGTCTATACCGAAGGCCGAGTTGCTGATTCGTCTCTTAAATTCAACGCCCATCACAACGATTTACTGGAAGGTGCCCCACTTGTGGTGCTGGTTAATGGAGGCTCAGCATCCGCCTCAGAAATCGTTGCCGGTGCCCTCCAAGATCATAAAAGAGCCATCATTATGGGAAACAAAACCTTTGGCAAAGGTTCAGTTCAAACCATCCTACCGATGAACAATAATGCCGCCCTCAAACTGACCACGGCCCGTTACTACACACCATCAGGCCGCTCCATACAGGCTGAAGGCATACAACCCGATATTGTGCTAAACAAAGTTGAAATTGCTGAGGTGGAACCAGAAGAGGATTTGAGACTCAAAGAATCCGATTTAGCCGGGCATTTAGACAACAACAATGCTGGAACACAAGGTGAAATGGACGAAACATCGGCCAAAGAAGAGTCTTTGGTTAAACGGGATTATGCGGTCTATGAAGCACTGAACTTGCTGAAAGGACTCAATATCATCAAAACGTCGCGTTAATAAAGATTAATGGTTGTGGCTCAAGTTTTTTCCAAAAAACTTGAGCCGTAAAACACATTTTACATTTTAATAACCACGCCGTTTTTCGTACCAGGTTCGTCTTGTACTTCTGATAAGTACCCGTTCATAAATTTTCTGGCATTTTTTCATAACTTCTGATAAATAAAGGAGTTAACGAAAATAACAAGACCTGAAAAATACCTGAAAATATAGGTATGGTACTTAATATTCAACTCACGGAACTCACTGATATGCCTACTGTCCTAGTACCCCTTGCCCAAGGTTGTGAAGAACTTGAAGCCGTAACCGTCATAGATTTGCTACGTCGCGCTGGCATCACCGTTGTCAGTGCCGGACTCGATAACGAACCGGTCAAAGCCAGTCGTGGGGTCATGTTAATACCTGACACCACTTTAGACGAAGCCCTCAAACAAAGCTTTGATATGATAGTCTTACCCGGCGGACTTCCCGGAGCCGATCATCTGAACAATGATCCCCGTATTCATCAACTACTCAAAGATATGCACGAACAAGGCAAATATGCAGCGGCCATCTGTGCGGCTCCAAAAGTTTTGGCCGATGCCGGACTACTGGCCAACAAGTCGGCCACCAGTTATCCAGGTGTATTGAATCAGATGCAGGTTCCTCATATGCAATTCATAGACGCTCCCGTCGTCAAAGACGGGCAAGTCGTTACCTCAAGAGGCCCCGGCACTGCCCTCGATTTTGCGCTAGAACTCATTCAAACTCTGGTTGGACAAGATACCCGCGACCAGGTGGAAGCCGCTTTAGTACGCTGAGCAAGTATAATAAATCCGATTTGTTAAACAAATCGGATTACTATAGACTTTCAAAACATCAGATTTTTTTTTAACCAAGACATTTTTAACAAAATTACCCCTTCTGGTCACGCAACCGGCCATCCACCCCAGCTCGTAATTCAACCAAACGCCCTAATAACCATAACAAATCAGATAAACGATTCATATAAGGCAATATGTTTGGATCGACGGGTTCGCCGAATTCAATCAAATGGACAATCAGACGCTCTGCACGACGACAAACAGTACGTGCCATATCAAAAGCGGCCGACACTTGATGTTCACCTGGTAAAGCCCACTCAAAAAAAATGCCATCCTTCTGTTCAAGACGATGAACATGCGCGGTGAGCGTATCAACCATTTGTGGAGTTATTTTGGCTGATTGCTTTTGACTATCAGGCTGGGTTGCCAACGAGGCACCAAGCACAAACAATTCACGTTGAATCGCTTTGACAGTTTCACTCACTTCAACGTCTTCACAGATTGAACGCGCAAACCCCATGACTGAATTTAATTCATCAATTGTTCCATAAACTTCAACACGTAAACTACTTTTAGAGATGCGGACTCCTCCAACAAGGCTAGTCTGCCCGGCATCACCGCGCTGAGTTGAAATGCTTGCCATCACTTAATTCCTCACCGTTAACCGATGTCTAAGATTGCTCTTGGATGTCCAAGCTAAAGCTTGGAGTTCGGCCAAAATATTTTAAAGGAATACTATATATATACTGAACGTACTTCAAAACCGTGTCCAAACTAAAGTTTGGACTCCATTATAAAACGTTCCAACGCGGTCATCATCTCAGTTGCCTTCCCGTTCAAAAACACATCCGTAATTGAATGAGTGTAATCGGATTGATTAGGATTGATTTCAATAATGGTTGCGCCTTTTTTTTGAGCTTCGTAAGGAATCGCGCACGCTGGCATGACTTCGCCACTGGTGCCTATGACTAGGACGACATCCGCTTTCATAGCTTCGGTAAAAGATTGAATCGCGATATTTTTAAGGATGCCTTCTCCAAATAACACCACATTGGGCTTCAATAGGCCGTTATCTTTTGGGCAACGTGGGATGGTTTCGTTAAAATTCACCTCAATGTGCGAATATTCAGTGCGACATTCTAAACAAAGTAGGGTTTGCAACGAGCCATGAAATTCATAGACGTTTTGGCTGCCCGCTTCCTGATGTAAATTGTCGATGTTTTGCGTGATGATTGTTTTGATAAAGCCAGATTGTTCTAATCTGGCGAGAGCATAATGCGCTTCATTAGGTTTGGCTTGTCCATAAGGGTCATAAAATAATTTCTTGATGGCTGGCCATGAGATATCGGGATGTTTCAAAAAATACTTTAAATCCAACACGATGGGATCATACTGATTCCAAAGTCCCCCTTCACCTCGGAACGGCGGAATGCCGCTTTCAACGGAAATACCCGCACCCGTTAGGACTATGGCATGTTTTGATTGCTTGAGTAATTCGGCCGCTTTTTTTATTTCCGGATTCATTCTGTTTTTGCAACCCGTTTTTTCCAACAACCCAACCAGGTTCAATCTGAAACCTGGAGAGGCGTTAATAGTTAACTATAGTGATATATCTGGGCGCAAGACGACAATTTCTCCGTCACTATCAGAAGCCACTAACATATCATCCACCACCAGCGGTGGCACAATGATACTGGCTTTACTGATACGGTGGCGAGTCACAAATTGCCCATTGTCGCGCCGCATCCAATGCAGATAGCCTTCCAGATCGCCAACCACAACATAACTGCCAATGCTGACCGGGGCTGTCACATGACGGGCTTGGAGTTTATCTTGTTTCCACCAATATTCTCCAGTATGACGATCAAGTGCCCAAACATGACTTTGAGTATCGCTCACATAAAGATAATCGGCATCTATGCCTAAACCAGCGTGGGAAGATAATTTTCGTTCCCATAACAGATTTTGGTTTGTTTTTATGGCAATAGTACGTCCTTGATAACTGGTGACATAAATGATGTCGCCTACTAATAACGGTTCGGCATCAATATCAACCATGCGTTCCAATTCGGTTCGGCCTCGCGGTTGTGCTACTGGAAATTCCCAAATGACTTTGCCAGTGTGTAGTTCTAATAAGACGATTTTACCATTATCAAATCCGGCAATAACCACCCCGTTTTTTATAACTGGCGAACTGGTTCCGCGTAACGTGAGTAATGGGACACGAGCGGGTTCATACACCCATAAGCGATTGCCCGTTTGGCTATCAAGCGCAAAGAGTTTTCCATCCACAGTCCGCACCACTACGACACCCTGACTGATTCGTGGAGTTGATAGCACTTCGCTGGAGACTTGTGTCCGCCACTGTTGGGAGCCGTCTGTTTCGGAGCCGGCTATTACGTCGCCCTTTTGACTACCGACTAGGACGAAACCTTCGCCTACGCAGGGGCCTCCTGATATGGGCACTTTTGTCTGTTGTTCCCATAATAGTGTGCCGTCATTGAGGTTAAATGCTCGTAAATAGCCCTGTGGGGAGGCGGTGAATAATCGCCCCTTGTCAACGGTTGGTGCCAGTTTGAGTTCATCTTTGTCAGTACCGCCTCCAGTATCGGCTGTCCACACGGTTTTTAAAGTCAGGGAGGGCATAAATTCAACTAAGGGTGCGGGCGGCTCAGTGTTATCTTGGCCGCCGAACATGCTACAGCCACTCAGTAGTATCAGAATGCTAAGTAATAATAAGCGCGTTAGCATGATCTTTATTCTGGGTTAATGGTTAATGGTTAATGGTGTCGCTAATGGCGTTGAATGAATCGGTTGGTGATTTTTTTCGGTTGCGTTGGTGGTTTTAGTCTGTATCGCCGTTGTTTGATTCCGCCGGAGCAGTTGCCGTGTCGGTGGTTGACTGAGCGGTTGGTGCAGAATCGGTTGGCTCTTCCGTCGCCGTTGGTGCAGTCGCTGCGTCTTCCGCGTCAGTTGGTGCCGTCGTTGTTTCCGTCGCTGCGTCTTCGGCTTCCGTTGGTGCCGTCGTTGTTTCCACCGGAGCGGTGTCCGTTGGTTCGTCCGTCGCTGCTGGTGCAGTCGCTGCGTCTTCGGCTTCAGTTGGTGCGGTCGTTGTTTCCACCGGAGCGGTGTCCGTTGGTTCGTCCGTCGCCGCTGGTGTAGTCGCTGCGTCTTCGGCTTCCGTCGGTGCGGTTGTTGTTTCCGCCGGAGCGGTGTCCGTTGGTTCGTCCGTCGCCGCTGGTGCAGTCGCTGCGTCTTCGGCTTCAGTTGGTGCGGTCGTTGTTTCCACCGGAGCGGTGTCCGTTGGTTCGTCCGTCGCTGCCGGTGCCGTCGCTGCGTCTTCGGCTTCCGTCGGTGCGGTCGTTGTTTCCACCGGAGCGGTGTCCGTTGGTTCGTCCGTCGCCGCCGGTGCCGTCGCTGCGTCTTCCGCGTCAGTTGGTGCCGTGTCCGTTGGTTCGTCCGTCGCCACCGGTGCAGTTGTTGCGTCTTCCGCGTCAGTTGGTGCCGTGTCCGTTGCGTCTTCCGCGTCAGTTGGTGCGGTGTCCGTTGCGTCTTCCGCGTCAGTTGGTGCGGTGTCCGTTGCGTCTTCCGCGTCAGTTGGTGCCGCCGTTGATTCCACTTGAACCGTTAACGGGCTGTCAGCGGTGCTTGACTCGGTGGTTACTGGCAGCGTTGCCGGGGACTGTTCTTTGGTGGCTTCTTCTTCCGCCTTCGAGGTTGCCGTCGTTGATTCCACCGGAACCGTTAACGCACTTTCTTGCGCGGTACTTGGATGTCCCATAGCTGAAAGCGGTGGTCCTACTTCAATACGCTCTGCTGCGGCAAGCCCCAAATCATCCAATTTCATTTGCAGCCACTGACTCTGTGGGGCCGATAAGTCGTCACTGCCTAACGCTTCCTTGTAGGCACGACGGGCAACATCAATTTGACCTTCGGCGATAGCAATATCTCCTCGTAGTTCAGCATAAGCCCCGTTGAATTGACCAACATCAATTCCGTTAATCAGGCTTTTGGCTTCCGCCAGTTGTTCTTGTGACAAAAACAGCCGTGTTTTACGCAAGCGAGCAATATGCGTTAATTCGGTCAAACTGCTATTTTGTTCTATTACCCATTGTAGGCGAGCATGACTAGAGTCAATACTCTCATCTTCCACATCCTGACGTGCAAGAGAAAGTGCCGCCAGTACGGCATAAGGGCTAGTACTGTGATCTGACAACAGTTTATCGGCCATTTTATGAGCCGGTTCCATTTTTTTCTGTTCCAACTCGAGCTGCATTTGCTCATAAAGATTAGAGGCTTCGTGTGCTTGTTGCTCGGTGTAAATTTGCCACCAGCGCCAACCGCCCAGTAACCCGAAGCCGATCACTACGCCGATTAGTACCGCTTTGCCATGTTGTTGCCACCATTTTTTGATGGCTTCAAGTTGTTCTTCGTCAGTCTCGTAAGTTGCCACAATTTCTCCTTGTTATTGATAATTGTTAATGGTTAGGTAATTCCAAAAAATTAAAATACCCACCGTATTGGGCAGCCATAAAGGATTACCCCTACGGTCATTGATGATGTAGGGGTAATCCCTTGTGGTTGCCCTGGGTATTAAATAATTTCACTATAAATGCTATCAGTACGGTGACTTTCGCTTTCCGGCACTAGCCAATCATTTGACCTAAGTTTTGAGTGAGGTAATCAGCTAACTCTGTTTGTGCCACCAACATTTGCGGCTTCTCTTCGCGCAAATATTTCAGAGTGACTTGTTGTTGAGCTATCTCGTCTTCGCCGAGGACGATGGCTATTTGGGCACCACTTTTATCAGCGCGTTTAAACTGACTCTTGAAACTTCCACCTCCGCAGTGGGTGAGTAAGCGTAGTTTAGGTATTGCATCGCGTAACGATTCGGCTAAGCGAAAGCCTTGTTGTTGTACCGCTTCGTCACCGACCATCACTAAATAGGCATCTGGAGCAACCAAGGGTGCTGGTGATTCGGCTTGTGATACTAATAAAACTAATCGCTCAAGTCCCATCGCAAAACCAATCGCTGGGGTAGGCTTTCCTCCCAGTTGTTCGACTAGGGTATCGTAACGCCCGCCAGCACATACCGTTGCTTGTGCGCCCAGTCGTTGGCTGACCCATTCAAACACGGTGCGATTATAGTAGTCGAGTCCACGTACTAAGCGTGGATTGACTCGGTAATGGATGCCGGTTTGGTCAAGCAATTGTTTGAGGGCGGCAAAATGGGTTTGTGAGTCTTCATCAATATGTTCTAACAATTGTGGTGCCGTTTCAATCAGTGGCTGCATGTCTGGATTTTTGCTATCGAGAATCCGCAACGGATTGGTATGCAAGCGGCGTTGACTGTCTTCATCCAATTGGTTGTGATGGTCTGAAAAATAGCTCACCAACTTTTGACGATAAGCCGCTCGTGCGTCAGCGGTGCCGAGCGAATTGATTTGTAATTCCAAATCTTCCAAACCGAGTTGTTGCCAAAAACGGGCGGTCATTAAGATTATTTCGGCATCAATATCTGGCCCTAATAATCCATACGCCTCGGCACCGATTTGATGAAATTGTCGATATCGCCCTTTTTGCGGTTTTTCATGGCGAAACATGGGTCCCATATACCATAAGCGGACTATTTGGTTATATAGCAACGCATTTTCAATACCGGCTCGAACACAGCCTGCTGTACCTTCGGGGCGCAAAGTTAAACTGTCCGCCTGATTATTTTTATCAAAACGATCCAAAAAGGTGAACATTTCTTTTTCAACAATATCCGTCACTTCTCCGATAGAGCGACTGAATAATTCCGTTTTTTCCAATATTGGGATACGGATTTCTTGGTAGCTGTAAGTTTCCAAGACGTGACGGAGTGTGGCTTCGATATGTTGCCAAAGTGGTGTTTGGGTGGGGAGAATATCATTCATCCCTCGAATGGCTTGAATAAATTTTTTCGACATTTTTTCAAAAAAACATAAAGATATCTTTTATCCGGAGTCTGCTTGCAAAAGCAACGGACATCCAAATCCCAAAATATTTATCGGTGAAACCGGTGGGAGTTATCGCGTTTCCGGTTTGAATAAATTACACGTCCCCGGTTGTCCATTCAAAAAAAGTGGATGGGCTGTTGTCCATTCAAAAAAAGTGGACGGGCTGTTGTCCATTCAAAAAAAGTGGCCGGGTTGTTGTCCATTCAAAAAAAGTGGCCGGGTTGTTGTCCATTCAAAATATTTTGTCAGTCAAAAGTTGATCCCGGCTTTAATAAGTGTCGTTTATTCAATCGGAAAACGCTGTAAGTTGGCGCGAATGTGGCTTTGGTATAACCTGTTTAAATGGTTTTTGGGTTATTATACACAACTTTATTGAAAGTATAACCAAACATTCTCAAAAAATTCGTGATAAAGTGGTATTAATATTGTTGCAATAAACTTTGTTTTTGTTGAAAAAATATCCTTGTTCGCACTGATTTTTTTTGAAATTGGATTTCTAAAATCGTTATAAAGAGCTTCGATTTCTAAAAAAATTCGTCAAACAGTCTCCACACGCTTTCGCCAACACGCCGCTGACACATTCAAGATGGTGATTATGGCGGGTATCTCTTAAGATATCAAAACGACTCCCGGCTGCACCGGCTTTCGGATCATAAGCCCCAAATACGACGCGCTTAATTCGTGCCTGAATAATCGCCCCAGCACACATGACACAAGGTTCTAATGTAACATATAAGGTGGCATCAATTAAACGGTAATTATTTAAATAGCGTGCTGCTTTGCGAAGGGCGACAATTTCAGCATGGGCGGTTGGATCAGTTTGAGAAATGGGCTGATTCCAACCTTCAGCTATACATTCGCCGGCTTGTACTATCACCGCGCCGACCGGTATTTCACCTTGTTCGGCAGCTAAATTGGCTAGGCGTAAGGCATGATGCATCCAATCTTGATCGGGGTTCGCTGAGTTCAGTAACATAGTTCAGTTGTTCAATATTGATCTGATTAATAAATATTAATAACAAACAACACCCAAATCAATCCAATTTTTGTTAATCAGATTGTTATCGAAAATAACAAATATTGGTCGTTCTGAAATGTGGGCGATATTTTTTAATTTCACCGGTGAAACCGGTGGCTATTCACATTTTTAGCCCCAAGTGTAAGCATGTCTTCAGCCATTTTCCGATTTTTTAGGTGACCAATCATTTAAAATGTCTAGGTTCGATTAATATTAACCTTTATTAAAATATATGAAAGCATTTTATTAAAATGTATTCACAACCTTAAATGGTGCGAACCCCACACCTATATTCCTTATCTCTATAAGTAAATCAAGAGCTTCTGGAACTACTTTTTTAATGATTCCTATCGCACCATTCAAATCGGCATTAATTATACCCTTAGACCATTGGTACAAACCTCTACTAACACGTTTACCGGTAAAGCTATGTGATTCTTCGCCCTTTTTATAAACTGGCAAGGGGTCATTGTCTAAATGACTTGATTTAGATGTATAAGATTCTTCGGTAAAAACAACATCAATACCAAATTCTTCGGCTTTATATTCAATCATCGCTTTGAATTTATCATAAGGAATTGAAACAAAATTTTGGTTATTCTTTTTCCCAATATTGATTTCCTGTTTCCAGTGTTTGTTTTCACCGATAATAATTAAACCACTATCAGTTTCTACTGCATAATCAATAATATTTCTACTCGCTTTATGCAGGTAATGCCTCTATTTTTTGCTCTCGTTTTCTTGACAGACGGCCAATTGAATGACTTGTACCTTTATTACCGATAAACGACATCAGTTTGGCTTTCTTCTTGTTAAAGTATTGATTGATGGATTTTAACGGCTTGCCATTTATCAACATTGGATGTACATCTGGTTGATTTGAGACTAATGTAGCTAAGTTGTTTAATCCAAGATCGATACCTAAAACATTATCATGAGTTAGTTCATAATTTGACACATCGACTTTATAAACGACCTCAATCACAAAATGTTGGTATTTGGGGATAATACGCACTTGTTGAAGATTATCAACGGTTGTATTTAATACCGGCAAGCCAGTCATTTTGGGGAAACGAATTTTATTATCTGTTAGTTAGTAAAAATAACAATGTTCAAACCATTTTCTTTGTCCTTATATTTGGGTAATTTAGGTCTACCCTTGAATTTATCAGGATTCTTCTTATATTCCTGATTTGATTTAAAAAACGATTTCCAATTCTTTTCTACTAATCTTAAAACTTGTTGTGAGGACTGTGCCGGCAAACCTTTATAAACTTCGGCATAATCTCGTTTGATTATCTTATCCATCAAACTATAATTAATAATCTTATGGTTTTTTATAAAATTTTGCCGCATAATAAATGTGGCACAATTAGAGAGATTTTTCGAGGCATAAGACAAATCAATTAATTGTTGATTCATATCGACAATATGTCGTTCAACTCTGGTAACAAACATAGATATACAACCGTTTTTCTGGAAATATCTTGAGGGAGAATTTATAGATCAATCTATCTATGTAATTGTAGCG
>Ga0233403_10000777_pt1 | contig 15272 bp, 11 predicted proteins | sample Na_oxic_1_MG_FD_179866 | JGI IMG/M metagenome (GOLD analysis project Ga0233403, IMG submission 179866) | Seawater microbial communities from Saanich Inlet, British Columbia, Canada - Na_oxic_1_MG | ecosystem: Environmental > Aquatic > Marine > Inlet | place: Canada: British Columbia | collected...
TTTCCGATTTTTTTGAAAGCAAAAACTGAAAATCTCATTTTTTTTACTTTTTTTATACTCTATTCGTTAAAGAGTTTTAAGAGTTTTGCAAGAGGCTCATAGTTGTTTTTTATTAATTTGTACCACGCCTCCAAAGCACTTTTTGTCTCAGGATACTTTTCAGCGAATTCGTTAATCCGAGCGGGTTTAATGACACGCATTGTTATATTCTATCTCTCATATCGTGACACTGATAAATGAACCAAGCAAAAGTACATCACCTCCCCTCAGTCCCTTCCTTAAATAAGGAGGGGATGCAGGGGTGGTTGTATTTCACGCAAACGGGAAACGCTATAAAAGGTCAAATCGACCAAACAGCTAAAAATCCATGATCATGCGCATCGTGTTATATCATTTTTAAAACATTATAAATTATTGATAATCAATAAATTATAAAGCTTATCAGCTATTTTTCAAAGGGTTAAATTTTCAGAGCAGTTGCAAATAGAGTGAAAAATCGGTTATAATTTTAAACAATGGTTCGGATCGTTTTTAAAAATCAGGCCAATTTAAAATTATAACACATTGAAATTTAAACATTTTTTAATTTTAGGTTCAAACTATAAAATGCTGTAATAACAACAATTTTTTAAAACTGTCCGAACCATTGTTTAAAAAGAGCATTAAAAATATTTGTGCCAGCAAAGCCCATTTCACTGTACGAACGTATTGATAAAAAATTCCATTTCTATTCCATTTCTTGATGTTCCGTTTTGTATATTATAGCATTTCCCGTTTGCATAAAGTACATCACCGACCCTTAGTCTAATGGCACGCACGATAGACATTTTCTTGTCTGAATCAGAATTTTCAGAATTTAAGAATTTTCAGAATAAATGCTTAATGATTTTAGGTTTTATAATGATTTTAGGTTTTATTCTGTTAATTCTTAAATTCTGAAAATTCTGATTCAGACAAGAAAAGGGTGAAAATTTATTCAAATTTTTGGTGCCCAAAACGAAGTAGCGTAACGATAAAAAACGATTCAAATCAAATACTTAAATCCTTATGCATAACAATTTTTCCTGAAAAACTATACTACAGATAATATGATATCCCTCTTGAAAAAAAATGCAACCCGTTTGATGGCAATCTTGATTATTGCCATTTGCTATAGTTTCGCTCGGCTTCCAGAGATTTCACAAACCGAGCGACAACAACTGACAGAACGATTTAACTTTTCACAACTTGCAATGCCGGAAGTACCGGGTCCAGAAAAACGTATCGTGCGAGAAGTTAATCCTAACTTGGAACATATCTCCGGTTGGATTTCCGCTGTCGGTGCTGCCGTGGCATTGAATGATATTGATGGAGACGGTTTATCCAATGATCTCTGCTACGTCGAAGTCCGCACTAATCAGGTGATTGTCGCGCCGGTGCCGGGCACTGGTACTCGCTATCAGCCATTTACACTGTCCACAGCCCCGTTACCTTATGATAATACGATGGCACCAATGGGCTGTTTGCCCGCTGATTTTAATGAAGATGGTCAGATGGATTTGTTGGTGTATTATTGGGGACGCACGCCCATTATTTTCCTATATAGTGAGGAACAATCCAAGCAAAAGTATCATCCAATGGAAGTTGTCAAATCAACCACTGAAGGTGTAGAGCGCTGGTTTACCAATGTGGCTAATATTGCTGACTTAGACGGTGACGGACACGCCGATCTGATTATCGCTAATTATTTTAAGGATGGCGCACACATTCTTAATCCGAATGCGACTATTCCAGACGAAATGCAGCATTCTATGTCCCGTGCCTACAATGCTGGGGGGACTTATTTTTTCCTTTGGGAAAAGCCAACAATGGGTGAAAAGCCAACTGTGCATTTTCGCCAAATTAATGGTACCGAAGTGTTAGATAAACGCAGCAATTATGCATGGACATTGGCACTGGGTGCCGCTGATTTGGATGGCGATTTGATGCCGGAATTGTACTTTGCCAATGACTTTGGACCGGATCGCTTATTACATAATCGTTCTACACTCGGTCATCTCAAATTTGCCTTATTGGAAGGCGAACGGGAATTCACCACGCCAAGTTCTAAAGTGTTAGGTAAAGATTCATTCAAAGGGATGGGGGTCGATTTAGCAGACATAGATGGAGATGGATGGCTTGATATATATGTTAGCAATATCGCAGCGGAGTATGCCCTTGAAGAAAGCCATTTTCTCTTTATCAGTACAGGTGAAGTTGGGCGTATGAAAGAGGGAATCGCACCTTACGTTGACTTGAGTGAACCCTTGGGCGTCTCTCGTAGCGATTGGTCTTGGGATAACAAGATTGCAGACTTTGATAATGATGGCGTGCCTGAAATGATACAAACCACCGGCTTTCTGAAAGGTGAGATCAATCGTTGGCCAGAACTTCAGCAAATTGCGATAGGGAACGATGAACTGATAAAATATCCCCGTTATTGGCCCCGCTTAAAACCAGCCGATGCGCATCATCCCAGCGATGATCTGAGTGGGCATGAACCCAATCCTTTTTATGTGCGAGCTGCTAATGGACGCTATGTAAACATCGCTTCTGATTTGGGTTTAGATCAATTGCAAGTGAGCCGAGGTATTGCAGTCGCCGATGTGGATGGTGATGGGGATTTGGATTTCGCCCTAGCAAATCAGTGGGAAGATTCTCACTTTTATCGTAATGATTGTCCTAATGGATGTGGCCAGTTTTTAGGATTGCACGTTAGGATGCCAGTTCAGAAGAACCAACAAGTGATGGCTTATGAAGGACATCCGAAAAGGCCAAGCTATCCAGCTGTTGGCGCGGCTGCTAAAGTCATTTTGCCGAATGGGCGATCACTTGTGGCACAGGTTGACGCTGGTAATGGGCATTCAGGTAAACGTAGTCCTGATTTGCACTTTGGTCTTGATCAGGTGCCTTCGGATACACCGCTCAAAGTAGCACTTCGTTGGCGAGATCGGCTAGGTACAGTACATGAAAAGGTACTTTCGTTATTGCCCGGTTGGCATACGGTGGAACTTTTTTAAAGATAATTATGGTGGGCAAACTGCCCACCCTACAAAAGATTCCTTAACTTACCCCTACGAATTATAAACAGGAAAAAAAATGAGCAAAAATACACCCAAAGATATGCGCTTGGCAGCACTGCGTCGTTTTGCCACTGCGATTACTGCGCTTACTATAATTGGGCTGTTATTACTCGGCTTTGAAGAATCTTATGCTTATGTGTTGGTATCCCTTGTCGTGGGCTATTTTGTGGACCTTGTATTGGAAACATTAGAAGCATGGTCAAATGGCAGAAAAGCTCGCTATCGGGGTGGTTTTATCCCCTTTGTCAACTTCTTACTACCTGCCCATATTTCATCTCTTGCCATAGCGATGATACTCTACCCTAACGAGCAATTATGGCCTATTGCCTTTGCTTCTGCTCTTGCTGGCGGGTCAAAGTATATTTTTCGTCTTAAAATTGGTGATAAGGTAAAGCATTTCCTGAATCCGTCAAATACCGGCATTGCGATGACGCTGATACTCTTTCCGTGGGTGAGTATTGCCCCTCCCTATCAGTATACAGAAAATTTCAGCGGTGCGTTAGATTGGCTATTACCGGTTATTTTCATTGTTTTCGGTACCCTTTTAAATGCTATCTATGCTCGTCGTATTCCCTTAATTGTCGCTTGGCTGAGTGCATTTATTCTTCAAGGCGTGCTGCGGGCTTGGTTCTTTGAAACACCGATGATGGCGGAAGTGGAAATGATGACGGGCGTTGCTTTCCTCTTATTTACGTTTTATATGATAGAAGACCCGGGTACGACACCGTTCAAGCCGCTCGGACAAGTCATGTTTGGTATATCGGTGGCAGCTACTTACGCGGTTCTTATGATGTTTCATATTGTATTTGGTCTTTTTTTCGCTTTATTTGCGGTGTGCATTCTCCGTGGTATGTACCTATATACCATAAATAAACGGGTCATTATGAAAGCTGTTACTTCGCCACGTTTGGTATAAAATGGTAGTGATTTTGGAGTCCAAAGCTTCAGCTTTCTATGGTAGTCAGAGTTCACTTAAAGGCTTTAGAAACTCAGAAATCACCCCAACAACGTCTGAATTGGAAAAAGACGTTATATCAAGCACTGTATGAAGAAAACTACAGTGAAAAAGAAATCATGGGATTGCTTGTCTTTTTGGATTGGCTATTGACTTTACCCAATGAATTAGCACAGCAATTTAACGATTTTGTCGGACAATATGAGGAGGCAAAGAAAATGGATTATGTAACCACTTGGGAAAGAAAGGGAATTGAAAAGGGCATCTTGCAAAAGTCACGCGAAAATGTGACTGTACTTTTGGATACTCGTTTTCAACAAGTGCCTAAAACACTGGTGCAAACGATTCAGGCTATTGATGATACATCGTTGTTATCTAAGCTTTTTAAGGAAGCCATTTTAGTGGAATCTTTGGAAAGTTTTGAACAACGTATTAAGGAAGGACTAAGCGACAATGATAGCAAGAAACACCATTAAAGTATTTTGCTTTAATGAATTATCAACGCAATGTGATTGACAAGTATTGAGGAGTTCAAGATTTATCTTGAGCAAGATTGCCAAACTAAAGTTTGGACTCCTCAATCTCAAATTGACAAGTATTGAGGAGTTCAAGATTTATCTTGGGCAAGACTGCCAAACTAAAGTTTGGACTCCTCAATCTCAAAATGAGGAACCTAAATCATAATGGAACCTATCAGTGCGACTATTCTTTCATATTTGATTAGCCTCGCGGCGGCTTTTCGGACTGATGCCTTGTTGAAAAAAGAGGCTGAAAAACGCCAAAAAAAATTGGCAAAAATCGCAAAGACTGAACAACTACAAGTATTTAAAGATAGCAATGCGCTTGCTGGGGAATTGCAAGAGATTAGCTTTCAAATAGTGAAGCAATTTAAAGATGAACTGAATATTACCGATAAAAATGAGCCACTGATTAACCTTTTTACTGATCAAGATTTTCTACTTGGTATAGCCCAATGGCTGGTGATGTGGGATATCGAAGAAGGGATGAAAGCACAGCAAGTTCTTGAATCGCGTATGATTGCGGTTTTGGAACAGAGCGGGGAAAATCCTGAGTATATTGATCAAATTAAAAATACCTATTTCGCGCTGGCGGCACAGGAAATTTCGCGTAATCCAGTATTAGCCAATTGGCGACAGCAATTGTGTCTCAATGCGTTATCTAAACAAGTCACTCAAATACTTCAATTCGCAAAGGAACAAGCTGGGCAATATTCGCAGGAACAGCGTAAAAAAGCCTTTGATCATTATCGGAATTTGACCCTAGAAAGTTGTGATATTCTTGATTTAGCGGGCTTGCCAGAAGATGATCGCCATTTAGCCACCCAAAAATTTATTTTGCGGCAATTTTATGTGCCGCTGCGCTTGAATGTTGAAATGGCAAGGGATGCCGAAATCAGTCTCGAAAAATTGGAATCGCGCCGGGAAAAGCAACGTTTATATGCGGCGGGCAGGTTCGGTGATTTATCGCAAGGTACTGATTTAACAAGAGTTTCTGTTGGTGAGCGGATAGATGTCGCACAACGCTTAGTCGTGTTGGGCGATCCGGGGGCTGGCAAGACGACTTTGATACGGTGGTTAGTGACGGCTTATCTGTTGAAGATGAAAGCGGATCCGGATTTTGCCGAATTGCCTGATGTCACTACTTTGCCGGATAAAGATTGGTTGCCAGTGTTGATCCGATGTCGCGAATTGGATGAAAGCTGTTTTACTGGGGCGTTGGATGATATTTTACGGCAAACGTTGCGAAAAGCACAAATGACCGAGCAAGAAGCGGATATTCTGTTAGCGGTGTTAAGGGAACAATTAGCCGATGGCAAAGCGTTGTTGTTATTAGATGGGCTGGATGAAATCACGGATGCCACGACGAGAGCGCGGTTTTGTCGCCAAATTGAAAGCATTGGTTCTGCCTATCCGCTGGTTCCGATTATCACGACTTCGCGGATTGTGGGTTATCGGGAAATGCCGTTTAGATTGGGGCGCGGTTTTGAACAAGCCACTGTCACCGAACTCTCTAAAGAAGACAAAGACGAATTTGCGCGGCGTTGGTGTGCTGCGACGGAACCTTTGGAACGGCAGGAAAAAACGGCCAATGATCTCATTCACGCCATTCATAGTTCGGATCGCATTGAACGCTTGAGCGGCAATCCGATGTTATTGACGACCTTGGCTTTGGTTAAACGCAAAGTGGGCAAATTACCCAACCGACGTGCAGACTTGTACTATGAAGCGGTGCAAGTTTTGCTCAATTGGCGCAGTGAAGTTGATGAACCTATTGACAAACGCGAAGCTATTCCACAATTGGAATATGTGGCTTATGAAATGTGCCGTCGGGGTGTGCAGCGTTTACGCGAAGATGAAATTCTGGCATTGCTGGAAAATGTTCGTAAAGACTATCCAAATATTCGCCCCATAAAAAAACACGGGGCTGAGGAATTTCTGCATTTATTGGAACGTCGCACCAGTATTTTAGTGGAAGCTGGCACAGTGCGACATGATGGAATGCCAGTGCCAGTATTTGAGTTTCGGCATTTGACTTTTCAAGAATATCTTGCTGGGCTGGCGTTGGTGGAAGGGCGATTTCCAAACCGTGATAAATCGCTCAGTTTGGCAGAACGGATTGCACCATTGGCTGGACAAATAGAACTGAAGTTTAACCCATTTTTTTTGAACAAAGAGCATACGGTTTCTGAAAACTGGCAAGAAGCTCTCCGTCTTTGCGTTTCTTGTTGTAATGATGATGATGTCGATGAGGCACTTAATGCTATAGTTACTCCACTAGAAAATGAAGATGCCGCTATCACTGCTCGCCCTCGTGCTATTCTTGCAGGTTCGTGTCTTGCTGATGAACCGAATGTCAGTGAAGGAATGGCTTTGGATGTTTTGCAAAAGTTGATTGGGCAAATCCAAGATAGGGATGGTTTAGGACTAGATAATACCAGTTTAAATGCTGTTGCAATGGAATTGGCACGTTCAGAATGGGCAGAACGTTTACAAGCAATGCTTGTAGCTGAATTTTGCCACCATGATGCCAAAACTCGTAGCAAGTTTGGTAATTTATGCGCTACGGTTGGAGAAATTTTAGTATCGCTTGAATCCGATCTAGCACAGTCGCTTGATCAGGCAATTATACAGATCAACTCAAACAACGAAGCCAAGGCCATTGAAAAGACTTTAACCATTTTAGCAGTTGCCTTTAGAAAACTTTATGGCGGCGACAAGGAAAAAATATTTCACGAAAGTATGATTTCTAAGCTCGTAGATGCTTTGATAAATATGTTAGGCAGAACAGCACCTGCAGCACACGCAGCGGCATGGACACTAAACTGGGTTGCTAAATGTAATCACAAAAAATTGGCAAATAACACTTATTCTTGTAGTGATAAATTTGGTTTTATTCTACTTAATAAAGAAATTTTAGCTCAAATCTTAGATATCCTTTCTATACCTAATTTTGATCGTAAAGCGACAGTGAACTTAATATTGATATTAGGTGACGCAAACTATTCCCAAGCAGTAAAATATTTGATTTCCAAGTTGGATGATGATGATTTGGAAGTAAAAAGAGCGGCAATTGAATCTGTAGGCAAACTCCGAAACTCTCGTGCCATTGGACCTTTAACCGCTAAGTTGGATGATGATGATTCTGAGATAAGAAGTAATGCATTAGGAGCATTAGCAAATATTTGCCGTGATGAGCTAGATCAACAACTTCTTTCAAAATACGTCCATAATTTGGATTGGTTTGATCCCAAAGAACCAATTACTGAAGAGCGAGTTGCTATAATGGCTTCAATACTCAAACTTACGCCAGAAGAAGTGCGGCAACGTTATGAGGATTTGGCGCGGGCGTTTAACTTGACGTTGGCGTGGCAATCTCAATAGAATGGAGTACAGCAGACTGGAGTACAGCGAATAACGTGGATAAACTAATAAAAACAATGGTTCGAGTGATTTTAATTCGTTTATCCCCGTCATTCGTTGTACTCATTTCCTAATTCGTTATACTTAATCAATGCAGCAACATTATGAGGATTTGGCGCGGGCGTTTAACTTGACATTGGCGTGGCAATCTCAATAGAATGAAGTACAACGAATGACGAGGATAAACGAATTCTAAACCGGAGAACATTTATATGAAAATAGTCAATATTTCTGATTTCCAAATCAATTGCTTACACTTTTTAGATGAAGTCGCTAAAACGGGGGAAAGCTTTTTAATTACCAAAAATGGGGTGCCGATGACTCAATTATCCCCTTATCATGATAATAAACCTAAAACCCTCTTTGGCGCACTTAAAGGTACAATAACTGTTCATGGTGATATTATTTCGCCAATTGAGGTAAAATGGAACGTACTACAATGATTTTTTTATTAGATACTCATGTGCTTATTTGGCTTATTGCAAGTGATAAGCAACTAGGAAAACAAGCACGAAAACTGGCTGATAAAGGCTTTGCCGAATCGAATATGATGCAGAAGATCGTATTTTTGTCGGTCATTTAGCCGACATCCGTGACACCGTTGGATTTCACGGTACCAGCGTTGATGAATTGGAGTCGGCTTTTCATGAAGCGGTTGATCACTATCTAGCCGTTTGCGAAAAGATTGGGCAAAAACCACAGAAGCCGTACTCAGGGAATATCATGCTGAGTATTTCTCCGGAAGTCCATGCTGCTATCGCAAATGCCGCTGAAATGAGCAATAAGAGTCTCAACCAGTGGGTAGCTGATGAATTAACTCAAGCTGTTCAGGTATCGTCTCGTACTATACCAGTCTAAAAATCAGTTCTAACCAGATTCAATTCATATCATATTGCCTCATAAAAATGAAACTAAGTCGTATCACAATTGAAAATTTTCGTGCAGTTAAGAAATTAGAATTACCACTTCATCCACAATTAAGCGTCCTAGTAGGCGACAACGCGGCTGGTAAAACGACCATTCTTGATGCCATTGCGGTGGGTTTAGGGGCTGTGCTGACACATTTACCAGAAATCAGTGGTATAGACTTTCGCTCAAATGATCTGCGTCAAGAATTAGCAACCTTGTCTGGCAGTTTTAAGCTTAGTGAGTCCCCCTTAAGTGGTATGAATACAGCACCTTATACGCGGATCACGCTTGAAAGTGTGGATGGAGTGAGTTGGGATCGAACTAAGAAACGTGACAAAACTAAAAGGACTAAAGAAGAAATCCCGCCTGATAAAAAGCTTGGTCAATTGCATCATTTTTTGGATAAAATCATAAATGACGTTCAGGATGGTAAACCCTCAGATTTGCCCGTCATAGCCTACTATGATACTGGGCGTGCGCCGCGTTCGTGGGTGTCTGTTTCTCAACAACGCCACCTTAAAAAATCATTTAATCGCTTTAAAGCCTTAGAAAATGCGCTGACCAATAATTTGCGTTCTGAAGCGATAGCGATGATAGATTGGTTTGCTTTGCAAGAAGACTTGGAACGTAGAGCAAAAGAACGCTTACCTTCCTATCGTTCTGCTGTACTGGAAACGATTCGTCAAGCACTTCGTCGAATCCTTCCCAATTGTTCTCATTTGCACACCGAGATGGATGCGGTTAATTTGTCAATCAGCTTTTTGATAACATTTATACATGAAGGAGAACGCGAAGACGTTTTGTCATTTGATCAATTAAGTGATGGTTATCGCATGATGCTCGCTTTAGTTATGAACTTAGCGAGACGCATGTTGCAAGCCAATCCCCAGCGAGAGAAAAATGCACTTGAATCAGAAGCCATTGTTTTGATTGATGAAGTTGACTTGCATTTACATCCTAAGTGGCAACAGCGTCTGTTGATTGATCTCATGGCAATATTTCCCAACACACAATTTATCGTGACGACACATAGTCCACAGGTACTCACAACGATTAAGCCAGAGCATATTATTTTGTTAGAACGTGAACAAGATGTGATTGCAGAACAGGTGAGTTCCTCTTATGGTGCTGAAAGTGGGCGTTTATTAAGTGAAATCATGGATGTAGATGAACGTCCACCGGCTGCCGTGAATGAATTTACTCTGCTGCTTGAACAATACTATCACCTTATTGAACGCAATAAAGGTGAGAGCGAGGATGCTTTAAAAATACGTTCAAGGCTTAATGAACTGTCTATTGATGACCCAGATTTAATAACAGCGGATATGGAAATTGAGCGGCGGCGCAAGGCACAAAAATGAAAAAGGTAAAACAATTGAATGTGGCACCAACGAGCTTGCAGCGTTTTTTACAAGATTTTCCCACAACTCCCCGCAATATAAGCCATTGGGAGGACTTCAGAAACTATGACAGTGGCAAGACTTTTCGTGAATTGATTAAGAAACTGACTAACATTCAACAGGGACTATGTGCTTATTGTGAGATAAATCTCGTCAAAATGGTTGAAGAGCAAGCTATCTATGACCGCGAAATAGAACACTTTCACCCCAAATCAGATATTTCTCATCAAAGCGATTGGATGTTTGAAATCACTAATCTATTTGCGGCTTGTAAGGGCGGTTCTGAAACTAATCGGTTTGGTGAAAAAGTGCGTCTGGAACACAAAGATACCGCCCGTTGCTTGTCCCCCACCAAAAAAAATCTCAGTTGTGGTGGCACAAAAAAAGATAAAATCTTAGATGAACAAATCCTTAAACCAAGCGAATTACCTATTTCACCACCTTTATTTTTAGTCTCAATTATCAATGGTGCGATAAGTGTTGATGAGAATGCTTGCCATCAAGCGGGGATTGATCCCGAAAAGGCGAAAGCAACGATAAAAGAGTTAAATCTTAACTGTAGACGCTTATGCGAAGTGCGAAAGCGTATTTTAAAAAAGCTTGATGCCGATTACCGGGAGCTACGCGCCAATCTCGGAAATACCACTTTCACACAGATTGACGCTTTACTCAATCAAATGACCGCGCAATCGCTCGCCGTTAAACAAGATGGCAGCCTCCCAGCTTTTTTCACGACAATTCGCGCATTTTTCGGTTCAAGGGCTGAGGCGTTTCTTGCTTAACTGAAAATGAACTTAGTCGGCAGTATTAAGAACAAGAAAATTAACCAATTAAAGTCACACAATCTCTCAATGACTATAGCTTTTCAGATAAATATTTTGGCCTAAAGACCTGACAGGTTTTGAAAACCTGTCAGATCTGATCGCTTTGATTTTTCTGAAAGTCTATAAATTCTCAATAACAGGAGAAAATACAAAATGATTGAACGCTACGCTCACGGGATCATCCGTTGGCGCTATTTTATTATGCTTGCCACACTAATGTTGGTGGCTCTCACATTCAGCGGGTTTCCGTTGCGGTTTGATAATGATTATCGGGTCTTTTTTAGCCCGGATAATCCCCAACTCGTTGCCTTTGAGGAACTACAAAATACCTATACTAAAAATGATGGGGTGTTGTTTGTTTTAGCTCCTCATGATGGGCAGGTATTTACTCACGAAACATTGAGTGCGGTGGAATGGCTAACGAACGAAGCTTGGCAAATGCCTTATTCTCTGCGCGTTGATTCTATCAGTAATTTTCAGCATACTTACGCTGATGGGGATGCGCTCATTGTTGAGGATTTAATGACTGATGCGAAGTCGCTTTCTGAAGTGGATATTGTGCGGGTAAAAGAAATTGCCCTTTCTGAACCATTATTGGTTAATCGGTTGATTTCACCAACGGCGCATGTCACCGGCATTAATGTCACGGTGCAATTGCCCGATAAGAATCTTGAAACGGCGGTGCCAGAAGTGGTGGATTTTGCTCGCGAACTGGCTGATAAGGTACGCGCCCGTTATCCTCATATTGCGGTTCACCTCACGGGCATCGTGATGATGAGTAATTCTTTTCCGGAAGCTTTCAAAAGCGATATGTTTTCCCTGATCCCGATCATGTATATGGCGATTCTCATTTTGTTGGGATTTCTGTTGCTACAAGCTTTTTCCGGAACTTTCGCCACTTTATTGGTGATTTCATTTTCCACTGTCGCAGCAATGGGGTTGGCAGGATTATTTGGTATCGTTTTGAGTGGTCCCTCGTCTGCTGCACCAATTATGATTCTTACTTTAGCGATTGCTGATAGTGTACATTTCTTGGTGACTTTTGGACATGAAATGCGGGTCAATGGGCGGGATAAACATGAGGCGATTGTAGAAAGTCTGCGGGTCAATTTGGGGCCCATTTTTTTGACCAGTTTGACGACTGCCGTTGGGTTTTTGAGTATGAATTTTGGCGATGTGCCCCCTTTTCATGATTTGGGCAATATTGTTGCGATGGGCATTACCATTGCTTTTCTCCTGTCTGTCAGTTTTTTACCGGCGCTGATGGCTATTTTGCCTGTGCGTGGTAGTCGGGTGCAAACAGACAGTCATGCGATGGATCATCTGGCTGATTTTGTCATCGCTTGGCGGCATTGGTTGATGTGGGGTGTGGGCGGTGTTATGGTGTTGTTGATTGCCTTTTTGCCCCGCAATGAACTGAATGATGTGTTTGTGGAATATTTTGATGAGAGTTTTGATTTCCGTCGCGCCACCGATTTTACCACGGAAAATATGACGGGCATTTATGATATTCATTATTCTTTAAGTGCTGGCGAACCTGAAGGCATCAATACACCTGAATTTCTGCAAGTCGTTGCCGAATTTTCCGAATGGTATCGCCAGCAAGCGAATGTGATACATGTTAGCACCATCACGGATACATTTAAGCGTCTTAATAAAAATCTGCATAATGATGATCCGAATTATTACCGCTTGCCAGAGGAACGTGCGTTAGCCGCACAATATTTATTGCTCTATGAAATGTCTTTGCCTTATGGTTTAGATACTAATAACCAAGTCAATATTGATAAATCGGCGACTCGTGTGACTGTTATATTGGAAACCATGTCTAGTAATGAAATGCTGGCGTTGGAGGAACGCGCCCAGCAATGGCTCAAAGATAATGGTTTGCCTTCTATGCAATCCGCGCAGGGAGCAAGTACTTCTATGATGTTTGCTTATATTGGTTCTCGCAATATTCGGAGTATGTTATTGGGTGCTACAGTTGCGCTTGTGCTGATATCTATTATTCTTATTGTCGCGCTGCGTTCCGTAAAATTTGGGCTGATTAGCCTCATTCCTAATCTTACGCCAACGGCGATGGCTTTTGGTTTATGGGGAATATTAGTTGGGCAAGTGGGTTTGGGATTGTCAGTGGTGGCAGGGCTAACTATTGGTATTGTGGTTGATGATACCATTCACTATTTGAGTAAATACTTATATGCTCGCCGAGAAAAAGGATTGGCACCCCAGAATGCGGTGCGTTATGCTTTTCGTAGTGTGGGTATGGCATTATGGATTACTTCGGTTGTGCTAATTGCTGGCTTTTTGATTTTGTCTCTGTCTCATTTTCATATCAATTCTACGATGGGCATCATGGTTGCTGTGACGATTGCCTTTGCTTTAATCGCTGACTTTTTGTTTTTACCCACATTACTCATGCGAATTAAGAATGAATAAGACTTGAACTACAAGGATTGGAGACAAGAAGGGATTTTAGAATACTTTAACTACAAGGATTGTATATAAGAAGGGATTTTTGAAACGAGTATAAAATCATGGAATCAATTTTAACTACAAGGATTGTATTTTATAAAGGATTTGATCGAAAACTATTTTGACGATCATGGGCATTAAACTTGATGCTTTTTTTAACTTATCAATATTGAATATTTCGCGATTTTTTGTAAGTATTTGATATTACAGTATAAAATTTTTATTTTCGTTTTCAATTTTTTATAAATCCTTTTTAAAATGCAATCCTTGTAGTTATTATTTTTGTTAAAAAAACTTGAGCATTGAGTGGAAGTTATGTTCGTAAAACCATAATGTTCGACGCAGAGCGTCGGGGAAGGCATTCCCAAACGGAGTTTGGGAACGAGAAATAAAGCGTCGCTATTTTTAAACAAGAAATGCGCAAAGGAACCTGACGAGTTGGAGTATATAACGAAAAAATAAGGTGCGTGGGACGCACCCTAGATTTGCTTTCAACATGAAATAAATCCCAAAAAAAAACATCAGAGGTTTTAAAAACCTCTGACGTTTCTCCTAACACAAGTGGACATTATTCATGTCCGCTTAATTTCACAACACCTTGATTTAATCACAAGCCTGACTATACATCAACTGTTCTTCACCGCTTGGATAAATCAATTTAATACCTTCTATTCCATTGCCATTCACCTCAGAAACAGACTCAATTTGCAATGTATCAGTGCGAGGCGCAGTACTCTGATCAACCGCATCATTGATCACACCACAATAACGCTGACCATTAAACTTGAAATCGACAAAGCCATAAGGCATCAGACTGACAGATTCCGCAAACGCTTTTAACACCTCTGGATAAGCGACAGCCGGAAACAGCAATTGCTTCCACTTTTTACCTTCTTTGTCACTAAACGTCATCGTTGTGACAATGTACCCATAAGGCGACCTAAAAAATGAAAGCCCTGTCTCAGCATTCGCATCAACTTCGAGTGCCCACCAATTAGAACGGCCACTGAACCACTGTCCTCCAGAACCGTCAGAAACACGCAGATTACCATTTGCTTGCACTTTCAACTCAGGCAGAGCAATATCTGATAGGATCTTCCGTAACGTGTTGGGTGCTTGTAGCGCAGGTTGAGTCTGCACATCTAAGCCACTGCGAGTCAAAAAGTGCATAATATCATCTTCCACGCTAATGCCCGAATTGGAACTAGCCTTTGTCAGAGAGACGGGCAATATGCAAGCACGCACTGGACCGACAGTCAACTCAATACAGCCACTCTCACTATTTTGTGAAACTGTCCAACCATTCTCTTTGAACAGAGCTAAATTGTTGATCGCCTGCAAAATGCTATCGCCCGGGTCTAAGAGATCGGCAGAAAGATCAACGCGCACTGGATAAACAATGCCCTCAAGAGGTGGCTCTAACTGAGGCAACATCTCAATCAATTCCATATCAGAAAATATAGCAGAGCGATTACTAAAGCGCACATTTTCTCCAAGCTGCACACCTTCAGACAATCGCACGTTTTTACCAATTCTCACATGAGAGAGTATGCTGCCTGTTTGGACAATGCTATTTTCGATCAAAGGAGGTTTTTTCGGATTACCCGTGATCAGGCCACTCACATTGACGTTTTTAAGGTTGGTATCAATTAAAAACACATTCATCA
>Ga0233403_10000778_pt1 | contig 15242 bp, 14 predicted proteins | sample Na_oxic_1_MG_FD_179866 | JGI IMG/M metagenome (GOLD analysis project Ga0233403, IMG submission 179866) | Seawater microbial communities from Saanich Inlet, British Columbia, Canada - Na_oxic_1_MG | ecosystem: Environmental > Aquatic > Marine > Inlet | place: Canada: British Columbia | collected...
GGGGATGTAGTCACCTTTAGGTGACTTAAGCTTTTAGACAACTGCTTTCACGCCAAAGATTTTGCGCGCAAAATCTTTGGCGTGAAAAGCTGTTGGCTGATGGGTCTCGATATTTTCGCTCTCTTGCACTAGGCATGGGATTTGTGTCATTTTTAGAGAATAAATATCACAACTCATAAGGGTATTGACTTTTTACGTAACTGATTGATATTATTTAAATTTTAGGGTCTAACTCCATGTGCCTACCAGTCTCAAGTACTGTCTCTGGTTTGATTCCGTAGAGACGCATTGCCATGCGTCTCTGGTTTGCTTCCGTAGAAACGCATTGCCATGCGGATTAATATTAATGCCTGTTCAACATCTTAACGAACCACTACAGAATACAAAAGATCATCACTATTCACGACTCCAAAAAAGACGAAAAAGGTGTATTGAGCAGCCCTTCGATTCGCTCTAGCCAGCTTGCTTAGTTGCAGAAAAAATAGGCACTTGGAAAAGAGGTAAAAGAGTCCCTTCAAATCCGGCGCGAGAGGTTAAGCTGAATACCTGTTCTCGAAGATAAGGGTAGAGAATAAGTGGCGCATTCTGTTTCGCCCAACTGTGAACAGACTTGATAGGAAATTTTTCATCATCAACATTGAAAAGCCCCAAAATCTCTACTCTAAGCTCAAAGGGACTGTCTTCTACTTCTCTACCCATTTCTACCCCAATTTTGACAGCAATCGCTTTTTTTTCTTGATCATATTCACCCTGCCCATGAAACAGCGAGAACTTTCCCGGACAGGCCTGTTGATCCGGTTCCTGGATAACTTTGATAGAAAGTTCAAGCACTTTTAAGGCTTTTAACTGAATGGGATGGTTTTCATATCTTTTTTTATTTTCTTCACTCATCATTATCAATCATTATGCGGCTAATTGATGTACGTCATCGTTAAAGACTGAAATGTCTTTAATCTGACCGATTTCAATGGTTTTACCAATATAAGACTCAAAAGACGAATCCGTCACTGGCAAGGTATATTCTTCAACACTTTCATTTTCCAAAAAGGCGAAAAATGCTTCAGCATCAAGAAATACTCTTCCAATTGCCCCCCCCTTTATGATTGTCATATTTCGTCTGCAACTCTTCATCAGACATTAAATCCAATCGACTTAATACCTCATCTATTGCATCCAAGAGCATTTGATTAGCCATTATCGATCTCCTCGAATTGATTAATTTGAATACAACTTAAATTTTTGACCACATAACACGACGGTTGTCCAGTTAAGTCTATTGGTAACCGCTTTTTATAGGGGGTGGGAGCTTGAACTTTGACATGGAGCATTGAAAAGGTTTTTCCAATCGTTTTTTCTAGTTCTCCGACAAACAGATCGTATACAATTGAGATTTTTTCCTCTTTAGTTTTGCCTTCAATTTGATCATAAACCTTTTGAGCATACACGACAAATTTTTCTCTCACTTGCTGATCTTCAAAATCTAAAATATCCTGACTTTCAACATTTAAATGAGTGAAAATGACCGAACAGTTTTGTTTAGCGGCTTTTGCATAATCACCCCTTTTCTTGGAAAACCGCCACCAAGCTATAGCTAAATCTCTTGCATAACTTTCAAGATCATCTAACGTATAAGCCCAAAAGTACACACCTCCACCTCTAAGCCCCACATTAGAATAGCTAAATCCGTTAGCTCTAATTAAATCGGCACGGGAAGAACAAGTCCCTTATGTTCCCTTCATCACGTTTGTATTCTCCTTATTTATTAATTTGTTATATAGACTTTCAGAAAAATGTCGAGCGATAAAAACCTGACAGGTTTTGAAAACCTGTCAGGTTTGGGCCAAAATATCAGTGTTCTATCACCCGCATTGTAGCACTACCCCATAATAACTGATAAATTTGTTGACTTGATAACAAATCCATGAGCAAGTGACTATCTACTCACTACTCGTTGCACTCAAAAAACGTTCCACCACTTCACGCAACATCTCATCATCAGGAAATTCTCGCAGTGCTTTTCCCCACACTTGTTTCGCTTCTTCTGGTTTGCCACTTACCCATAACACTTCGCCTAAATGCGCCGCATTTTCGGCAACGCTTGCCGGCTTCACAACAGCAGCCTGGATCTCTTTGATTTTGGCTCTAGCTTGCTGCAAATAATCCAGTGCCTCTGGGTATTTTCCTTGACGATATAATACCCACCCCAGACTGTCTAAAATATTAGGGTTGTCTGGTTGTAATGCCAAAGCTTTTTTAAGCACTTGATAGGCTGCTTGATAACGGTGAGTCTGTTTCTTATCGGCCAGCGTGTAACCCAAACTATTGAGAATGGCCACATTTTCCGGGTTTATCGCCAAAACGCGCTGCAAATCCTGCTCAAATAGTTCAAAGTGATTCAGTTTTTTTGCCAAATTCGCACGCCTTAGCAGCCATTGCGTATTATCGGGATTGTTGTCAAGAATCTGAGTGTAAAGCGCCATCGCTTCTTCATAACGAGCGTGCTCAGTCAATAAGGTGGCTTCAAACTGCAATAAAAAGCCTTTATCTGCGTTGTTGTCCACGGATAAGCTATGCAGATGTTCAATGGCATTATTCAATTGTCCTTGTTTAGCCAAAATGAGGGCTATTCGCCCTTGTGCTTCTAAATATTTGAAACCGCTTTCAATTTTTTTGTACCACGAGATAGCCTTGTCTAAGTGCTGTTCTTTTTCAGCAATGTAACCTAAATAATAATGGGCAATATTGGTTGGTTCCCCTGTTTTGAGCAACGCTAAGAAATAATCCTTGGCCGCTTGGGGATTACCCAGTTGCAGATAGACTTCAACTAAATTGTAGTAATCAAGCGATAACTCGTGTAGAGCTTGGTTATCGTCAGGATTTTGTTGCACTCGCTTTTTGTCAAGTGTCAAGGCTTGTTGATAGGCTTCCAAGGCGGCTGATTTTCTATCTTGTCGCATTGCCATGTCACCTAACTTGGTGTAACTGACTGACAAATAACGTTGTATTTCGGTATTTTGGGGATTTTCTTGAAGGAGTTGTTTCAGAATTTCAAGACTGTTTTGATAAGTTTCTAGTGCAGTAAAGCGGAAGTTTCAATACCATTGAAAAACCGGGGCAACCACAAGGGTTGCCCCTACGAACGGTTTGTAGGGGCAATCCCTTGTGGTTGCCCCTTTTTAGGCTTGTGAGGTGGTCTTAGGATTGGAGCGATCCTGCACTAGCCATAAGAAGAAAATTTTCGCATATTTAACTCCAAATTAATTACCATTCACCATTCTCATTCTCATGCACCATTCATCAGACCAAACTTCCAGTCTGCACAAACAATGGATGCACGACAATCCCTGTTTTTTTATCGGTATAAATCATTTCAAACCGTTCACGATTCTGAGCATCAACCTCTTCAACAAATAAAACCAACCAAATTTCACTCACGCCTAACTGGCTACCATATTTCGCCGCTTGTCCAAGAGCTTCGCGATAGCTCGCTTGATTGGCAAAACTTTTTAATTCCAATCCAAACAATTGCCCAGCATAACGTATTAAGAAATCTATCGCCCCATTACCAGTCGGAAACGAAGTAACGGAGCCTGCGAGGTTAAACTCCGGTATCACTTGTACTTGATAACCCCGAAAAAAACTGACCAAATATAAATAAAGATGAAATTGAAACACGGCTTCAAACACACGTAAATCTTTTTTTCGACGTGGCGCATCTTTTAACACCATTTCTCGATTGGCTTGCAAATACTGCTCATAGCGTTGTAACAAACGACGGATATTGAGAGTTTGCACAGTAATCGTATCCGATAAATCCTCAAACGGTGAGTATAACCGGTCTATTTTCTGATACAATTCTCTGGCAAAATGATTAAATAATTGCTTTTGCACATAAGGACAAGCAAATTTGACGTAATTCTCACCCAAATTGGCTCGTTCAACTGAAATGACTCCATTCATATACAGGAAATTGATAATGGGATCATGATAGACAAAATTGACTTTTTCTTCGGTTTGGAACAATTCCAACACATAAGACTTATAAGGCTCTTGTTTCGCTTTGCTGATGAGGTTCAAAATGTTATTATTCGGCAATAAATTTAAGGCCTCCGCATAAACGCCTTCAAACAGTGCCATCGTAATCGGTTTGTCCACCGCTTGATTATAAGTTTCGGTCAATAATTCCCCAAACCAACAGGTTAGCCCCGGTTGCCCTTTAAATTCATACCAAATTCGTTCGACTACTTCAGGCTCAATTTGTTGTTTTTGCTCCTGTTGATACCAGTCAAACAAATAAACCACTTCATCATGGGTTAAATTAGGAATACGCAGACTACGTTGAACATTGAATGGCGAACCTTTGACATTTTCGACTCCTAAAGCGGCACGTACTCCAATCAATGCCAGTCCATGTAATAAATAATCTTTTTCGGCGGTGAATTTGTTGGTTTGATTGCGACGGGTATTATAAATATGGCGAAATACCGCAACCAGTCTCGCGATGACCGCAGGTTCAAGCGCATCAAATTCGTCCAAAATCAAAATCAAAGGCTTGGTCAGAGTTCCTCGTTCAAATAAACGCTCAAAATCCTTTAACGAGTTGATGGTTAAGTTCTCCAAGTTCAACTTTTTTAGCAACTTTCGGGCAAAGAGTTGAGCCACGACATCAGCATCATTCTCTTCATAAAGAAATTGCAAACTCAGAAAAACGACCTCAAATTGATCGTCTTGCTCAATGGTTGAAACCACTTGTTGCATGATCCAAGTTTTACCGGTTTGGCGTGGTGCCCAGACGGTGATGTAATGTCCACCCTCATCGGGTTCATCTCCCTTTAACTGCGACAACAGCTGACTCATTAATTCCTCTCTAGGTACATAATAATGTATCTTCGTATTTGGAGGACCATAAGATGAAAATTTTCGCATGTTTGACTCCAGGCTGCTCAATGAATATTAATATCTAAATCGTATCATAAATAGAAAACCGGTATTTCAGCATCAGTTTACCTCTTTGTGATATGGGAGTACAACGGATTCACGAATCAAACGGATAGGGATATCATCGTTCTTGATTCTTCCTATCCTTTATATTCGTAAATCCCTTGTACTCAATATGAAAAGTACAACAAATGACGGGCAGATAAACGAATTGTTACCCCCCCCGACCCACCGCATTCTGAAAACCAGTCAAACTCAAGCCGACTCCTAGTAGGATAAAATAACCCTCTATCATTTTCCTTTTCATTCCTTCTTCTTGGTAAAAAATAAAAAAAATAAAAGTGAAAAAAATAGAAGAAAGGAAAAAGGAAAAGTGAAAAAAAATAGAAGAAAGGAAAAATGAAAAAGTGCGAAAATATAGAGGTTTACTTTATCCTGGCTGGCCGAAACCCACAGTCGACGTTGAAGTAAGGCGGGACGCCAGCCGACCGCGTCCTCGCAGCGAGGCTGTTCCAGCCACCGCCGAGATATACAAACCGGCCAGCACTGTCCGCACACTGCTGTTCTTTGCCACGATATCCGCTTTCATATTGGGAGCATGTCCACTCCCAAACATTGCCAGCGGTGTCGTACAACCCGAATGGGTTTGCTGCAAAGGAACCCACTTCCGCCGTTGACTTTCTGTCCCAACGAGTGCCGCAGTTGTAACAATTCGCATTGTTAGTGCCAACCTCGTTACCCCACCAATACTGGGTAGTCGTACCGGCACGAGCGGCATATTCCCACTGTGCCTCGGTTGGTAGGCGATATACATGACCGGTTTGTTCACTTAACCAGTCAGTGTATGCTTTCGCATCGTTCCAACTGACACAAACAACCGGATGAGAGTCATTTTGAGAAAAGTAAACATTGCGCCAGTTCGCATCTTTCCGTTTATTCCAATTGCTACCATCATACGCATAGCAACCATCCCCTTTTTCAGCATCTGTCTGATACCCCGTCGCATTCACAAATCGTCGAAACTCTGCCACCGTCACTTCATACTGCCCCATCGCAAAGCCATCCACTCGCACATCATGCACCGGTTGTTCATTACTGCTGCCACCGCCTTGAATGTCGCCCATACGGAAAGTATTAGACGGCAGCATAGCCATTTTTGGTCCTAAACTTCCGTCTTTTAATCGGTCCTGAAAAACTTTGTCGGATAACCAAACCGTGTTGTCGTCTGATTTGGACGACGGCTCGTCCACTTTTTTGGACGCTACCAACTGGGCGAAGGCTTGACTGTGTTTTTCATCTACTGCGGCAATTTGAGTGGACAAGTTGTCGTCCACTTTTGATAACTCGGCAGCGGCTTTGGTGTGTTTTTCATCCACAGTGGCAATCTGAGTGGACAAGTCGTCGTCCACTTTTGATAACTCGGCAGCCGCTTGACTGTGTTTTTCATTTACCGCAGCAATTTGTATGGACAGGTTGTCGTGGACTTTTGATAACTCGGCAGCGGCTTGACTGTGTTTGTTATCGACTTCGGATAAGTTGTCATCTATAGTGGCAATTTGAGTGGACAAGTTGTCGTCCACTTGACTGTGTTTTTCATCCACAGCGGCAATTTGATTGGACAAGTTGTCGTGGACTTTAGACAGTTCAGCAATTGCTTGACTGTGTTTGTTGTTGACAGCGGCGATTTGTTCAGACAATTCAGTTGTCGTTTGAGTCTGTTTACTATCAATAGCGGTGATTTGTTCAGACAAGTTTTCGTCCAACTTGACAATTTGATTGGACAACTTGTCGTCCAACTTGGCAATTTGCTGATTCAGCACCGCTAATTGATTTTCAAAAGCCGCTTTTTGATAAACCCATCCGACACCCAGCAGTGCCGCTAACAACAGCAGTGTCACCAGGGATGTCGCATACCATCCCAATGACTGAAATTTGGTTAATAATTGAAAAAATCGTTCGTTGGTTGTCATGATATAGCCCTCAAATAGAGATGATCTTTGTTTATATATTATTATATAGTTCAATTTTTTTTGAATAAAACGGATGAGGATATCATTATGCCAAATTTGAGCTTAAGCAGATTTTCTACAAAGCCGCGCCGTTCTTCTAAACGACCTTGTTGTAAAAAATTTTGCTGCCGTTGTTCTACAATTTCTGATAAGTTCATAAGCAACTCCTGATCATCTTCTGTTAATCCGTCTTGGGCTTCTAAATACATAAGCCACCGATAAAGCAGATATTCTACATGGTTGCGTAAAGCATCGTCTTTTGGAAAAGTGAGCATTTCCTTAATGGCTTGTTGTTGGGTGGCGCCCTTTCCTAATAATCTGAGTAAAAGTGTTTCTGGTGTAGGCGGTAAGCGGTTAATCGCAACTATTGCCGTTCTGAATCCTTCAGCACAAAAGTAAACGCCTTCACACAAGGAAGGCAAATCAAGTTTCGCACCGAAAAAATCCAAGAAGTTATCTGAAGCCGAACTGGCTAAAATCCACAAACGCGGCAATTCTTCCGGTAAAGATTTTTTGTCCTTATCCTCTAAAGATTTATTGTCCCGTTTGACTTCTTACTTAATTCAAAACAGCATCGTGTTCTGAGCGAGGTTTTGCAAACGTAAAATATCCTTCAATAGAAGTCACATACCAAGGTGTTTGTTTCCCATCTGTTTCTTTTTTTACAGCCACTCGCACCTGTTTTAGCATTAACTCAATGGGCAAATTCTGCTCCAGAAAAAAAGTTATTGTACCTTAACACATCAATCTTATTACCAAATGCTAACACTAATAATTAATTGGTAGTCATGCAATGTGGGTGATATTGATAGAACGCTGATGACGCTGATTAATCATGATCTGCGCTGATTTTTATCCGTTTTTAATCAGTGTTAATCATGATTAATCAGTCAAATCAGCGTTCTATCTAATCTCTAACGATATCACCCACATTGCAGCACTACCTAATTAATTAGCCCTTTGCCTAATCCCCATTTTTTCTTATACGCACCCCTAATGAGATGCCGCGATTTTCATCGCGCTATTATAGACACGGCGGTTGTAAGTCACAGCGATTCACACTACGTTGAACGATTGAACAACAGCATTCATGATGATTAAAAATTGATAAGGTTTTAAGACTCGCCGAAGTGAGGGGCTATACTAATTAAAGTAACCCATTTAGTCAATATCAGTAGCTCGAAAACAAATAAAAGCAAAATAACATGCATTCCAATCGGGCCGCAAAATAACATGCATTCCAATCAATCGGGCCGCAAAATAAATTTGAAACGAAAATCGGGCATTCAAGATTGATTTAATTGAGTCTCGATTAAGTGATTTTTTTGAATATTGAACAATAGCACGCCTGATGATGAGTGCATTGGTTATTAAGGATTGATTGATTAGGAAAATAGATCAGGTTTTAAGACTTGCCGATGTGGGAGTCTAATTAAACTCACCCGTGTTCCTTGTTGTTGCGTAATAAATACGCAACACTCCTGAAATGGATGGGGATATCTGTCTTTGGGTTTATATTGAGCTCCGCAAGCCGAAGGCCAGCTTCGCTAAACTCACCCTACAAGACGACAACCAAACATCACTTTAATTGCACCCTCAATAGCCTACCTTTATGCCTAATTAATGATTAACCAATGTGATCTTTTTGTCTGCCAAGTTTGAACGGTGGGATAAATCATTGCTAATCGGATTTTCACATGTTTTCACGTAAACGGCATACAGGAAATAGTCGCCACCCATACCTTCTGGTACTTCAAAATCAAATACGTCATGGTGGGTTTCTGTATGATCTATACCTGTTTTATACGCTTGTTGTTTAGGATGCCAAGGCATCAAGGGGTTATCTGTTCTAAACAATAACTCGCCACTGGGTAATTGCACCGCTATCCAGAGATCAACATGTTCGGTTTGAGATCGGGGAAGGGTTTCAATTAATGCTATGACTACGGTTTCACCCACTTGATAGGTGTCTTGCAGGTTTTCAAAAGCGATTTGGGCAAAGTGGCCCGTTTCATTGGGGTTATCATGAGTCACGGGTGCTTTGATTATCACGGTTTCTTGATGACTTGTCGTGATGCCATCGGTGTTTGTCACACTCAAGGTGATGTCATAATGGCCTGAATCACTGAAAGTGAGCGTTTGAGTTTGCCCCAATATTTGTCGTCCATCAGAAACTTGCCAGGCATATTTAACCAAGCTTCCGTTTGAATCACTTGATTCACTCGCATCCAAAGTGACTGTCAGGGGGGCCGTTCCAGAATCAGGGGTGACGGTGAAATAAGCCTTGGGTGGTTCAATGATTTTTTCTGTCACTGTCACCGTTTGCTGCGTGCTGGCGCTTAATCCCGTATTATCGGTTACCATTAATACTATCGGATAGTCACCGGCTTCTGTGAAAGTGATTGCCGTTTGCTCACCTAAATAGGTTTGCCCATTTACAATCCACACATAATAGCGAATTGTTCCATCTGGATCTGTCGAACCGTTGGCATCTAAATTAACCGTTAAGGGGGCTTCGCCTTGTTGTGGATGAAGCGTGAAACGCGCAATAGGTGCCTGAGTCTGTTGTTGTGTAACGAGAATGGTTTTTTGGTGGGTTGCCGTCAATCCGGCGTTATCGGTTACGGTTAAAACAATGCTCTGTTCACCGCTGTTTGTTATGCGTATTGAAGCTTGCTGACCGGATAATGTCTGCCCATTGACTGTCCAAGCATAATCCAGAATCGTGCCATCTGGATCAAAAGCACGACTGCCATCTAAAACGAGTGTCAGCGGTAGCTGGCCTTGCGTTGATGAGACGCTAAAATCCGCTGTTGGTGGTTGATTACCTGATTGCTTGATCGTGAAGCCTTGAGCGGTGTTGAGTGTTGCGCGATAGTTTGGGTTGTGGGTAGGTTGAGAAACGCTTGGATCAGCGAGGGTAATCGTGCCATGACGATTTTGAGTACTGGGGTTGCCATAAACCGAATAAGTTAGAGTTCCCTCACCTTGTCCATGATGACTACTGGAATCTAGTGTTATCCAAGGTGTATTGCTGGTGGCCGTCCAGTGGCATTGGGCTGCAGTGTTCACTTTGAATTGATTTTTTTCGGCCTTTGAACTCTGAAAAGCGTTTTTGGGGTTAATCTGATAATGACAAAAGGAGGGGGGGCTTAGTTTAATCACCCAAACGTCAGATATAGCTGTACCTTTTGATGCCCGATAACCCACCAGCGCAAGGCCGCCTTCGGCGGTTTGGATAATTGATTGCGCTCCTTCTTCTCTACTGCTACCCAATGTTTGCGCCCATTGCCATTGCCCATCGCTATCAAGTTGCGTGATCCAAACGTCGTTATCGTCAGTTTTACCCGCCAACACAAAGCTCTCATCACGGGTTTGGATAAGTGAGCGAGCAAAATGATGCCCATACAGACTGCCTCCAGTTTGCTGCCATGCCTGATTGCCGGCGTTATCCAGCTTAATCACCCAAATGTCATGCTCCGGCAGGTTTGCAGGTAGATTAATCGCCAATGCAAAGCCACCGTCTTTGGTTTGGATGATAGACTCAGGCTGCTCGTAACCCTCTTCGCCAAAGCTTTGCGCCCATTGCCGATTGCCATTGTGATCAAGCTTGAGAACCAAGACATCATAATCTGGGTTATCAGTGTTTTTTATCGTGTTACCCAACAGCATAAAACCGCCATCGCGGGTTTGGATAATTGATTCAACCAATACCATTTCCTCGAAGGTGTGATCCCATTCGCGATTTCCCTGGCCATCCAGTTTAATGAACCAAGTATTCGCGATGACGGAAAAATTGATGTAAAGCAAACCGAGTACGGCAAAGCCGCCATCACGAGTTTGGATAATCAATTTACCCTGTTCAATATGCCTTCCCCCGAAGGTTTGGGCCCACTGCTGATTGCCTTGGCTATCCTGCTTAATGATCCAAATATCACCGGAATCGGTTTTTGAATAGAGATTACCCACTAAGGCAAATCCCCTATCACGGGTTGGAATGATTGCGTTAGCCAAATCATAACCACTCCCGCTAAAGCTGTGTTCCCATTGCCAATGCCCACCGCTATCCAGCTTGAGCAACCAAACATCAGGATCACTTTTTGTAAAACTCTGATTCGTCACCGCAAACCCGCCATCAGGCATTTGGATGATTGAATCAGCACGGCCCCAAGTTTTGCCATCAAACGTTTTCTCCCACTCAACCGTGATGCCAGTGTTAGCCAATACGGGGGAGTATGGTAATAGGCCTAGGGCCAGTAATGACAAAATGAGCCGTAGTCCTGTATTTAGGCTCCAGCTTCGCCGCAGAGCCGCAGAGGTTCGATGCAAGGTTGAGTTTGAAACAGTTTGAATAATCGAAATGAAGGCAAAAGACAAGCTCTTAAATAAATCTTCAATAATAGACATCTTTTTTCTCCTGTTATATACTGCCCACCGTTATAATTTGCGCTTTTGTTGTTAGTCACCTTTAGGTGACTTGAGCTTTTAGACAACTGCTTTAGCTGTTGGCTGTTAGAATCAAAAAGTGCAATTTATGACGGTGCTAAGAAAAACACGGAAATACACGGAAAAATTCATTTTGTGCATTGAAGTGGCATTATAAATTAACTATTAATAATTATTATCCGATAAATTAACGACGTGTGGTACTAGATTGCCCCTACATGACATTGCGTCGGAGCAATCCCACGCGCAAGCCCCATTTCTGGTTGCTTCTTCTAAATTTACAAAAAATGCTTGCATTTTGATTTTTTCGTGTTAGAGTATGCCTCCATCTAGGTGACATCGAAGTCATCCTGTTTCGCAACCCAGTTCACTTTTAATTAACTTAAGAAATGAAACTTAAGAAAATAGAAATTGATAATTTCAAAGGTTTAAAACACTTTGAAATGGATTTACATGGCTCTAATGAGATGCCACGTTCATTGATTTGTCTGGTGGGCAATAATGGTTCTGGAAAAACCACCGTTTTGCAAGCGATTGCATTAGTGTTGTCTGCGGCTACGAAAAAAAATGATGATATCACATCACTCAAAAACGCGGGGATATCGTCTTTACCGTGGAATGGTTTTATTTATGAACGCAGTATATCACGTTCGACTAGAATAAAACTCGATATCGAATTTGAACCAGACGAAGTGGCAGCCACTAAAGAAGTCTTTGATATATGGAAACACTATTATCAAAACGAATGTAACCATTTTGTTGAGCCTGATGAGCTGACTGATATTACCCTTATCTACGAATATGGTGAAGTAAAATGTATAGAAGGTGCAGCGGCATTGTTTGAATTACGAGGACGATTTTATATAAAAACCTTACTAGACAGAGTATCTGAGGTACCCAATTTTTTTTCAAGAATTGGCGATGTATTTTGGTTTGATCAATATCGTAATCTAGCTACGACATCTTTGTCCGCAGATTGGACTAGCGGTGTGTCTTCAATTCGTCAGTATCTTATGGGTTGGTGGACATATCATACCTCGGAATATAAAAGGGACATAGATTACTTAGTTGAATTAGAAGATCGTTTTAAAATTATCTTTCCAAAAACTCGCTTTGTTGGTGTAGAACCGATGAGAGGCGGTGCGGATATTCGCCAACAGGAGTTTTTTGTTTTGTTACAAAAAGGAGATTTAAAACCTTACGATATCAGTGAAATGTCTTCGGGTGAACAAGTCATATTTTCAATATTTTACCAATTCGTTTATCTGAGAGTTGTGCGTTCAATTGTTCTTATTGATGAATTAGAATTACATCTACATCCCCCAGAACAACAAGCTTTATACACTTCTTTATATAAGTTAGCGCCTGACAGCCAATTTATTATCACGACACATTCTCCATACATACAAGATGTGTTACTTGATGACGAAATGGTGCTTATGGAGAGATGCTTATGCCAGTAGTCACAGCAAGCGGGCGATTTGTATTTGTTGAAGGATCGTTAGATGCAAAAATTTTGGGTATTTTGTTATCCGGCAAATTAACGGTATCAGGGAAATTTTTTATTGTACAGAGGCGCGGTTATAAGAATACTTTGGCATACGAAGCAATGACTGTTGCTAAAGATGGAAATGACGTTTGTTTTTTACGAGATAGAGATTTTGACTATTTTCCACCGGAAAATACCCAACAACCAAAACAAATTCAACATAAAGAAATCATAACGAAAATAGAAATACCCATTCCCCAAAAAATTAAAGGCATCGTTTCAGGATGGCATTGGTGTCGGCATGAAATTGAAAACTATTTGCTGACACCTGAAATCGTTGAAAAAACGAGCCAGAGGAGAAAAAAAACAAATTTAAACATAAATGAATATCAAGATAAATTAATAAAAGCGGCTGAAAAAATACGTTTTTATGAAGCGGCAAGATGGGCTATAGGTAAAGCGAAGTTTTGTTTACCTCCTAAACAGGAATTGTATTCCCGTCCGGTAGATATCCTTAACAAACAGATTGCCATTCCTCATGATTGTTCATCTGATGCCATAGAAAAATGGTTAACAAAAACGATCTCTGATTTTTATCAACACATTTCTGATGCCTTAAAAGAAGAGAGCATCAAACAAGAATATTGGCATTATATTAATTTTTTTGACAAGTCGTTTTGCCAAGATATAACTAATATTTTAGTATGGTTTTCCGGGAAAGATTTATTAAGTGCTTTAGAGCCATGGTGTCTAGCCAAAGAATACCAAAATGCTGCTGCTTTTCGAGAAACTTTAACAAACAATTTAATCGAATGGTTGCAGCGTCATCCCGAAGAAGTTTGTGCTATTTTACCAGAATGGAAAGCATTGATTAGTTGTTTGCAAATGTAAATAAAGTACTGAACCAAAAATTTTCAGGTATTTTAGAAGAAGCAACCTAGAAATGGTTGCCCTTTGCGGTAAAATACCTGTTTATTTAGTGCTTCAGTACTTACGAGTTGGGCGCATTCCCAAAAAAAGGGTCATTATCAATCTTGGCTGTTGCAAAATAAATTTGGAACGAAAATCCCTGTTGCAAAATAAATTTGGAACGAAAAGCGAAAGCAAAATAAATTTGGAACGAAAAGCGAAAGCAAAATAAATTTGGAACGAAAAGCGAAAGCAAAATAAATTTGGAACGAAAAGCGAAAGCAAAATAAATTTGCGGCCTGATTTTCGTTCCAAATTTTGCGGCACTCTTTTCGTTCCAAATTGATTTTGCGGTTTGATTTTCTTGATATAACTGTACTTTATTCAATCAGGAAACGCTATATAGTGTTTGAACGAAAACTTTTTTCTTTACGGCGAACACAGAGTACCACAGAGAATAAGTATCTGATTTTTAATGATATTGTGATATAAAATACGGTATAAATGTGTGTGTTTTTGAACAAGAATTTGCAAACTGATAGGTGGTAAGCCTGAGTAGGTAGCGCGTGGCACAAGCGAGACTTATAGGGTTGCAGACAAATCACCAAACAACTGCAGTGCATCTCGATTGTGACGTAATTGGATAGCCAACAAGAAAGTACCGGTATCAGATGCGCCTTCACCAATCGTGAAATATTCAATCCAACGGGTATATTCATCGACTATTTGTTGCCCGGCTTGTTCAACCGTGCATTCTGGCCTGTTCAACATTGCCAAAATGCCTTTGTTGACACACTTTTCTACATATTGAGAGTAAACGGGATCAATCGGAAATTGAACATCTTGATTATAACCTAAATAGAAACAGGCGATCTGAGCGGCCTCAAAGCCGAGTTGCTGTGCCGTCAAACAAGCAACGACGTAAACTTTTTGGTCTTTGAGCAAGCTAAGATTGTCAAGATTGATAACCGGCATACCATCCTGCCCAATCATTTTGTCTGATTGACCATGCCCGTAAAACAGAAAAACATAACTGTCTAAATTTAATAGCGCATTTTCAACTTGTGAATGAACCGCATCATCCTTTGCTAAATCAATGACTTTCCAATGGTGGGTCAGAAAATGCTGCTTGACCGTTTCGGCCCAATGATAAGTTGTTTCGGTGGTTGCATCGGAATGCGTTCTGAAAAGTAACACCGTTTTTGAATGGGACATATTATTGGATTTTCCCGCGAGTCAACAAATCAATGGTCAGTTGGATAATCTTTTGATATTCCTGTTTGCCGCGTTCAGTATTACTTTTAATTTCTTCTAAAATATCCTTGGCAGACCAGAGCTGTTTTTCTCTTTGTTGAGAAAGTGTTGCCATGATAGGACGAGTGGCCTCGTCTGAATGTGTTTCAACCCAATTTTCTAGGGCCATAATGACACCGTCTTTACGTTGAACGGCT